>Ga0182004_10004214_pt1 | contig 11568 bp, 12 predicted proteins | sample Sormic07211540_1_FD_120479 | JGI IMG/M metagenome (GOLD analysis project Ga0182004, IMG submission 120479) | Endophyte microbial communities from Sorghum bicolor roots, Mead, Nebraska, USA - 072115-40_1 MetaG | ecosystem: Host-associated > Plants > Roots > Unclassified | place: USA: Nebraska...
CTAAGCCTGTGGCATTGGGACTCGTCAGATGTTCGATTGTGATATCGTTTGTTTCTGGGTCCTTTGGACCTATGTTGTATTTTGGTGTCTTATTATTATAGCGTGTCTTCCTTGTCCACGCTTTCCGAGACTATGCGCTGAAACTTATCTGATGTAATAAATGTGTTACTAGCCTCCTGGGACTAGTATTGTATCACATTTGAGTTTCTGGTTTACCAGGGGCGCTTCAATTTGAGATTTTCACAAACACATGGTGGGCACCTCGACGAGCACGGCAAGCACCTCATCGTCTCCTCTCCTGCACAGCAAGCACGGGGAGCACCTGGGCGAGCACGGCAAGCACCGCATCCCTGCACAGCAAGCACGGGGAGCACCTGGGCGTGCACGGCGAGCACGGCAAGCACCGCATCCTCTCCTGCACGCCAGCATCGCCACGAACAACACATGCGCCAGCAGCTCCGGCACGAACAGCACATGCGCCAGCATCCCTAGCATGCCTGCTGCTGAGCTCCGGACGTGCGCCCACTGCACCAGGTCCACCGCCCCGGTGTCTCCGTCCTCATCCTCCGCCTTCGCGTCTTCCACGGCTTCGTCCTCGTCGGATGCGAGATCCAGCGCGCAGATGTCGTTTCCTTCCTCGTCGAGGCGGTGGTGGGGCACGGCGGCGTCGAGGTCGAGTTCGGATTCGGAGTCGAAAACGGCGCCGACGATTGGGCGGAAACTGCACAATGGCTACTCCATCGAGCTAGAGCACTTGCGAAGCTTCCCCTTTGCCGGCCCCACCTGCTCCCACGCCCGCTTCCACTTCACCGGCCCCATCACGACGAGAACCGCCGTCAGGAGGGTTCGACGTGCGCGCGGACCTTCATCGCCGCGATAAGCCATGTGTCGAGTTGCAAGAGTGCGAGGTCTAGGAGCTTTGGGACATCGTGCCCGTGCGGGAGCACCTCCTTGATGACGGCCCGGGGGTCGGCGAGGACGGTGAGGATGAAGGCAGCGGGGAGGACGGAGTGAAACCGGGGGTGACGAGAAGGGTTTATCGGAGCTGGCTCTAGCCTGGCTCCAGAAGAAACACCAATCCTGTGTTTCTTTCTGGGCCTAGCTCCAGGCGTACAGATGGCTACTTGGAGTCTGGCTTCAGGAGTTGGCCTAGGAACCAAACAACACAAATCTGGCCCAACCAAGCTAAAAGCTAGTTTGAGAGCCCAACCAAACACACCCGTAGTAAACTAGGTCATGGATTTTGAGCACCTAATGATAGAGATTGTTGCTTGGCTGCATGTGTCTGCCAGTGCATAATCCAAACAACTTGAGACAGCATTGGAGTCCTCCTGCTAGTTGCCTTGGTCTTACTCTTAGCATGAAAAGGGCGTCCCCAACAATCTAGCCAGTTTCTAGCTATTTGGTGTCAACTCATCAACATAGGTTCACTTTTTTCTATTTTGCATCTTCTCTCTCCTCAATGCATCGGGCACACTATTAGTTGGTTGCGTGATTTCATCCTTGGTTCTCACGCTCCGAGCTAGCGAGAAAGGAAGCGTCCTTTTTGGTCATTCTCTCTCTCCTCTATGTCACTTTGAATCTTGGCCTAATGGCTAGCATGTTGCGGCCCAACAGGCCTTTCTTTCTACCAGAAATAACCATGCTCTTGGCCATCTATCGACATTGCACGACCAACAGAGCTAGCAATGTTTCCTTTGTTTTTTCTTTTGCCATGACTACAAAAGTATATAATTGTAATGACTTTAAAACGCACAGGTGTTTTTAAGGCTAACCTCACGGCCACCTTATACACAATCGCACACTCAACCCACTGCTTCAAAAGCAATGCACACCTCTCTCTCACACACACTCACACACACATACACATGGCGAGGTCCTCATTTACGCCCCATGACCTCCTCTAGTGACCCCCCCCTCCTCCTCTCCCCATGCCCGTGCTTGTGCCCCACCTCCTCCCCATGCGGCTCCTCCCTCTCTTCTTTTGGCGGTGGCGGTTGTGAGGCCCCTGGTGAGGGTGGAGGTGGCTAGGCCAACTCGGGATGTTGGTAGGGGGAGGGAAATAAGGTGGCGTTGCAGGCGAACTAGGGTTTTGTTGGTGCTTTTGCAGCCATGGCTGTGACCATAGAGCTCCGACAAAACCCTAGCTTGACGCAGTGGGATGGTGGGCGGCAACGAGGGTCGTCAAAGAGGGAGAAGGCACCGACGAGGAGGAAGAAGGGGAACAGGGGCTGCACGAGGAAGGAGTCAGCTTTGCGGTGTGCTTGCATTTGCCACATCCATTTCTTTCTCATTCATGAAATCATATAGCGCAGACACGCAAAATGCTGAGTGCATGCTTACCATAGTATATCGCTATTACACTACTTTTGCCCTAAGTGTTGGGAGAGAAACTGTTAAGTAATTAGGCGATTTCTAGATTAAATTCCAAATATAAATCATGATAATCTTGAAGACTAGATTAAATAAAGCATGAATATTATCATTATCCAACATCGTATTACATAGCATGAACAAGATTACTAGTGTAAGGATAACTCGTACACCATATAGATTAAATAATACGAGCGATAATATTAGATCACGAGAAATATACCTTCTGATTGTAGATGTAGTTGTTGGTGGTGGAGATGTAGATAGCGATGAAGTTGGTGATGATGGCGCGAGATCGAGGTTGTCGATAAGCGGTGGAAGAACGTCCCTGTTGAAGATGCCACGAGCCGGACAACGATGAAAATGATGTCTCGACATAGCTTTCGGAAGATGAGCCATCGTGAAGATCGGGAGCAGTCGTGCAAAAAGTGCTTCCAAAAAACCTTATTTGTCCTCTCCCGCTAGAGGATCGCAAGGATAAAGGTTCTGGAGACCTGCTCGTCTAGTTGTCGGTGCATGCAAGCGATCGGACTGGAGCTATGTCGGCAGCAAAGCAGTGAGAAGAGGCAAAACCCTAGTTTAGTTGGATGTGTTTTGCCGTGCCTACGGCGGCAGCGCAGCAGGAGAAGAGGCAAAAAAACCTAGTTCAGTTGGATGCATTTTGCCATGCCTTTAGGCTACATATATAGTCCTGCCCAACCAACCTTGTGTCTAGATTTCGGCAAACCACTCACGCAAGTGCCATGCACCCACGCCATGCGCCCCGTCCCAACAAGATAAACAAGCATGCAAGTGTGGGCTTCCCATTCTCCCCCTCATACTAGACTTGAGGAAGTGTAGAAGAGTCTCATATTTAAATATGGCTACTTCCACTTCCACCAAGTAAGGTGGAATTTCTCAAAAAAAAATTAAGGTGGAATTAAAGAGTTAGTCTCATCCTCTCTTTGCATACATGAATGAGCCTTTGAGAGTTATTAGGAATTTTTGAATTTCTTATATGGGCCTAGCCCAACTAAAATTCTAACAGAAAGTAGTCCAACAACGTATATGGGATGTGTAATGTTCTATATTGCACTGGGCTGGCCGCCATGACGATTGAGGACCGAAGGGCGAACGAAAACAAGCCGTGGCAGCACGTTTGGGGCGAAAATAAGCTAGAGGTAGTTAGTAGGCAGCCAGGTGCGGGCGGGCATAACATGCCCTCCGCGCGGCTTGCGTTGTTGTCGTCTCGCCGCTACCTCATCGAACCTACTCAAGCTGTTCACGCGGAAAACGACTAACGGTGCCAGCGAGAACGACACACACACATGCATGCATGGTCAAGTGGGAACAGGATGCATGGACATCAGGAGGCCGATTTTTTTTGGAAATGATCGAGCAAACTGAGCAAACCCGATCTAATGTGGTGTGAGGATCAGTCTTGCACCAAGAGCAATGGTTTGGATGGAATAAAACACTATTATGCTGTTATTTTGGCTCCCCTAACGAGCAGCAGGCTGGCAGGCCTTCGTCTCAGTACTTCAGCCACGGGGGCTGCACTGTGCCGTTGGCCTTCGTGTCAGCACCGTTTAGAGGAATCATCGGGGTTTGGGCCTTCTCCCTCGCCCGGTCAGCTTTGATGACCTCTGAACCCTACAGTGAAGACAGGTGCACAACAAGATTGCCGATGTATGATCACTGATCAGTGCATGGCGCACAACATCGCTATGGGTAAGTTCAGGTTTGGTGTGATGCATAGGTGGAAAAAGGTCAGTGCTCAGATTTTTTTTGTTGAACTGCTGGATTGTATTTGGAATGACGTGCATGTACCGGTATATATACCTCGGTTAAAATCTTCAAGGCCTCTTCTGGGGAATTGGTTTTCAGAATCTACGATTTCCTAGATTTTGGGTACTGAAACAGGACACACACCACACAACTATGTACCACACACACAAACACACACACAATGTATCACACACAAAAAACAGGGAGCTATCTTTGTACTGAAGATATTATGCTTATGAATGATTATGTTATGATATAAAGCTATCTTTTACCTTCTAATGTTAAAATTTATTAACTGTCCTTTCAATAGTTCAATAAAAAAATGAAGTCTAAACCGAAAAATTCTATGATCAGTCCCACCGAGAACTTTGTATCTCCACCATCTGGGAAGAGACTGATAAAACAGGTGGCCAATGTGATAATGTTTCGCAGCAAGTAGTCATCTATACCAATAACAGAAGTGATAAGGGACGAGATGAACAGAGTGCAAGCCATCTCCCAATTGTACCAACAAAAACATTAAAGCCACGGATGGGAAAGCAAATTGGAGACTTTGCTGCTCAATGTGCTAAATGTCAGAAATGGGGACTTATTTCAACAAAAGAGAAGTATAAATAAATTCGAGAGCAAGCTCTAAAGGATCCTTTTGTCCATGAAAAGGCCCATGAATGGAAGCCTGATGTGACATGCGGTGACCCATTGGATGTATCTCAAGAGTCAGGATAACTGTAATCTTTGGGCAATTGATAAACCTAACATTGCATGGGTCCCTCATGGATGGGAAAGACTGGTTAAAATAAGAGGTGAAGGAAGCACCAAATTTGTTAATGTGTGAGTAACATTTTTCTCGTTGAACCTTAAATACTTCCTAGGTTGACCACTTATTTATTAGCAAATGGCATTGTAGTTGCTACATATGTCCAACTCTGGCTGACGTCTAACCTATGATCTAAGTTCCTAGTCCATGGCAACGAACAAATAAAGAAAGAAAATCATTGTTTAAAAAGATGGGAAAATTGGCGTTGTAGTTTAATATCATACAAAACAGTTCTCCTTTGATATATTTATACCTGCATCTAGTGTTTTTATACTATAGTCAATCAACCATATTGATATTAAGATCATACTGCATGGTGTCCTAGCATTGGCATCTTGAATAAATATGGTAGTGCCCATATTAACATTGTATTCATGCTTTCAGGTACTATTGGTCTAGCACCGGAACACAACTGAGATCAAGGAATCAAGTCAAGATGTATGTCAAGTTCCTTTGGTCAACTAGAATATGTTGCCCAATGTGTGAAGTGATCTCATTTTTCATTCAAGTCATCTGCGCCACTACAAAAGGAATATGTGTTATGTTAGGAAGCGTTCCTAGACAAGCAAAAGTGGTGTTACAGGGTCAGCTAAGCTTCCCCCACCGGAAGAAGGTAATGTATATTACATAAATTGGACATCCTGATTTTGTTGTTGTTCTTCAGGCAACATCTAATTTTGTAATTGTTTGACTATAGAAAAAATACGAATTATATTATGTGAGTTGTCCTTTTAATTGTACTAGTTCGTTGTCTAATATTGTTGCTTGAAAATTTAGACACCAGAAATATAGCAACTCCCAGCATCTCTAGCTACGCCTATTGCTGCATGGTTAGATTGACATCTTCCAAGTGGATAGTAGTAGTTATCTACATGTTTGTATTTTCTAGTAGGCAACATTCTAGTGTGAAGTTACTTGGCAATTGGTCGATATGGTTGTTCATTTTATGGTTGTGCCTGGGACATTTATGTCCTTGCTTCAACCATATATACATTTTGTCCTCTAAACATATGGCTTCTAACATGGGCTAGTATTTCGACATCCATTGATGCATGCTCATTAATCTCATTTAATCCCATGTTTTCTTTCTTTGTTCAGTGCAACTCGTCTCCTAGGCACCTCCACCGCCGCCGGAGAACAACATGCAACTAGTCCTCTACAATGGAGATTAGACTCAAGTGGTGCAATCATTGTCTGAACTACCAGAGCGTGAGAGCCCCACTGCCTGCACCAGTAGCTTAGCCCAAACCTACATTCGGCAAGCCCAAGTTAATATTTTGGGGGTTGGTGTTAGAATGATACAAAACTATAGATGATGCTCCTATAAGGATTGTGAACTAGGTCCCCATAGCTAAGGTAGCTATTGTGTTTGTGTTGCTTTATTAGTTCATTGGTTTGGGTCGGTCAGGATCAGGTTGGCTTTTGTTGCTTTAGATCGACTACTACTTCAACCCTGCTATGAAGATGTATATGTGTCGTACCATAACTACTGCTACTGAGTGCTAGGTTGCTAGTCATGGTCAGATGAAACTCTAAAATTTTGGGATGACAACCGACAAGGAAGTGTCAAAGTTATAAGGTTTAAGATTTGGAATTATTGGTCATCTATTGTCACCATGGTTATAGTTTAACTTTATATGTTGTTGTGGATGCTTGCAAGTTACAGTATCCATTGATATATGCCTGACACACATGCACATACACACATCCATGGACATGTGTTATGCACACCTAGAAGTTGACATCAGTGGATCATGGACTGAAAAAAAAACAAAATAACAAGAGAATATGATAGCATCTTTCGTCCAAGCAAACGTATACTTATTTGACATAGAACAATGGTACTGATAGCATCAGTTGTCCCATAGATGATGGTGAAGCAAAATAAAAACCTTCTCCCTATTGGTTTACAGAAACCTAGCAACATATGAAGTGCACACCATTAGCTGCAGTGCTAGAAACTTAGATAGCATGATATGTCTATTACTCTATGTATATTACTTATTTTAGATATTGCACATTTGTCTTTGTTTATTTTTAACTTTCTACACAAACCCTGTCCCAGGAAATGGTCTACTTCAAGGCCATGTATCACCGCATGCATCTCATCATAGGTGAAACTCCTAACACGAATGTGCTATGTTGATCTATGATGAAGTCATTATGAGGGGCCTCCACCATGACCATTGATTCTGCCATCTCTATACAAACCAAAAAACTTAGACTACGGGGGATACACATGCATCCCCCCAAGCATTGCGCTTAAGATAGAGTACTCCTCACCTAGTCCAAGAAAAACCCACAAACCCTATACCCCAGTCGCACAGAGAGGCATGTTACCCTGTGAGTGGGCTGGTGCCATAAACTTATGTTTTTTGGTACGTGGGGCAGGTGAGAGGTTTTTTCTCTAGCTAGCCAATTCGTCCATGCACAAGGGTGTCACTGGAAGTGCTCAACCAGCTGGTCTAGAATTCGTTGGCCTCTGTACAAAAAAAAACAAAAATGGATGAAGCAGGGAGAGAAAAATAGCCGATGGCCGAGTGCTCTGGTGAGAGATAGAGTCCCACCTCTCACTCCGCTAGCACCGGCATCTACCCTCTTCTCGAATGGGGCCTCTTCACTCATCACCCTCCAAATATGCTCCCTCACTTGCTGATGGTGACAAGGTGGAGCTCGTGGGCTAGGGAGATAGTGATGGCACCACCGACATAAAGTTGCCTCCCGAACCACCTCCATTGGACGGGGCAGAGCTTGTGGATCTGAGAGCTAGATGTGCTACGCCCCCATTTGGAGGCATCTTTGGCCCCTCCTGCCTATAGATCTGACAAATCTCCTGCTTCAGCTACCATCATGTCCTCGATCCTCCCACCCCTGCCCATGGAGACGATGAGGCACTGGCCCTATTTTGGCTTGCTATGTCCACTTCATCTAGGATGTTGATGTAGCAGCTGATGGATTGGTGTGGGCCTTCCACTTGGGATCCTTAGGCTCCATGTCACATCACCTCGTGTCACCAACCACTCAGAATGTGAAGTGTCTTTACTCCTGCACTAATTTGCATTGGGAGCAGGGAGAGGATTTGGAGTGAAGGAGACCTTCTTTCACCAGAATGGCAAAGAGCGAAGACTATGCACCACCAAAGGACAGAGACCATGCCGCTTCCCATGTCGAAGCCGAAGCGCACGTCGAGAGCTACCCATGAGGCCTTCTTTAAGTGCCATGCTCAATGCTATTTGGTGTCTGGCCTTCGACCATCAGGTTGCTCAGTGTTGGCACCCCTTTCATTGCCTCACAAGTAAGGGCATTAGACACATCTCCTAGTCCTATCCTGCTCATCGACCGCACACTACTCCTCCAAGCTCCCGCACAACAAAAGTTCCCCCAAGAGAGCGTCCTCAGTCGCATCTTGTTCCCTCCTCTGCATCACCACAACACTGTTGGTTCCACCACCAAACGTACAATGGAGTTTGTCCCTAGACATGTCCATTAGCGCCTCGCACGAGGTTGTGTCTCCTTCATCACTACTAAGGCCATCACCTGTGATGCGAACCTGCTATGAGCCCACACTATGCCTATTAGTGCACAATCCAAAAACCCTAGACAACACTGGAGTCCTACTGCTAGTTGCCCTAGTCTTGCTCCTAGCATGATAAGGACGTCCCCAACAATCTAGCCAGTTTCTACCTTATTTGGTGTCAACTCATCTACACAGGTTCTCCTTATAAGATATTTTTTATTTTGCATCTTCTCTCTCCTCAATGTGTGGGTGTAACACCTCGGGTGCCACAAAAGCTTAAAATGTCACTAACGGTCCCTTCCCTCATGCCCATTATAGAACTCGAGAATAAAACCCAACACCAAAATAAAGCACGGAAGCAACAACAAGTACAAAACTATAATTAAGTAAAGCTTCAACTTACACATTTTATTAAACCATGAAATATTACTATGAAGATAAACTAAGTTTATTACAACAAGCCAAGAGTGTCACTATTATCTCTAAATGTGGATGAAACACTCAAGATATGCTGTTAATCCCATCCTTTCGAGGAAGCATCCAAACAAGCACCTGGGAATATAAAGGGGGTGAGAATAAATCTCAGCAAGCAAACTGCATATTCATGTCGTTCAAACTACGGTTAATTAAGCATGAATTTCAATGTGCAAGATATGACATAATATGAAACTAATAATTCAGAGTCAAATTATATATCCAATGTTAGCAGCATAAAGAAGTAACATCATGACATTCAATAAATAAACCACCTCTTTAAATAGAAAACACCTCATATTCCCAACTTCCCAACTTCAATGCAAGTAAACCTTAGATGCAATGCATATGCATGTCCATAGGCTCCATACCCAACATAGTACGAAGCTACATCATACCTCTCCTCGGGTAACATATGATATTGTACTAGTACGGTCACAGCCAGCAAGCGGTGATATCCACGAATGTTGTGCAATGCAATATGATGCAATGATATGATACCGCCGTACAAATACTTACCACATATCCCATGTACATCCACCATTACAAAACATAGCACTTACCTCATAGTGATAGGAAAATGACTAAAGATACAACAATGAACATCATATATAAATTACTTTATAAATGGACAAGTGAATTCATACTTATATATATTATCTTGATTTAGTGTTATGACAAAGTGTAGATAGATTAAATAACATGTCATTTACTTTCCTTGAGACAACGATGCAAAATGTAAGCTAAGAACGATCCAAAGGTACACCACCTGCTCAAGCATTATCACCAAACTCATACAAAAATTTACGAATGACAAAAAACAATTTCTACGACCTGTGCTACCATTTCCCCCAAAACAACGACCAAACACACAATTAATAGTAGAAACCACATTTTCATTATGGATAAATTACTTATACAAAAATTATGAAACTTTTATAGAAGATATAAGACACAAGTATCTACAACTTTGATATAATATGATGGAATATGAGGTTTCCAAGATAGCTTAAACAATATCTGAACTTAACTAAACTTTTCTGATGACTCAAACATAACAACAAACTTCTAAAATACATAACTTCAGTTATACTTGTCTAAAAATTAAAATATTAACCAATCTGACGATCTCAAGAAAAACATTATAACTTTGTTTCAGATCACAAGTTCAGAACCATTCATTAAGATGGTCAAAAACAGATTGGGTTGTTTTTAGTATGTAGCCGATTGGGTTGTTTTGTTCTAGACATCAAGTTTCCCGATTTCATATTATCAACTAGATTTTCTTAAGTTTATTTTCGTTTCTAGCTAAAATTATGAAATTAAAATTTGTTAGAGCCTTTTTTCCACCGTCCCCGACTGTAGGCCATGTTTAGTTCGTGGAAAATTTTGCAAAAACCCTGAAACCCCAAAACCTTGAATAGCCCACCAAAAATCTGACATCCATTTTTTTTTTGGTTTTGGTGTTTAATTTCAAAATATTTGCAAAACGGAGACACAAACAATCCTAATTAATGCCTCAGTTTGGGACTACACAGTTTGGGGCCAAAAAAAATTGACCCCATTTACTTCCAAAATGCAAAAACATAAAATATTTTATTTTTGGTCAAAAAATTTTGAAACTAAACAAGGCCTGTATTTTCATCCCTATGCTCGGTACTCTCCGATCCTTCTACAGCTAGAGAATTTTCTTTAGCCTTGACTCTTGACCTTTACAACCTTATATTGGGTCTACTTAGACCAAATTTAATAATAGAGCCAAGTATTTGGATATTAGCCAAGTTATATAGTAGTGGTCTCTTATTTGTCTATACCATTTTTTATTGTTATTTTTATCTATGTCTCACTTTCTCTTCCTTAATCCTCCTCACATTCACTCAATGTATGAATCCACCACTGCATATGTATTTGTGCCTAGCTTGTTACTTGCATGAGAGCCAAGCTCTTTCCTTTCTTTTTTTTCCTCCTCTATATTAGCATTTACTTGGCTATAAACTAATTATTGTACCTGCTCATTAACAACATAGTCCGCAGCATTAATTCTTTTTCCAAGAACACGTCCAGTGGCGCGTGTGACTGACATTAATTCTTGAACAGAGGTAAAAAGACAAGTTAAGGTCTTGTTTAGTTTGTGAAAAAAAATTTTGGATGTCACTTCGGATATGTGCTTAAGACGAGTAGTTTCTTCAATCTAGACCCACTTGACAACCTTGTCTTGGACACTTTTGGGCCTCATTGGTTGCACAGTTTGTGACAGCCACCCCTACCATTATGAGGCGCATGCCCTCTCACTGCCAGAAAACCTCCATCTAAGCCGATATCGATCCCAGGGTAGAGCACAGTCTTTTGGAGCGAAAGTTTGCTTGGTGCCTTCAATTTGGAAAGAGAGAAACGCGCGGGTGTTCGGCAGGCCAACGGCAAACATCGACGGCGCGTTGTCAGGAGTTTGTTGAGAGAAAGTGAGGATTGGGCACTGGGGATTTTCTTGCCGTTTGCAGTTGAAAGGTCCTTGTTTGGTTTTGGTAATTGAGTGACAACTTAGGTGGACTAATAGTGTTTATGTGAGATACACAGGAGATTAGTCCACAGGTGATGATGTGATGATGAAGGAGCTCATTGC
>Ga0182004_10004215_pt1 | contig 11568 bp, 6 predicted proteins | sample Sormic07211540_1_FD_120479 | JGI IMG/M metagenome (GOLD analysis project Ga0182004, IMG submission 120479) | Endophyte microbial communities from Sorghum bicolor roots, Mead, Nebraska, USA - 072115-40_1 MetaG | ecosystem: Host-associated > Plants > Roots > Unclassified | place: USA: Nebraska...
AAAATGGACGGAATGGCACACGGGTATAGCCGAAGATGAAGTTGGGTATAACGGTGCGAAACAACTTTTTAGTGGCTTCCTGGTTTGGTCGATCTTTCATAATGGCATACAGGTAAAAAGCTCCGAAAGTACAGTACCACGGATCAAGTGGGGGTGGGGCGGAAGAGGGGGAGAAAACGTTACCACAGCGCTGGTGTCCATGTGGCTGATATCGGCGGTGACCCCGGGAGTGTTGACGACATCGTAGAGGTGGAGCACGGACACGAGAGGGTTCATCTTCATGAGCAGCGACAGCGGCTGTCCGATCCCGCCCGCGGCGCCCAGGATCGCGACCTTGAACCCCGGCGCGCCGCCCTTGGCGCGGCACACCGCGGGCCTCAGCGCGAACGCGACCGCGCCTTCCTCCATCTGCGGGCGCAGGTGCGCGGCGACGCGGGCGAGGCGGTGGGAGGGGGCGTTGGCGTCGGGCTGCATGGCGGCTTCTAGCCCTAGTTCCGCGGAAGCCGGAGGGGAGGGGAGGGGAAGGGGAGCGTGATTGAGTTGCTGGTTGCTGCTGCTCCCGGTGTTGGTTGATTGGCGCGATGCGGGTGGGGTTTTGATGGGGAAATTGGAAAAGCTCCCGCGTTTTTGGATGGTTCCGCCGTGCGTTATCCGGTGGCCTGTGGCTGCGGGCCGTCGCGGAATCGGGAGGCGGTGAGGCGGCGACGGCGCCCCCGGCCGACTCATCATCTCTTTTCTCCGCACTACACTTGCCGGTGCGGTATGCCGTATGCGCCGGGGGGCGAGCCTCGTTTTCGACCAGGGCGTTGTTTACTTTCACCAAAAACCCAAAATTTTTCAAGATTTTCCGTCACATCGAATCTTTAGACGTATGCATAGAATATTAAATATAGACAAAAATAAAAACTAATTGCACAGTTTAGTCGAAATTGACAAGACAAATCTTTTGAGCCTAGTTACTCCATGGTTGAAAAATAATTACCTCAAACAAACGAAAATGCTACAGTGTCACGAAATATTTCTCCTCAGAAACTAAACACGGCCCAGATGCCCGCTGTGCCGCACTGAGAGCTGGGGTCATCAGGTTCGGGTCGGAAGGTTAGGCGGCACTCCGATGCTAAAAACTACATATAGTTTCTATACCTACTAGGTAAACGCCCGTGCGTTGCAACGGAAAACATAATACCAGGCTAAGATATATGTATGAGCATGTGTTATACTATTAGTTTAAAAAGATATTGCAATCGTGTTGTTTGGAACAACAATATTACATAAGTCTTCAAAAAAGATAATTAAAATATAACTCTATATTTCAAGCCCAAGATACAACGTCTGACTCTTTGCTGCTGAAATTTGTAGATGGTTGAAATTATAGTTGAAAGTATCCTGCATATAAAAGTTGTTTATTAATTTTTAAAGCTAAAGTAGTGTTGATATCTTGAAAAAATATGTATCTATGCATTACCTCTTTTATGCAGTCAGAACCTCCTTATATACGATATTTTTTGTGAATACATCCTTTGTCGGTTTCTTCTTCGCCTTCCCCTTGGTCACGACCTTCTCATCAGGCGGTACGGCTAGGATCTTAATGTTTAATCTTGTCGTGGCTCTGGATAGCACTACATACAATTGACCGTGTAATCTTAATGGTATTACGAAAGTATGGCTTGTAAGTTGAAATGATATACAAGTAAAATGACCATTCTTAGTAGATTAGCAATACTAAAATATTGCTTATACTGCTCCATATATGTCATCTCTTAAAGAAAAAACAAAGGGGTTAGGTAGCATACAGCTACTAATGCATAGCTGTCCTTATCCATATTTAGGGGCAGCCATTTCAGCTTAGCACTTGGATCGATTTCATTCCTAGTCAACCAAAAAGAAAAGGCTAAACAAGATCATTCAAGTGCATAATTATAAAAATAGACATAGATCACCCAGTTTTGAATCAAAATATAAAAATGGTACACATCCAAAAACTAATTTTAAATATACAGACAACATAAAATTTTTATTCCATAATAGGAAAGTAACGCTTTCTAAACCCACTTGTGTTAAAACCACATGCATGCAGCACATCCCCAGATAACTGAGATCAATAAAGACATGATGAAACCTAAATGCAGTAACTGAGATCAACAAAGACATTTGGTGAAAGTCTCTGCTTGGATACAATTCATGTTCTGGAGTGATCCCTGGAGTTCCCCTTTTATTCTAAAATATTTTGGATTTTAGTTCATCATTTTGTATAATGGAATTGAACACCATACAAAATTTTTGACAAAAAAAGTAGCTATTCTCTATTTTGGATTGGCCTCAAGAGGCTAAAAAGGCCCAAAAGAGCCTCAAGAGCAGTAAATTCTGCATTTTAGATGAAACTAAACATAATCCTAAAAAATTGACATTTTCATTTGATCATTTCAAAGTAGTTTATATTTTGCATTTTGCATTTTATGGGGAAGTAAACATAAGAAGAAATTTAGATATTTGGGTGACTATTCTCTTGGCCGCATCTATACTATTGAGCAAAAACAATATAAAAAAAATCAATATATCTTCTGGTGGCAGAGGTATGCATACAATAAACTGCAAAACCATTATTGCATTTCATAGTGGAAGATATCTGCAGACTCATAAGAGGAACTTTCGGTCTATTGAAAACTGGATAGAGGATCTTTCATCTACCAGCGAAGCAAAGCACCACAACAAGGGTGCGACAACAAATCGATAAAAAGCAGGTGCAATGGCCAATGGGCAAGGAAAAGAACAAGAGAATGCAAGACAACACCTGAAACATGCCACCCATCGGTTTGGCTGGCAAATAAGCGGAGAGCAGTTATGCTAGTAAATCTTAACTATAACCTACCCATCACTGCATCTGCCTAATGATAAGCCTCTAAATATTCTTTTGGCCACTGCATCTGCCTAATGATAAGCCTCTAAATATTCTTTTGGCCATACAACGCCTTGTTTGTTGAACCTGCCTACAGCATCAAGCATAAAAGGATACATCTGCATACTTCCCGGTGGCAGTCAAAAATAAATAAATCTATAAGAAATGCAGTAAAAAAAGAATAAGTAATCTACAAGAAATGCAGAGAAAATAGAAGAAATGAACTGAGTTAATCGCCAATGCATATTAAACTCAAAGCGATTGGGTATTCTAAAAATCTCTACTACTGTTAAAACAGGAGGGTCTTAGCATGTCAATATCAGACTCCTATGCTGGGTTGTAGGAGGCCAATTCAAAATTAGAATTGTTGTTCAGGGATTGAAACTTTAGCTAGCAACGTGTGTTTTACTCCTTAGACCATACTTCCTTTCAAAATCAAAATAATTCATCTGAACCTAGAACAGTTCAGCAGCTCTTGATGCTATCAACTCATAATGAATTTGGAAGCGTGTTTCCTCTAAAATCAGTTCAAAACAAAATGTTCAACCTCTGTTCCTGCGGATAAGCAAGATAAGTGGCCTTAGCTTTCTCATCCAAAATTGAGAGTTCATATTCAAGCAGAACATTTGAAAATTGGACTGGGTAACCTGAAAGTTATCCGTGGAGATGTAGAATAGTGATTTGTGCTAAATGGATGACCAACTGTGTCAGAGTTAAGGTTCAATGCTCATAGGCGAAGCTATGTATTGTGGCTAGTTCTTTCTTCTTCTCCTTACAAAAAATCTTTACAACTTTCTGCATAAAAAAGTCTGAAGTTATTGAACTTCACTGCGTGTAAGGCACAATGTAAGGGAACTAAAGGAATCAGAACTAAGCATCATATTATGAGCCCAACACAGATGAAAGGCAAACAAGGAGGACTCTAGCATGTCAATATCAGTCTCCTAAGCAGTAATTTTGTCGGAAATGATCTAGATTTGCAAGAAAACAAGTAACTAACTCTCATGGCACTAAGGCACATGGTAACCTCCTCCTTTGATCCTCTTTCTACATAACTCAGATTAAGTGGAGAATTAGCATCTATTTTCAATTGTACTCTAGAAAAAATAGAGACAGGAATAACATCGGTTTTTGCGTATGCTTGACAAAAAGTAGCATCTGCATTTAGTTTTTGCAAGTGCCAGACTGCTACAGTTTTATCATGCAAAGAGGTACTGCATAATGTAAAAACGAAATCCATATCCTTCACGATTCCATTATTTAGTTCTTCGTAGTGCAGTAAAGAACAAATCTGAGACAATTAACTACCCTTTGCAAACAATTCACAATAGATTTAATTGGAGGCGGTGTACAGGCAGCAGCAGAATTGTATCCTGGTACATGGAAGTTGCAGTCATTAGATTCCTGTCAGTTTGTTAACGATGCAGAATGTATAAGTGTACTGGACTTGTATTTGTAGCTTTCTTTACTATAGTAAAAAAGCCTATATGACATCATCATGATGTCACCCCTTAAGAAGCAGAGGAGATCGCTCGGCCGTCATGGCTGCGGCTTCAACCAAATGGTCGGGCGCCGGGGCACCGAGGCGCTAGGGCAGCACGGCCCTGTGGCTCTCCGTGATGTCCGTGACGGGGACTCTAGGTTTTGGGGGTTCGGACAGCTCACCGGTGCCGTGAAGGATAGGGATGTTGGAGCGGCGTTCTCGCTTCGCGTGGTGGTTGTGGCCGTGGAGGGCGGCTCGATGATGACACAAATGGAGCAGCAGGGTGTGGTGGCCGCGGATGGTTGGCGGCGCAGAGCCCAAAGTTACGTCTGATTCAACATGGTGGTCGTGGCCGTGGAAGCTGGCTCGAGGACGAGGCAGTGCCGGACCGCAGGGTGGCTCAGGGCGGTGCGATTGCTAAGGGCGAGGAGGGAGGGAGCACTATGGCCTATGGGCGCTGCATATGTGGCCAGCAGCCACCGCATCTACTGCCTCCGAAAATCTGGATGCGCACAACCCTGACGAGGGCCGCAATGGCACAACCCTGCTCCTACTCGACCATGTGCAGAGCACCTCTCTCGGGGCGGCGTTCTTGGCCTGGGATTGGGAGAAAAAAGCAGCAGAGTTCGCCCCGGCGGCGGCAGCCGCGTTCTCCACATCTGCGATGTGAGCAGGGGATGGAGGATGAGGGAGAAAGAAAGAATGGCGTGTACCTTGGATTTTCCACGCACGGCACAAATCGGATCCGCCGGAAGCGTCGGCTTTGCACACGCGGCGTCCGGCGTCCGGCAACCAGCGGCGAAGTCTTCTACGGCGTCGAGGCAGGAGTGGAGTCGCGTCCGTCTGGCGGCAGCGGAGGAGGAGGGTTCAGGGCGGCGCTTCCGTCTGGCGGTGGCGGAGGAGGAGGGTCCGTGGCGGCGCATCCGTGTGGTGACGGATGGTAGGCAGGACCACGGTAGGGTGAGGAGTGGATGACGGGCCTTGATTTCTGGTTGGATTTTGACCACTGTGGGCGACAAAATTTGTTCAGGCTGAGTTTCTGCGGTCGCGTGTGTTGAAGAAGCCAGGCGACGCTATCTGGCAGGACGATGGTGAAGCCGGACGCGCGTGTGTTGTACAGATTACATTATGAAGTATGCTTTCAATGATAGTTTCTATACAATAATTGTTATCCAATCATATTCATTCTCTCTTCATTCTCAACCAATTATATCACTTTATGTCTTGGATTTCGCGTAGACATGGTTTCTAAGTTAGACCTAGTTTTTATGATTTTTGCTTTCTCTCTTCAATAACTACCTTGCCACATCAACAAAATGCTTAGGTAGCACCATAATTAATGTCTATAGAAACTATGGTGGTTTCTGCATTGGGAGTACCCTTAGTTCACCGTGAAAACCAAAAAGTTTTCAAGATTCCCTGTCACATCGAATCTTGTGACGCATGCATGAAACATTAAATATAAACGAAAACAAAAACTAATTACACCGTTTAGCTGTAAATCACGAGACGAATCTTTTGATCCTCGTTAGTCCATGATTGGATAATATTTGTCACAAACAAACGAAAGTGCTACAGTACCGAAAATTTTTCACTTTTCGCAACTAAACAAGGCCCTGGTTTGGACTGTGGTGAGATGGGTCGGCCCGCGGGGAGCTCTTCAATTTGTCGTGTTGTGACGAACCACTATAGTTTTTTTTATAAGAAAAAACTATAAAGTGGAGCTTGCCTTGGGCTCCGCCATTGATGGAGCTAAAAAAATCATAATAGAAAGTATTGTTCGTTAATTTATTATAAGAACAAAATACTGAATGACTGACATACATATAGGACCTACAAGCTCCCCACTCCATGGTGATCAAGTATGGTGGCACACAAAAGATGACCTTGCTTGCTACTCTCCATAAAGAATATAAAGACGTTTTTAGCTTTTCTAGGTACATAACTTTTTGTTATAAACATAGATACATGCTATGCTAGATACATAGTAAAAGTAATGTATCTAGAAAATCCAAAATATCTTATAATTTATAACATAGTGAGTAAAACATATTATACCACTCAGACCTTCTCCATGATAGCAAGCCAATAAAAGGCTCTTCCTTAGGAAGGAACATGAAAAGCTATTGGTAAGAAATATTTAACTCCTCATGTTGAAAGTTACAACGGTAAGGTGTATGGCGATGTTTCCTTTTTGATTTATTTAGAGCATAGTTTTGTTCAAGATGTGCTTTAATTAATCAAATGCATTGTTTCCCCCCTAACACGATGTCATTTCGTACAATTAAAGGAGCCATTAGATGAAATATTTATGGGATCTAATGGTCCAAAACTTGAGAGTTATAAGAGAAAAATATAAATACCTAGGTAACATGATGCAATTTCCCTAACATGTATGTTGTAGGAGCTTGGGTGCTGTGGATGCTGCTACAGTCGTCAGACATGAACAAAGGCAATGCAGACAAAGGAACGCGCAGTGCAGAGGTAATTACCTCATTCATTCTGGGCGAATCACCATCCTATAGATCGACGTTCCCCCTGAATTAAAACGATTGATTGAAGCCTCGCGGTGCTAATCTTTTGGACGATTCAGTGCGGGGTTGAGCTGGAAAGCTCTCGGCAAGCTCTTCTTCTTCGACCAATGATCATGCATGATGGCATCTGAAATGGTTAAAGCCAGTTACTAGCTCTAAGTCAACTTCTTTAATAATGTTAACTTTTAGCACATAATAGCTTTTAACATGGACAGTTTTATATAACATTCTTAAATCAATTTAAAACATGTACAAGAGTTTAGCTCTTGATTAAAAATGAGTTTTTCTCTCTCCTATTAAAATATAAGAACATATTTATAGAGTGTTTGGTTGAGGTTGTTAAAGTTTAACAGTTATTGTAACATTTTTGTTTTATTTAATAACTACTGTCTAATCATAAACTAATTAGGCTTAAAAATGTTATTTTGTAAATTATTCTCTAACCATATTTTTAGTTCTATAAATAGTCAATATTTAATACTTTATACATATGTCTAAATATTTAATATAACTAACGATAAACTTTAGCGTTCTTAACCAAAATATGCCCGTAGAGCTATTTTAAAAGACAATTGTTTGAGCTACCCGAGAACAACGAAAAAAATGTGTATGGATTTTACTAGCAGTGGGTGTTGGGGGCTGTTGGCCTTTCGGGCCTTGTTTAGTTCTCAAAAAAAAACTTTAGATTCTACGTCACATTAATTTTTTAGACGCATATAAAAAGTATTAAATATAGACAAAAATAAAAACTAATTGTACAGTTTGGTCGAAATTGACGAGACGAATCTTTTGAGCCTAGTTAGTTTAGGATTAGATAATATTTGTCAAATACAAACGAAAGTGCTACTATTCCTATTTTGTAAAAAATTTTGGAACTAAGATTTTGTTTAGATTGGAGATGAAAATTTTTTTTGTGTCACATCGGACATGTCGAAAGAATGTCGGGAGGAGTTTTTAGAAATTAATAAAAAAATAAAATACATAGCTCGTCTGGAAATTACAAGACAAATCTATTAAGTATAATTAATATATCATTAGCACATGTGGGTTACTGTAGCACTTAAGGCTAATCATGGATTAATTAAACTTAAAAGATTCGTCTCGTGATTTTCAATTAAACTGTGTAATTAGTTTATTTTTATCGACATTTAATGTTACATGCACGTGTCCAAAGATTCGATGGGATGGATCGGAAACTAAACAGGGCCTAAGGCCTTGTTTAGTTCAAAAAAATTTCAGATTTCGGCACTGTAGTATTTTCGTTTTTATTTAACAAATATTATCTAATCATAGATTAATTAGGCTCAAAAGATTCATCTCGTGATTTACAGACAAACTGTGTAATTAGTTTTCATTTTTTTTATATCTAATGCTTTATGTATGTGCTCAAAGATTTGATGTGACGTGAAATCTTAAAAAGTTTTTGGGTTAACGGTGAACTAAACAACGCCTAAACAATGGCTAGCCCGTGTCCCCATGTCACTGTAGAGTGGGCCTTGGGACCGTGCCGAGTACCGATTCCAAGACTCACAGGGCCTTGTTTAGTTCCGAAAAGTGAAAAGTTTTCGGTACTGTAGCACTTTCGTTTGTTTGTGACAAATATTATCCAATCATAGACTAACTAGGATTAAAAAATTCGTCTCATGATTTACAGCTAAACTGTGTAATTAGTTTTTATTTTCGTCTATATTTAATGTTTCATATATGTGCCATAAGATTCGATGTGACGGAAAATCTTAAAAACTTTTTGGTTTTCAGGGTGAACTAAACAAAGCCTAGCAGTGGTTTTGGTCCTTTTGAGAGGCGCAGTGGTTTTCGTCCTTTTGGAGAGGCAGCCTTCCTGCTTGAACGTGTGGCCCGCAGTAGACTCGCTGTTGCAGTCAAGCCGACGACGACGCCCTTGTTTTCAGACAGTGCACCTCCTCTAGAGTTCTGCGGAATTTGTTGGGCGGCGGTTTGGCCGGGGCGCGATGGCTGGCATCTCGACGATCACGTCGGCATCCGCTTGCACCGCCGTCGGTATCATCATCAACTTCTTCTTGTCCTCCGTGTGCTGCTGCTACTACCTCGCCGCAGCTCCAGTGGCCGCCTTGTCCTTCAACTACGACAGCTTCGGCCCTGAAGACCTCAAGGACATCAGGGTGGAAGGCGACGCCTACATCAGCAGCGGGTGGATCGAGGTGACGGCGAACAGGCTGTCCGGCATCGGCCACAGCACGGGCCGCGCGTCGTACAACGCCCAGCCGATGCGCCTCTGGGACAAGGACACCGGCGAGGTGGCCAGCTTCACCACGCGCTTCGCCTTCGTCATCGACCCGCCGGGGGAGCACGGCATCGACAACAAGGGCACCGGCATGGCCTTCTTCCTCGCCGCCGCCTACCCGTCGAGCCTGCCGTCCGGCTCCTACGCCTACAACATCGGGCTCACCAACCAGAGCGCCGACGCCGTGGCCGCCGGCGACGCCCGGTTCGTGGCCGTGGAGTTCGACACCTTCAACGACACCGTCGCGCACGACCCCAACGACACCTACGACCACGTCGGCATCGACGTCAACTCTATCAGGTCCGTGGCCACCCAGACCCTGCCCAGCTTCACCCTCATCGGGAACATGTCCGCCGAGATCAGGTACCACAACGTGTCCAGCGTCCTGGAAATGACGCTGTGGCTGGGCGATGGAAGGGACACGCCGCCGTCTTACAACATCAGCCAGAAGGTTGACCTCAAGAGCGCGTTGCCGGAGGACGTCTCTGTTGGCTTCTCTGCCTCGACGTCCACATCCATCGAGCTGCACCAGCTGCATTCTTGGTACTTCAGCTCGTCCTTGGAACCCAAGGCCGCCGCGCCAATACTACTAGCTCCGCCGCCACCGGCAGCGCAGCAGCGGCCGCCGCCGCCGCCACCAGCACCCATGGATGTGTCCGGCTCTGGACGACGTGCTGGAGTGATAGCAGGAGCCAGCGTCGGCGCTGCACTGCTGCTTGTGCTTCTCGTTGCTGTTGCTTTGGCGGCTCTACTACTCCAACGACGACGACGACGGAGGGAGCAGGCACAAGAGTTGGAGGATATATTCGGCGGCTCGGATGACGACGAGCCGATCATGGAGATTGAATTGGGGACGGGGCCGAGGCGCTTCCCGTACCACGAGCTCGCTGCTGCGACCAAGGGTTTCGCGCCGGAGGAGAAGCTCGGGCAAGGTGGCTTCGGCTCCGTGTACCGAGGACACCTGGGTGATCAGAACGGCAGCGGCATCGCTGCCGTGGCCATCAAGAGATTCGCCAAAGGATCCTCCACGCAGGGGAGGAAGGAGTACAAGTCGGAGATCAAGGTGATAAGCAGGCTCCGCCACCGGAACCTCGTGCAGCTCGTCGGCTGGTGCCATGGCCGGGACGAGCTGCTGCTCGTCTACGAGCTGGTGCCCAACCGCAGCCTCGACGTCCATCTCCACGGCAACGGCACCTTCTTGACATGGCCGATGAGGTTCCTATCCGCAGTATTTAATAACTCAATCCTGTTTTATATATGAAATTGTTAAAGAGAGCAAAAGCATGACCACGTTGGCAACAACGTACAGGATCAAGATTGTTCTTGGGCTTGGCTCCGCGCTGCTCTACCTCCACGAGGAGTGGGAGCAGTGCGTCGTGCACCGCGACGTGAAGCCCAGCAACGTCATGCTCGACGAGACCTTCAACGCCAAGCTGGGCGACTTCGGGCTCGCCAGGTTCATCGACCACGCCGTCGGGATGCAGACCATGACGGCCGTCTCGGGCACGCCAGGCTACGTCGATCCGGAATGCTTCATCACCGGCGCCGCGAGCGCCGAGTCGGACGTCTTCAGCTTCGGCGTCGTCGTGCTGGAGGTCGCCTGCGGGAGGAGGCCGATGAGCTTGATGCTGGACGGCCAGAAGCAGAACGCCGTCTTCCGGCTCGTCGAGTGGGTATGGGACCTGTACGGCAGAGGAGCCGCTCTCGCGGCGGCCGACGAGCGGCTGAAAGGGGAGTACGACGCGGCGGAGGTGGAGCGCGTCGTGGCCGTCGGGCTCTGGTGCGCGCACCCTGACCCACGCGCACGGCCGTCCATCAGAGTAGCCATGGCCGCTCTCCAGTCCAATCACGGCCCGCTGCCGGCGCTGCCTGCCAAGATGCCCGTGGCGACATACGCGGTGCCACTTGCGTCGCCGGAGAGCGGGGGGCTTTTCTCGTACAACGCTTCCTCGTCAGGGTTGACGTCTTCCAGTTTAACTCAGTCGTCGTCAACGACGGTGACCTCTCAGACATCCTGCTCCTCCGACACGCCCGCTGCAACCGGTTTCAAGGACTCGTCCTCGCTGCTCAAACATCAGTGATGATACCTTACCAGTTGCTCCGCTCAATTGACCCTACAGTGACAGAGCTGGAACCGGCCGGAGCCCTTTCCAAATGCGCTGTTTGTTTCTACTCTCTACTCCATTTGTATGCTTTGTCCTAGACCAACCTTTGATCACCAATTCTAAGAAGGCCTTGTTTAGTTCCAAAAAATTTTGCAAAATAGGTCCTGTAGCACTTTCGTTTGTTTGTGACAAATATTATCCAATTATGTACTAACTAGGCTCAAAAGATTCATCTCATCAATTCCGACCAAACTATGCAATTGGTTTTTATTTTCGTCTATATTTAA
>Ga0182004_10004216_pt1 | contig 11567 bp, 6 predicted proteins | sample Sormic07211540_1_FD_120479 | JGI IMG/M metagenome (GOLD analysis project Ga0182004, IMG submission 120479) | Endophyte microbial communities from Sorghum bicolor roots, Mead, Nebraska, USA - 072115-40_1 MetaG | ecosystem: Host-associated > Plants > Roots > Unclassified | place: USA: Nebraska...
AGACAAACACCAAAACTCGTGGAATTCTGTCAGATAAAACCCTAAGTCTGGATGTTGATTTTATTTGGATCCTTTTCTTTGTTTATTTGATAATTAAATTTGATACTTAAGGACCGTCAACAACAGCCCACACTGATTAAGCCTGGGCATTCGGGTTTCCCGATTTTTTTGGGTCAGGTAATTAGGGTAATTTTTTTTTGAAAACCGCAGGAGAGCTGCGTTTCATTGTATTATAGAGAAGCAAAATAGGGTGGGTCCCCAACAGGATCCTCACTCATACGGGGACCAAATATGAGTGAGGCAATTACACACACCTTTACTGATCTCATAGAAATCAGCTGAAGCTAGACCCTAAGTAAGCAGCCCTAGTCAGCCAACGCCAAACCAAGCTCAAGGAGCTTCTTTGCCCCAGCCATGCACCAGAGACTATGTTCATTCTTTAGCTCACTCCAAAGCAAGCTCAGTGAAGGAGAAACCCCCTCAAACACACATGTGTTTCTATGTTTCCAAATAATCTAGGCCCCTAAAATAATTAGAGAGTTCACTCCTCTCCTGTATTAGTCCCAAAAAAACACTAACCGCAATTTTGGGTACCCGATAATTCGGGTTCGGGTATTCATGATTTACCCGAATTTTCAAAAAACTACACACTATACAAAATTTCAATAGCAATTTATGTATAATTTCAGCAGAAATTTGTATAAAATTTCAATAGCATTTTGTAGAGAATAATATATTACTATCACTTGTTCAAACAAAGAGAATTATGTTCTAATAAATTGATAAAAGTTCTAATATTTAACTAACAACACATGACAAATATAAAGATATAGACAAATATTTGGGTAATTCGGGTAGTTTGGGTACTAGGGGATATTGCTCGAATTACCCAAACTAATTTCGGGTAATGAAAATTGCTATCCGAATTTAGGATCGGGTACCTCGGGTTCGGGTAATTCACGTCCGAGTTCGGATAATTCGGGTACGGGTAATGGGTATTGGGTAATTGGCCCAGGCTTAACACTGATAAGATGTCATCTAGACACCATGTCTACACTAACCTTATTACTCTAAGCGTTGCAAATGCTTCGAGTAATTTACCAAAGTAAAACAATGCGCATAATAAGATGACTTATACGCAACGAACTAGACTATAATATTAAATGCTATAAAATACTTGAATGTAAGACTTACAGGAAGACTCGCATCCACTGAGGCGCCACTTGGAGAAGACTCCCGACAGGCCAAGTCTCCTCCTTGGAACTCCTCACTCTCTTCCCTCTATTCTCATACTAAAGCTACAAGTGTAGTATTTCTTCCTAAGATACACCTCCTAAGGTGAGGGCATATGGGGGTATTTATAGGGGGAGGTGGAGTAGAGGCTACTCCACTGCTACGTCAGCGATCCGTGTGCCTCTCTACCTCCACCCTTGGATAAACTAACCTCCCAAGCGCCTTAGGATGGATGCCTTGGATCAACCACCACATGGGATGCGTGCAAGGAGTCAGTGGAGTGCCAACCGACCTAGATGGACACAAGGAAGGGGTCGAGCGACCCCATCCACTAACTTGTGGGACCAGCCTGCTGTTCTAGAAAACATCCCAAGTCGGTGGAGTGAAAGTGGGCCCGAGAGGCCACAGTAAGGGGGTCGGGTGACCCCCCACTGATAGGTGGCGCCACTTCCCTTGCTTGTGGGCCCTCTCCTATATCTCCAGTGTGAGTATGAAGTGGTGGGACCCCCTGATCACCTCAGATGATGGAAACATTGGTTCATGGATCCATGTGGCTTCATCTTCCACCGTTGAGAGGAAACTTGCTTGGGACTGTGTTGGGAGGATCCTTTTGTTCTGCCAGTGTCTAAGATGATCTCATGAGGGTATCAGCCAATCCCACTTTGGTGGAACCAAAGGTCCATCTTCTGCAGGTGGCTTCTTCATGCAATTCTAAGCACAATGGTGGTGCTGGGCCCACCATGGTGGCATCGGTCGACGCCACTTTTGTGCCCATCTTTTGTATATTGTCTCAAGAAGCTATGACACTGATGAATGTGAAGTTGGTTTCTCCATTGGCCATCTTGGTTGGTTGCTCTACCTTCATTGGAGCTTTCGGACACTGAAAAGTACTTGTTCTGAGTGCCTGCAACCAAATAATGACAAGTACATGTGGAACCAAGTTATTTGTACCTGAGTCACTATGTGTTTGGTGGTTTCCCTCCAAAAAGAATGTTTCATTGACGATTTAGATGGGGTAAAAACATGGTATAACTAGCTTCAACAAGATCCCCCACACTTAGGTCTTTGCTCGTCCTCGAGCAAAGTTTAGAGAGAAAGATAACATATGATTATGACATCTTAAGATATTAGCAAACACAAAGCTTTACACAAGACATATCTCATGCAAGTGGGTTATGTGGTATTGTCTAGCATATATCCTTTAGATGTTGAAAAATGGAACAGTTCTCAAGGCAAAGTCATCTTCCCATTTCATATCCTTAGTACTTAGAGTTTTTGACAATGGGTTTAAAAGAAAGCACGTAGTTCAATCTTACTCCTCAAATAGCACTCTCAAGTCACTCAGTAAGCGTATGATTCCTCACCAAGGCATAGCATAAGATTGCCTTCTTTTGTTTCATCCTACATCTACAAGCTTATGTGGGGCTCAGGTAGGGATGAACAAGATAGAATACTTGCATTGCATCTATTGTAAAAGTCAAAACAAGGATCCAAGGAAGAGAATGCCATAATCTTAGATCAAGACGTGCTAGTGTGTGGAAAATGGAGTAGAATGCTCCTCTATTTGAAAAGATATCTCTCTATATTTTTTATTTGACACATGGCTAGTATTTTTTTTGAGCAATGGACCTTCATGTGTCCACTTTTTTAATAGCCTTTATGTCTGGTCTACTAAGCCATACTTAGAGAGATATTCCAAAACCTTAGAACATGGAGCATCTCTATGGTGGAAATGGATGGCATGTTTTTGCGTACTTCGAGTGTAGAAGTCGCAAGCATGACATGTGGTGTGTACGTGATCTTGGTCTTGGGACTATGACATAATTCTCAACTAGGGTCAACAAGGTTTGACCAAACTCAACACAAGTACAAGTAGCATATATAGAAGGGGTTTTGAATATGGTATGAACATATATGGCTTTGATAGGAATTTTCTTACTATTGAGGAGTAAGTGACACTACGGTTTTGTGACATTTTCAAAAATAAGTCTCTAAGCACTTTGAATAGAAAAGGTATGAATCATGAGCCAAGAACTATATCACATTTGTCAACAACTAAGTCAATATGCTATTCCTATCAAGATATGTGACCCACAAGCATAAGCCTATGCAAGAATTAGAATTCATGATGCTTTTAACCTTTAAATGTCATAAATCATATCACCCTTTTTTCTAGATGCAAGTCTCCTTGTTTTTATTTTTATTTTGTTTTATTTCATCTAAGGAAAGCAAATAAAAGGTAAAAGTAAAAATGAAAGAATAGAGGGGGAGTAGGAGTGTCAAACCAGTCAGGAAGCATGTAGACGATGAGTGGATGCTGACTAGTGGGTCCAAGGCTCCAAGGTGGGGTTGGCTGACCCCACTTGGGCGTGCTTGTTGCTGCATTTGAAATCCCTCTATTGAGAATTTACTTCTACAAACTTGTATTCCCATTGGCCGCCAAGGAGGGGGTCGCCCGACCCCCTTACATGGGTCAGATTTCGTCGTGCCAATGTGTCAAGCCATGTGCTACGCCATGGTATGTTTAGAATAGTTCAAAGATGTAGTTGGGGGGTCAACCGATGTTGGCATTTCATAAAGTCATCAATAAAAGACAATGCTAAAAAAAATGTATGGTACTAAATTAACTTGCCATTCGCAAACTAGCCACTGTATCTCTTGCCACTATTCTTCCTAAGCATTGAACTAGGTTGTCATCCCTAATTATATAGCTACAAATAAACAAAGACATAATATAGCTCTATCATTTTATGTGACTAGGCAGAAATAAATATAATAAGTAAGTAAATAACAACTCTGCAAGCGGACAGATAATTAGACTATTGTAGCATTTTACCTAGAGTATTACCAGGTTGTCGATTTATATTTATACCACTGGGAAGGTCTAGCTAAGCTATAAATATGGCATTGATAACAATTATATATATTGAATAAGAGGTGAAACCAAGATCATTTACTCTACTGATAACGGGGGGTAGTCACATGATAAAGATAAATATAAGTGATAAATAAGGGTCAAGCATCATATATATAAAGATAAACACAGAGCTTCTCATCTAGTCACAACAATAACATCGCCAATAAATAGATAAAGGAAATTATATCTAAGGTAATTCTATAACTGCACCAATGAACACTCAAATTAGTGTAGTTACGTCTAGCAATCATTATTAGTCAACTCTATATCATAATTAAATATAAAAGGAGCATCAACTAAGGAGGATATTGAGACATAACGTCACCTCCGACGCGACCGGACTCTACCAAACCTATGTATAGGGGATAGACTACAGTGGAATCAATGAAATTGTAACAGTCACCTGCGCGAACCACCACATGATCCGGCACATTAGGGAGTACCCGCAGATAGGCAAGATAGCTAAACACCACATCTACATATTGATGTTGGTATTTTTTAACATCACTTCATATTAAGTTGTCATATCTAACATGATGTCAAAACCAAGGATAAAAATATTCTACACGTAATAACTCTAAATAGAATATATCCGCAAGTGCACAGATAATTCTCCTGTTGTAGCATTTCACCTAGGAAGTATTCCGAGTATCGTTGTTTTATTTTATGCCAAAAGGATAAAGCAGCATTCTATTCATTAGGCTTAGGTAATCTTATAGGAACTAAAGAAATTATAATTATGTAGATCTATCACAGTCAATAGTATTAATGCTTTAGCGATAACTAGTCGTTAATTTGATAAATGATAGATGATAACTGAGTAATGAAGTAAATGGTATTCCAGAGATGGAAAATGAAGACTGACTAATGTAGCAATGCAATCTTAATATTCAAATAAAATAAAAGAAACCTATGTAATTACTGTTATAAAGTCTACAACCTACGCCATGCTACACATTTTCATCTATAGTGTGATAAACTTAGAAAACATCTTAAGAAGCATCAACTAATGAGGATTTTAAGACACCACATCTACATAATGTGCACCGCCTGACTCACTCGAGTACTGAATCAGGCGCTTTACGATCATATAACGATAATCATCATAAACCATATCTATATCAAATATGCAACTAGAATAAACTAAGAACTAAATAAATAGTAATATATTAAAGTAGAGCAAAGTCATAATGAAATACAAGATAATATTACCAATTTCTAGAAGACAAATCTGGAGTCCCGAGCGGAGCGCCCGATCTCTACTTGAACCTCGCTAGACACCTATACTAAGAACTTGAAGAACTAGAGCTCTACTTCTAATCTCTTGAAACCCTAACTTCTGACTACTCTTGACAAAATGAAGCAAGAGGGATGAATTGAATCTGGGGTTGTGTCCTCTAGAAGGGGGGTCTGCCCCTCTATTTCTAGCCTGGTGGAGTACGCGTGGGCCGTAGGATCAAACCGACTTAACCAAGGGCCGAGATGCATCAAGAGTCGCGGTGGAGGAAGCTTTTGGAAGAGGGGATCGAAACCCTAAAGGGGGGCGCCGGCCGGTGCTAGGGTGGGGCCGGCCGGCCTCACCTGGCAGCCGCCAGGCCCCCCATTGCGTTGGGTGCCTTCTTGATCCTTCTTGAGTCTTCCCGCGATGTTTCCCGTGGCGGATAAGTTTCGTGTATATTTTGCATTGGAATCCCTCTTTTCTGCTTTCCTAAAATTCACCCTGGAAAATACTAAATATGCAAAACTCGTAGAAATTGTCAGTTTAAACCCTAGACTAATGTGTTTTCATGTTTTCTTTTGGGTCTAAAGTTCTAATAGAAGTTGACAGTATCAACCGTCAACAATTGCCAATCATTCACCCATGAATTCTCTAGATGAATGTATATGAGCAATTACATAAATTCAATAGGATCAAACAAACTATGATAGACATATAATGAAAGCAAACAATGACTATTGCAATTAAGAACATATATAATATGAATAGTAATGTTTCCCAAATCATAATGATAAAAAATAAGAGTAAAGTTACAAGATCTATACCAAACTCTGCACTCCTAACAATGTCGAGAATCTAGCTCCGGCTGATGAACTTGAACTCCTCTAATTCTAATCTAACTAGGCTAAAGCTATGAACTAGAGAGGCTCTAATGAACTAGAAATCTCATGATGGCTTGATCTCCAAGTGCCTGAGGGATGAATGAGGATGATGATGCAGCTAGGGAGGGGGGGTTTGCCCCTATATTTATAGTCCGGTGCAATGAATACGCGCCATTGGATCATACCGACTTCAAATAGGGCTGAGATGGATCCTTAGAGGCGGTGGAAGAAGACTCTAGAAGGCAGTGGGAGGAAACCCTAGGGGGCGCCGCCCGGCACCCCCTTATGGCTGGCCGGCCCCACATGGAAGGGACTCGGGTCCCCGTTGCTTCAGGTGTATTCTAGATCCTTCCCACATACGGATGACGTATGCTTCCTTCGCGGACAAGTTTCAAGGTTTTTAAGAACTTGAATCCCTCCTTTAATCATTTTCTAGAATAATCCCTAGAATTTACAGAATATCCAAAACTTATGGAATTTGTCAGATAAAACCCTAGACTAGTTTGTTTTCAATGTTTCCTTTTGTGGCTAAAGTTCTATTAAAAGTTGACGTTGTCTGCCGTCAACAACACCCCCAAGCTTACCCTTTACCTATCCCCAAGCAAAGCCTAATTACTAATAAACTTGGATCAGGAGTTGCTACAATGCTTTAATGGCTTTGAAATACACATGCTATAAACAAAAATCCTCCTCTAGATTTAGACAAAACTGCTCTAACTTTCGAACTTACCCATTTTACCTTTAACCATGGTGCTTCTAGCTTTGACATGGGCCTTGAGCAATCAAAAGATAGAACAATCAAGTCTAAGCACCATGTCTCAAATTCTTCACAGTACCAAAATTTTGGAGTTTGTTAGATGTTTTTGAAATACTGAGAGCTTAATTGTATGACACCCTCTACTCTCTCTGTATATGGTAGTTATGGATCTCACTTAAGGCAATCATAATGTTATACCTTCCTATAGCTAAGGATTGAATAGTGGAGTTTATAGGAGAAGCAATGACAAGGATGAGTATATCTGCGGTTCATATATCGTAAAGTCAAACAATGGAACCAAAGAGAGTTAAGGCATACAATCAAACCAAGATGTGCATGTGTGTGAATTATGGTGGATAGGTGTATATGTACATATGGTGGCTAAAACTAATTCTACTTTTCCTCTTCTAGAAAATAATGCCTCTCTTGTAAGGACGTGAAACTTTTCCATAGGAAAACATGGGCTCTTTATTCATTTCTTTCTTTTTTCCTTTTTTTTTGCTTTTCATAGCCACATGCATCATTAGAATAAGAAATAATTCAGAGAGATATCAATAAGAACTTAGAGCAATTAAATAAGGGTTTATCCTATGGGTTTATTTTTGGGTGTTTACTCCCAGTGTAGGAGAAAAAACATTTTCAAGGTGGTATCTCGATAAAAGTTAAAAGTGATTTGCGCTTACTCCTAGGGTAGGAATAATGCATTTGTGAGTAGAGTGTGTATGTGATCTTGGTTTTAAAAGCATGACAAGACTCTCATACGGTATACAACAAAGGTTGACTAAACTCAATGTAAAACAAGTAGCATGAATGATCAAAAGTTTTCCTAACCTAATTATATAGTGTTTGGCTTTGGTAGGAAATTCAATCTTTGTCATACAAGAGCTCATCATGTAAGGTTTTGAGTTTTCAAAATAAATCTCGAGAACGTAGTATAGCTAGGAATAAAATAACAGTAGCTTAGATTTTCATGAATCATATCAATCAATTACCTAGACTTAGCTCATGCACATGCCTCCACAAGTTTTAGGTTCAGAGCAAATTTTTATATCAAAACAGTAATAGCCAAAACTCAAGAGGATTTACGGTTGAAAACTAGGCACTTGAGAGTAACTAAGGCAGGGCAACTATTCATCATTTCCAAGACAAACTTTTAATGTTCATTAGATTTTATTTGACTCTAAACAAAATAGATAGTAGACACACTCTATAATCATACCTTAATAATAGACTAAGTATGTTTATTTGGTTTTAGTTTTTATTTATCTTTTTATTTCTTTTTAGACTGACTAGTGGACTCAAAAAATTCTATGGGCGTGGACCTTCATGTGGCCACATATACCTTTTTGGTATTTTATGACTATAAGAAAGACTTAATAATCACTTAGGTATAATTACCTAATAACTAGGGGATGCACTCCCCCAAGCTAGATGTTTGTTATGGGTTGGCTTGAATGATCTTCAAAGCAAATGTGTTAGCAGAAGTCCATAATGGGCTCCACTGATATACTCACTTCTTCATTGTAATGTCATCCTATAGAATTATACTTCCAAAAAGAAAACCAACACTCGAGGCTCGAATACTATAGAGGTTAGCGGTTAGCCAATGAGTAATTGATCTACTTATGAGTTGATTTTTTAAATTAATAGATTCTATGGCAGGATTCTGAGTTGTCTCCTTTTGAATTTTCTATTTATAACATAGGAAAATAAACATGAATGCTATGCAAGATCTTTTATTTTTTTATGCCACGACAGTAAATATTCCTAGGGGGTTACGATAAGTTTATTCACATGGGGCTTTAATATTTTTATGATGCAATATGTGTAGCAGTAAATATTTTTATTTTCCTTTTAATGTGTAGAAAGATAAATATGCTAATGTAAACTCATTAATGTAAACATGGATATTACTAATGAGATAACTACCATTCTAACCTTATGGCTAGGGTACGAAATTTAAAGTCTACCAACAGGACATAGATAGAGGAGAGTGCTTACTCAGTGGGTTCATCATCTGAGGTAACCTCAGTCAATTCCCCATATTGCGGTGGTGTCGTAGGTGCATCTTCTTTCTTCTCCCCCATCTTCTTGTCGTCTCTCCTTCTGCCTCCTTTTCTGCTTACTCTATATTCTCGGCTTCGTCTTGCTCATTAAAACAGTCTTCATACTTTGAAATCTTACTAAAGAAGTCCTCCCATCCATCCTTAGGCTAGGTAGCCTGATAGCAGGATCAACGTCTCCTCCTGTTGCGTGGCCCCTTGGCCTGTAAACCATTGTCGAGGATGTCAAAAGGGGGTACCCCCCAGCCAACACACACACAATGAGAAGATTCACAAACAATTCGAGGCTCAAGCTCGATGACCCAGCAAAAACGCAAGATCACCAAAGCCGTGGTTTGAACCAAGACACAATGTCGACCATAGCCTCGAACACAGAAATATGGTAGAGCGAACGACCAAGGGCTCGATAGCCAACAACCGTCGAATACGGAAAGAGCGTCGAGCCAATCAGCAAGCCTCGAGCACAAAAGCGCTCCCCGCCACCTGTCGATGGTACGGAGGCCAGAGCATTTAATGTGACTGCCATGCTCCCACCTAACCCGACAGTCACGGGAAGCGTGATAGGGGAACAAGCACCCATCAAATCTCTACTTTTCTAACTTTATCCTCAAGATTGGAGAAAAGTACAACCTGGCACAGTGCAGCAGGCATAATATCCCATCGCGACACCCCTCGAGACGTTCAAAGTCAGCGCTCTACATAACGAAGTCGCCTGAGCTACCTGACCCTCGAACAGGCAAGCTCCTTCCTAGGGAAGGATCGAGTGATGGAAGTCAGCGCTTCAAGCACTCTAGACATGACTACTGCCACAACGTACAAGCGTGCTCGCACCCAAGCCAATACCACACGATGTATGGGAGTTGGATTCAGGGAACACACGCGCCATCATCACCAAAGTATCCCGTAACAAGATGGCTCGAGGCTATGCCGGTGCGGAGGCCTCGAGTAGGTCAGCGCCATACCCCTATCGTGGCCTACTCAAACGCCTACACTTAGTAACCTAGGTCTCCCCTTGGAACTATAAAAGGGGATGCTGAGGACGATACCGTGGAGACATTCAGAATACGCAACTCATACACCACCACAATCGGCTAGGACTTAGAATTCTCAGCTACATTTCACTTGTATTCACCCCTGTACAAGCACTTAGGTGCAAGATAATATACACTCTCCCCCACTGAACGTAGGGCCTTCTTTTGCCCGAACCAGGATAAATCTTTGTGTCACTCTTGCATCACCATCCGGGAAATGGAGCACGCATACAAATTCACTCGTTGGTGTTAAACCCCGGGGGCAAAACACCAACTGTTGGCGCGCCAGGTAGGGGTCTTGCATGTTACCACCGATTTCCCATCTCTTTCCGGATGGCCACTCACATTTCACCGATCCCGCGCTCTATGGTGATTTGGTTTGGGAGCCTTGAGTTCATTTCCACCGGCTTCAACTATGACATGATCCCACTCTCAGTCAAAGGACAAGGAGGGGCTCGCGTCATGCCCACGCGATCAAAGACCCCGCGATGACCTCACCACCACGCTTCCCCGCCCAGGAGGAGGCTTGATCAGCATCGCCACCGCCCCATCGCTGTTGCACGATCGTCGCCTCGTGCAGGACAGGCCACGATGGAGGGGCCGACAGATCCATGCGCCGAGACCGCAGTCACGACGACCAGACGACAGAGCGGCCGTGCGACGGTGTCAGGGGGCAGCGTACCCCGCGCACCATTGCCACCATCTGCACTGTTACCACATGGTCTGTTCACCACAAGGCAGATGCTCCTGTTCGGCTTGGACAACACCGCAACGTCACTCGCCAGGACAATATGTCCAGACGCCGGGACGTGCGAGGAGCAACCACTGGTCCTCCCGCGTGACATGGAGATGCAGCAGCAGGATCAGCAAGTGGCTGAGCGGTCAGGTTTTCCCTAGATACACAGGCCTCGACGCCTGGGACCTGGGTGATACACCCTCACCACGCTCAGACAGCAGTTGGCGGAGGAGGGATGCGGATGTTTCTACACCGCCAAGCCAGACCCCGACTCCGAATCCGACAGCTACGACCCTACAAGGGAATGCTTCAACATTGGTGGAGCCATGGCTAACAAAGACGACACGGTGGATGCCGCTGTCGTTGCACGAGCTCTCGTGGCAGGAGAAGACCCCAGGACGCCTGGGAATAACGGGTAGGCGGACCCACCACCTCAGGACGACAAGGCCACGCAACTTGCGCAGCTGCGAGAGTTGAAAGGCAAGCTCAACGAAGACCGCAAGATTGCCTTTGGTTGTCTACGCGTGAACAAAATCAAGCTCAACCATGATAAATGTGTCTTTGGCGTGCCTCGAGGCATGTGTTGACACTTCTTAACGCAACCACGGGATATCGGCGACGGCGCCAGAAGTGCCCTGGTAGGGTAACTCTATTTACTATTGGATAATTCCGCAAGCGCACAGAATGTACCGCTGTAGCACTTCACCAAGGAGTATTCCAAGGTATCGTA
>Ga0182004_10004217_pt1 | contig 11565 bp, 14 predicted proteins | sample Sormic07211540_1_FD_120479 | JGI IMG/M metagenome (GOLD analysis project Ga0182004, IMG submission 120479) | Endophyte microbial communities from Sorghum bicolor roots, Mead, Nebraska, USA - 072115-40_1 MetaG | ecosystem: Host-associated > Plants > Roots > Unclassified | place: USA: Nebraska...
AGGATATCACCTGAGATCATTTCATTGACTGTTATCTCCTTCCTGTTGCAGTGGCTGAAGAGAGCCGGGAACATGTCGGTGAAGGAGTCATCACCGTGCCACACATCAGACCAGAACGAGCAGGTCTTTCCGTCTCCAAGATCCACAGAGGTGATAGCTTGATATAGTGGTAGCAGCTGTCGTAGGGCTTGCCAGTGGTCGCCATGAATGTCTCCGGTGAGCGTAGCGATGGATGCCCGGCCATGAACCCATTGCGCCCAAGCTGAGTACTCAGAGCAGTGCAGTTTGTGTAAAAGTTTCAGTAGCATGCAGATGTTTTGTGTCGCGGTATCCTTGAGCCCAAGGCCACCCAGCTCCTAGCCTCCTTTGGTTGACACACATTTGTCCAAGCTGCCATGAAGCTAGCCGGGGCTGCTTTGCCCGTTTTGTCTGCATACCAGAGAAAGACCCTCCTCCTTTTGTCGAGTTGATCAATGACTGCGGTTGGTAGCTGTAGCGAGCTCATCAAGTAAACCAGCTGTGAGTCTAGAACTGAGTTGATTAGCACCGATCTTCCCATTGGGTTCAACAGATTTGCCTGTCAGGTGCTTAGGTATCTGTCTGCCTTCTGAATGTAGGGAATGAATGCTGAAACAGGCAGTTTGTGAGAGGATAAAGGAAGTCCCAGGTATGGCTGTGGGAAGGAGTCGCGCTTACATCCGATAGCTTGCACACATTTAGTCGCCAAGGTTTCATCCATATGGATCGGTACCATGGTGCTCTTTGCATAGTTAATGTGTAGTCCTGTGATAGCAGCAAACTGATCAAGAATCAACTTCAGTGCTGTCGTACCCCTTTGGTCAACCCTGAGCACAACTAATATGTCATCCGCGTACTGTAACACTGCACATGGCAAGCCATCCTCAGTCGGATGCCTAATGTCCGAGCGTCTTCTGATCAGCCCCTGTAAACTTTCGCCAACCAGTAGGAAAAGGTAGGGGGATATGGGGTCTCCCTGTCGAAGTCCCTGTCTGCATGTGATCCAAGGCCCTGGGCAGCCATTAACAAGGACTGCTGATTTTGATGAGCTGAGCATGTAGTGCATCCATGAGACCCACTGCTCCGGGAAGCCTCTCGCCCTGAGGACTCTGAAGAGGCCGTCCCAGTTGACCATATCAAAGGCTTTGGCAAAATCTAGTTTCAACACGATTGCTGGTTTCTTTTTTTTATTGCAGACCTGTACAAGCTCCATGGCATAGACAAAAGTATGTGAGATTGACCTTCCCCTAATGAAGCCGATCTGATTCAAGTTGATCAACTTCGGGATTTCTGCCTGCAGTCTCATTGTGAGTACCTTAGACATTAACACCGAGCAGCCTAAGTGTGATGCGTAATTACGCAGCTGGAACCACCCACCGGTACCAAGATATAAATGGCTAACCGACTAGATTTTGATCTGAAGGCAGATAATTGACCTGAAGAAGTTTGTTAGTGCTTCTGTCTTTCCACGGTGGCCTTCCACTCTTACTGAACGGATGAACTTAGTGTGTAAACGCTGGGTAAGGGCCTGTTTAGATTTGAAAATTTTTGGTCTAAAGAGGAAAATTTTTGTGAAATTGGGGCCTGCACGCACTTCCATCGAAGCCCACCAATGACAACTGCAACTGCATGCAGCCCAAGTTGTGTCAGAAAAAAATTGTCAAACTAAACACCTAAAACTTTTCGCGTGCGTCAGACTTCTGAGTTAAAGTTCTGACCACAAAAAATTTTACTATTTTGGCCAAAAAATTTCAAATCAGAGAAGCAGACTCAAACACAGTTCGATTGTAATAGTTCACCTTAATAAACGAAGCGTTTGTTAAAAGAAAAAGAAGAAAAAATTGACATTGCTAACATTGAGTAGCGTTTTGTTAAAGAAAAAGAAAGAAAAAAAATGGAGGATGAAGTAGGTAGTCGGTTAGCCATTTATATTCTGGTACCAGTGGGTGGTTCCAGATGCGTAATTACGCATCACACTTAGGTCTTGTTTAGATGTGAATTTTTTTAAGATTTTGATAGTGTACCACTTTCATTTTTATTGAACAAATATTGTTCAATCATGAAGTAGCTAGGCTTAAAAGATTCGTCTCGTGATTTATAGACAAACTATGTAATTAGTTTTTATTTTCATCTATATTTAATGCTCCATGCATGTGCCACAAGATTCAATGTGACAGAAAATCTTGAAAATTTTTTGGTCTTTGGGGTTAACTAAGGGCCTGTTTAAATTCGAGACGAAAAATTTTTGAGTGTCACATCGAATATGTCAGAAGGACGTCGGGAGGGGTTTTTAAAAACTAATAAAAAAACAAATTACATAGCTCGTCAGGAAACTGCAAGACAAATCTATTAAGCATAATTAATCTGTCATTAGCACATGTGGGTTACTGTAGTACTTAAGGCTAATCATAGACTAACTAGGCTTAAAAAATTCGTCTCGTGATTTTCAACCAAACTGTGTAATTAGTTTATTTTTTTATCTATATTTAATGTTCCATGCATGTGTCCAAAGATTCGATGGGATGGATAAAAATTATTTGGGTGGGGAACTAAACAGGGCCTAAACAAGGCCATATCCATGGCATCACCATCACAGCGTGGTACACGACCTGCAGAAAAATGGTATAAATAAAAGAACTAGCTTGTGGCAGTTTTCAAAATCTTTTAATCTTTCGTCTGAACAGTTTTCCAAATCTTTTAATCTTTCGTGCTGGACGCAGCAAAGAATTAAATGTTGGCGTTTAAAAACAAGTGTAGAAAAGAAAACCTCATGTGGTGGGGTGACAGATCTCAGATGTCACACATATGCAGATACAGACACAACAAAGACTAACCACAAACACAACTGTACAATTAGTGGAAATCTTACATTCTACTCCCTCCATACCAAATTATAAAACATTATAAGAATTTTAGAAAGTAAAAACATCTCAAATTTGACCAAATTTATATAATAAAACAATAAAACTGATAACACCAATTAAATATCATTAGGTTCTTCATTAATTATATTTTTATAATATATCTATTTAATTTCATAAATCTTTATAATTATTACTATAACTTTGGTCAAACTTGAAATACTTTGACTTTCTAAAATTTTTAAAATTAATTTATAATTTGGGATGGAGGTACGCAGAAGTGAAGTTTCGCCATACGCCAATTCAGACCAGCGCGTACCGGAGTTTCCTCCTCTAAGAGAGAAAAAAATGAACAGAAAAATGTAGGCTATTTCACTTATCCGTCGATCGGTTAGTTGACGTGGTGTTACATCCGCGCATTTAGACTCTTTTTTTTTTCAAGAGTTTGGTTTTCTCGAAAAAATGGTCTCTGGAACTTTAGAAGAAGTGGTCCTATTTGGTACAAATCTATCCTTCAAACTGTTTCCCTCTTCAATAAAGAAGTATCTCTACCAAACGATTTAGTGACATATTCTACAGCTACAAAGCAGCCTTATTCCCTCAACTAATTAGAATCAGTTTCCATCCAGAAACATTTTCTCAAGAAATGGAATCCCTTCAAAACAGGGCTCTTCCTTATGTTTCCTACTTTTTCCATTTCAAACTGTAGATGTTTTTTTCAGCTTGATACATTGTTTTAATTATGTATTTTAGCATAGTGTGTATATAAGTGTATATATAATAAAAACTAGAAAAGTTAAGACATCCACTTTCTATCTCATATTCATCATGAAAGTAAAAAAGGCCTTCCCCAATGATGCTTTTTACTTGTAGCCCCAAGTGCCATATAGGATTGGATAAAAAAAGTGGCACTTGAGGCTTGCATAAGTTACATCTACTTATGCAAGCCACTATAAAAACTATAGTGGCTTGCATAAGTTACATATGCATGGGGAGAGAGAAGACGGTATATGCTAAGAGAGACAGAGAGAGGGAGAGAGAGAGAGAGGAAATAAAGGTGAGGTATGATGAAAGGAAAAATTTATGTACAAACCACAAATAATGATAGTTTGCATTGTATGAATAGTAGTTTCAACATTTTCTAGTCTATGTGGAATTGTGGATCACTTTATTTGTACTAGAACTATTAATAGTGTTAGCCTACTAGAACTATTAATAGTGTTAGCCTCAATGGTTGTATCTTTTCATGCACGTAGGAAGCACATAGACACAGGATCTATAAGATACATAGCAGTAATTGTTTTTTAGATAAAGGAAATTTTATTTCGGGCTTCAGTCATCCTCTCTCAAAAATGCATCAGGCCAAATTATTACAACAGGAGAAACTAAAATAAAATAAACTAACGAAGGAAAATACATCCCCAACAAGAAACTCGAGTAGTCCTATGCGACAACTGACTTGCTCCATATGAGACATTATGGAATTCTCACTATGAGACATTTAGTAGTAAAAGTTTATACTAAATTTTGAATGCTAAAATACTAGAAGAAACGAGGATGAAAATTCGGGTTGTGTATTAAGTCAAAATCAAGCAAACAGTACAAGGGTGAGCCGTGTTTTTTCACGCACACAACAAAATAGATAGGCCTCTGATAGACAAAAGGACCTTTAAAATACAGGAATTTCACAGAAATTACATAGGAGTTTCATAATACGAATCGATTTACTTTTACAGGAATAACAAACAAAGGGAAAAAAATCTCACGTTCCAAATGAGCTAACAAGGAAGCAATTGACATCTTGAGAGCCTGCGTGGAGTAGAGTAAGGTCAGGTTACCCGCTCATCGTAACCTCGTCTGGTTGCCTTCCACACGCTCGCCGCACAACCTCGTCGACGAACGTCTGGACGTGCCGGTCCGACGACCCGCCGGGCGCCACGGCCGCCCGGGCCACCGCGCTCCACGACCTGGCACTGGACAGCATGGCGTCGGCCTCTGGCCCCGCCACGGCGGCGTCCACGGCCTCGCGCACGGCCTCCCGCCGCAGCGGCGCGCGCAGGCGGACGCCCATCCTGAGCTCGTCCACCAGGAACTTGGCGTCCGTGCACTGGTCGCCCCATTGGGGGAAAGCTACCACGGGCACGCCGGCGGCCACCGTCTCTAGCGTGGAGTTCCAGCCGCAGTGCGTGAGGAAGCACGCGGTGGCAGCGTGCGCCAGCACGCGCTCCTGCGGGCTCCACGGCACGACCATGCCGCGGCCCGCGACGGTGTCCAGGAACCCCTCCGGGAGCAGCGGGCGGGTGTCCGGCCGCACCACCCACAGGAAGGGCCGGCCGGCGGACGCGAGCCCGTGCGCCATCTCGGCGACCTCCTCGGCGGACAGGACCACGATGCTGCCCACCGACGCGTACACGACGGAGCGCGGCGGCTGCGCGTCCAGCCACCCCACGCAGTCGTCGTCCTCGGCCTTGATCAGGTCACCCCGCACCGCACCGCCGCCGTCCTCCTCGAGCTCGATGAGCGGGCCGACGGGGATCAGCTGCGGCGGGCGCGGCGTGACGCCCGGGAGCGCGGCGAGCACGTCGCGCTCGAGCTCCGTGAAGGAGTTGACGAGCACCCACGCCGCCTTGTCCACGTTGCGGAACTGGCCCAGAATCGCGTCGGCGATCATCTTGTACGGGTTCGACGGGAGCAGGAACGACGGCACGTCGGCGACGGACAGCGGCGGGAGGCCCGGGAGCGCGACCCGCGCGTCGTCGGTGTCATCCTCGGGCGGGAACTCCACCAGCCCGCGCGCGTAGTGGTAGTAGAGCGAGAACACCGCGCACGACTGCACCCACAGCACCGCGGCGGGGACGCCGGCCTCGGCGGCGACGTCGACCGCCCACGGAAGGAACGGGTTGCCGACGACGCACGTCACTGGCCGCCCCGCCGCGGCCTGGCGCGCGAGCAGCTCGGCGAACGCCGCCCGCCCGGACGTCTCGAGGTACCGCATGAGGTCGTCCTTCTCGTTACCGTGGTCGTCGAGGAACTCGAACCGGATGCGTCCGCTGCCCACGCGCACGCCGCCGGTCGACACGGCCGCCGACGAGGAGGAGGCGGCCGCGAGGCAGGCGCCGACGCCGGAGGTGGTGCAGCAGGTGACGAGGAGGCCCTTGGCTGCGAGGCGCTTGGCGAGGCGGAGCGTAGGGTTCAGGTGGCCCTGGCTCGGGAAGCAGACGAGGACTACGTGGGGCGGTGCGGCCGCCGCGGCGGCGGACGCTGACTCGTCCCGAGCGCTCATGGCCGCGCGCGGTATGCTAGGAGCTCGTTGTATTCGCCTACTTCTGAGAGGTGTCATCGAAAAATGCAGCTGCCTCGCTATATATCTATTCAGTTTTTTTAAAAAAAAAATTGCGAACGTTCACTGATTATTCACGTTTGTATCTATGGGCACTGATTATGCCGCGTTATTTTCTGAAGTGAAAAATTTCGCGACACCGTAGCATTTTCGTTTGTTTGTAGTAATTATTGTCTAACTCATGGACTAACTAGGCTCAAAAGATTCGTCTTGTAAATTCCGACCAAATTGTGCAGTTAGTTTTTATTTTCGTCTATGGCCTTGTTTAGATGCGAAATTTTTTTGGATTTCGCTACTGTAGCACTTTCGTTTGTTTGTGGCAAATATTGTCTAATCATGGACTAACTAGGATTAAAAGATTTGTCTCACGATTTACAGGTAAACTGTGCAATTAGTTTTTATTTTTGTTTATATTTAATGCTTCATGCATATGCCGTAAGATTTGATGTGACAGAGAATCTTGAAAACTTTTTGGTTTTGGGATGAACTAAATAAGGCCTATATTTAATACTCCATATGCATATGTCTAAATATTCGATGTGACATTGAAAAATTTTGAATTCTGGAGTGGAAGTAAACAAAACCTAGGCCCATGCAGACCACGCAAGTAATAAAACTCACCGAAGAGTACACCATACACTTCCCTGTAAACGTACATACACTCTATTTTTATAAGGTCACTTTAGTGAAAGTTTCATTTGAGTTTTATTCATATTAAATAGGCTGTCATATAGGTATTTTGAATGACATGACAGTGTATTTAAAAAGAGAGAAAAGAAATGGGTTTCATCTAGATGAAACTCTCATGGCACAATTACCAACTCTTTATGAGTCTTGAAATTAAATACCTATAAAACTATGGAATGAAACTCTCCATTGAGAGTGGATGTTTCATCCAAGTTTCATTTCATTTCACATAATATGGTAACCTTGGAAACAACGCTACAAAACTCTCTACTGAGACAACATTGGAAACAACGCTATGAAACTTTTCACTGAGACTGACCTAAGCATCACTCTATATTTATAAGCATCTCGGAAAGAATTAAGTCAGAGTTATCATAAGTGTCTCAATGTTGATGACATCTTCGAAGAACTGAGCTGGAGTCACCAGTGATGCGTACAATAGCACCATTCAAGTTATGGCACAGGTTCCGCCATCTAAAATCTAACCAATTAATTAAGCTATTTATGGCACAGGTTCCACCAACCTAACCAATTAATTAAGCTATTGTTCAATTCACGTCTCCAACAGCCTCCCTCAATCATGTTTCCCATTTTTCTCTCGGTTAGTCTATTTCTCTCTACGGAATAAGCAAATAAACCTTAAATACTGCCCTTTCGTTCTAAAGTATAACTTTTATTATATTTTTAGAATCTATATTTAGGTGCACTGCAAAAACAAGGTACCTAGAAAAAAAATAGAACTTAAAGTTATAATCAGAAAGAGAGGAAGTAACTTGGATACAAGAGTAAGAGGCATTTCATTCGGTAATGCTACTATTAACACATCCGTCCGCGTCGGACGGAATTCCGACTCGACCGAACGCAGCGTTTCGCTTTCTCCGCTCGTTCTTATCCTATCGCCCCCTCCGCTTCTGCTTTCTTCTCTAACAACTTCCCTCACTCGCTCCTCTCTGTTCCTCCTTCGCACTTGCTGGTCTGCGCTGTCTTCCTCCTTCTTCCCTCATACCACCACGTTCTCCCACAACCTTGCCGCCTGTGCTGACTCCCCTCTTCTTCCCTCGCACCACCGCGCTCTCCACGTATCCACCAGAGAGGAGGACGACGGCGGCGGCTTCGACAAGGTAGGTGGCACATGGATGTGGATCTGAGGCATTCTTTCCTCTCTGGATCTAGATCTGAGGCCTCCTTCCTCCTCTAGATCTGGATTCGAGCCCTCACCTAACTCCTTCCTCATCATCCCGCTGCTGCTCCTCCTTCCTCCTCCTCCTCCTCCTCCTCTCCCGTTTGGATCTAAGGGATGTGGTGGCGCCTAAGGTTCCAGGAACTCTTGGTGTTCAGCTCTCGTGTTCGTTGGAATGGTTCTTTTTCAGTGTTGCAACAAGCGATTTGAGAATGTTGCAGTGGTATTTTTTTGTTGCAAACAATTTTTTTTCTGATGTTGCGTTAGTAATGCTTTGAGATGTTTTGCAGTCGTTGCAACATAATTTTTTCAATGTTGCAGTGAATGTTTTTTTAATGTTGCAATAGATTTTTTTTTTGATGTTGCAGTGCATACTTTTCGGTTGTTGCATTAGATGTTATTTTGATGTTGTAATAGCTTTTTTTGTTCGTATCAGCAGTTTGTTTATTGTTGCAACATAATTTTTCGTTTGTTGCATTAGATGTTTTTCGATGTTGAAATAGTTTTTTTTGTTGTTGCAGCTGCTGGTCGGGCCGCGGCTATGGGGGACGAGCTGGTGGTGGACGGAGGTGCTCGAGGTCGGCGAGGTTTGAGGGTGGGCGATCTGTGCGCGTGGGGGGCAGAGGCGTGTCCCTGGCGTGGCGAGTGGGGAAAAATTGGTTTATTTCTTCCTACACAGCGGCGAAGGTGCTTGGGGGTCGTCGAGGTTGAGGACGGGCGGATCTGTGCGCGTTGCGGGGGAGGGGGTCCTCGGCGTGACGAGCGGGGGAAAAGGTCTGCTTCCTTTCTTCTTCGTACAGAGGCGGGCGAGATCGGATTCACATCTCTAGTTTTTTCCCTGTCCATGCGGAGGATGGGCGGTGGTGTATATAAAAGGTCAGCGTCCGGACACTGGCGCCCGGATCGAACGTCCGGGCGCTAGCAGTACCGCTATTTTTTTTTCCCTGTCCATGCGGAGGATGGGCGGTGGTGTATATAAAAGGTCAGCGTCCGGACACTGACGCTCGGATCGGACGTTCGGGCGCTAGCAGTACCGCATTTCATTTGGCATTGCTGATCAGCCGCTGAACGACACATCCACAAGGCGGCAGTCAGCGATAGTGGTGGAGGCAGGGAGAGGCTTGAGGCAAAACCCCATTAAGCCAATGCAATTTCCATTGAAAAAAATAAAAATCAACCAAATTTTGATAAAATTTGCACGTTTGGTCCCCTCTGGCAACAGAAAAAATGCATTTCTGGCCCGCCGCTGGTTGGCGATCAGTATGGACAACAAAGTGCACAAGCCATAGGGTATGGAAGGTTGAGTGAATTTTTTGGTCACTGAGTTACCGGACTGTTTTTTTTTTGCAACATTTGGACTACTCGTATCCACCTCAATTTATATGTACCAGAGTGTAAAATAGAAATTAAACTAAGATAATTCTAATATACTACTCCAACACATGTTAGTTAAGGTGACAACGTCATAGATTATTTCATTTCAATTGTAAGGGTTTTTTTTTTTTGCGATTGAGCGAAGCCTTAAAACACGCAGTGCCTCACATGTCATTATTATTCCACGTATCTCATTGGTCTTACAAGTTGTTTTTGGCACACCCTGACACGAAAACAAAAGCGCGAAATGAAACAAATTAATACTAATCATCACTCCTTGGGGACGATCTTGACGCCCTTGATGAGGAGCCCCTTCTTCCAGAGCCCACCATCGTACTCAAACAGAGAGATCTCCAGCTCGCCGCCGCCGCTGTGCCCTTCCCCCGGCTGCGCCGCCGTCTTCACCTCCCCGGCCTTGAGCTCCAGCCACTGCTTCGTTGGCCTGTCCTGCAGCTTCTCCTTCCGCTCCTGCACCGCGCCGTCGGGGAACCTGAGCCGCAGGTTCACCGGCACCGTCCACCCGTACGCCGGCTCCGTCAGCATCACCTCGAAGACGACGTCGTAGGTGATCCCCGGCGTGAGGTGCGACAGCTCCAGCTTCCCGTGCACCTCCAGCCAGCACACGTTCTGCAGCGACGCAGCCTCCACCTCGGCGTCGCTGCTTGGTTGGTTGGTTGGTTGGTTGATTTGCCAGCAGCAGGTTCAGAAATCATCAGAACAGAGCGAAAGTCAGCTGCTGTACAAACAAGACTTGAACTGAGCATGTTTAATTAAAAAAGGTAATAGCAGTACGTACTTTGTTTCTTTGACGGGATGCCAGATCCAGTATCTGGGATCATCGCTCCAAGTGATGGACAGTGCCCTAGCGAACAGCATGAAGCAGTTGCACCTGGTTTTCTCGTGCACCCAGTACTTCTGCATCACCATCAATCAGAGCATATTGCATCAGTAGCGATCTACTGACTCCTACTACAGTAGTAAGCATCAAAGGTTCAGGTGTATACTTGTTCGTGCCTGAAACAAACTTTTTTTTTTTGACGAATCCTGAAACAGAAACTTACCTTCGTTTTGCCAGCAAGGTAGACCCCCGTGCTGTACACCTGATCCTCCAGTTCGGCGGCAGCTGCAGGAGTGCCGCCCGTCGTCGTCGTCGCCGCCTGCGCGACTATCTCATGGAACTTGTGAGGAAGCGGCGCCCTCTTCGACTGGGCCTGGTTGTTGCTGTTGCTACCAGTGGCAGAGGCAGCGCTGCTCGCCACCACGGCCACGGCCCGGCCGTCTCCGGCGCGCGACGAGTCGGACGCCGACGCTGTCTCCTGCCGCGACGTCGACGTCGACGCCCCCATTGATCGTCTGCGGCCTGCAGTCTACAGTCTACCTGAAACTGAAACTCGATCGTTGCAAGAAAGCTCAGCAGATGGCTGCCATATATATATATGGCTGCACTGCAGAAAGAAGAACCAGAAGGTAGTCTAGAACAAGATGTGAGATAGCATTTTTCAGATTGCTGATGATAATGAAATGCAGAGCGAAGGAATAATGTAGCGCCGCTTGACTTTTGGCGCCGTGTGGACGGCATGCGAGCTGTCCATGCAGAGCATCGTTGAGTTATCGGCAGAGACGAGAGGGACGGCATAAAGCGATTGCGGTTGCGGCTGTGGCGGGGGAAAGCGGGGAGCTGCTGAGCCTGTTCTTTTTTTGCTCCAGCTTTGAGCTAGTGTGGTATCTGATTCGAGATGATGGAGTTTTGTAGCGCGGAAACGGTGGTGTTACAGGACAGGAGAATCTACTAGCCTGCGGCGTAGGGTAGCCTGCAGAGTTGCACTGATGATGCTGCGCGCCACTGCTTGCAGCTATGGAGGACGTAACGGCGACTATGAGGACAATCATCAACAACTCAATACTAGTAGAGCAAAGTTCTTCTATCAAGAGTTCAAGACGGACGCACTTGAAAAGTTCAAAACCCTATATGCTTTCTAGTTTCTACAAAAGCCGGTAAGGTTTACCTCTGTCAAAAAATGAGAGCCAGCGATATGCATGTGTAGTAACTGGCAGCTAAGTCTAAGGTTCAGAGAGTTGTACTTTCCTTTCTTAATCCAATCCAT
>Ga0182004_10004218_pt1 | contig 11565 bp, 10 predicted proteins | sample Sormic07211540_1_FD_120479 | JGI IMG/M metagenome (GOLD analysis project Ga0182004, IMG submission 120479) | Endophyte microbial communities from Sorghum bicolor roots, Mead, Nebraska, USA - 072115-40_1 MetaG | ecosystem: Host-associated > Plants > Roots > Unclassified | place: USA: Nebraska...
AAGAGGAAAAGAAGAAAGAGAAAAACAGAGAATAAGAAGCCTCTGGGGCCATGTCGTTCTTCTTTTCCTGTAGGTGGGTCCCAATGGTCTTGTAGACGGATGCGGCTCCATGTTGTACCCTGTTCGCAACTGGTGCCATGCACGGGAGTCATCGTTTGGTTTGTGTTGTTCTGTTTTGTCATGGCGCGAGGTGTGGCCAACAGTCCTCCTTGACTGGAGCCGTACGGGAATTAGGCAACACAGTGCCGGCCCACACGGCAGTGTTGAAGGTGTACCCTTCCAAGCGTGGCTTGATGTGGCTGCTGGTCGTGTCAAGGCATGTGCACACCCTTCCTGGCATCACAGGCATGACCTTGGGTCCACAGCCCCATGCACATAGTAGTTGGGAGCGGTGCAACCCTCTTGCATGGTAGTACGCCTCGCCTGACGTCTGGGTTGCCCTTAGGGGTCGGGTGAGGCGGAGCCTGTACCGTAGCCATCGGGCGAGGCGGAATTACCCCCAAGGGGTCGGATGGAACCGTGATCTTATCCCCAATCACTTGGGTGAACTGACGGTTAAGTCCTCTTATCTGGGTACCCTAATATAGGTACCCTACACCATGAGATAGCAGTTTCTTGCATAGTTCCTTTTACTGCTAGCTGCTTAGTAGTCCTATTGTTGCTCTTCTGATTCCTACTGTAGAACACTCTGTTTCTGATCCATACTTGTTCCTCTCATCTTTGCAAATCTTTTTATTCCGAAGTTTTCTTATTTTTCCTACCATACTGTAGCACTTCTCAAATGCTGGGTTTCCATGTCCAATCATGCAAAGTCCATCTGACCACTTCTTGCGGGCAATCAATACTGATTTCGACAGAATTATTGCCATGTGCAAGAATTTGCAGGTATCTGTTAAAATTCATTTTGAATCCATCTTTTGTTTATCTTAATTAGTTTCAGTCAATTTGATGGAAGTGTGTCTTGGTCGTAAGAGATAAAAACCTTTTTAGTTATAAGCAGGATGATCAAGGAGATTTTTCGTCAGTGAGCATGGATACAGCAGTGGCAATTCGGACACTAGAAGCAACATACAAACAATCAGCTGACTCTATTGCAGTTGAATCAATGATTGCAAAGTTGACAGAGAAGGTAGTGTTTTCACGCCTGTATAAGATATATACTACAACAACAACAAAGCCTTTTAATCCCAAGCAAGTTGGGGTAGGCTAGAGTTGAAACCCAACATAAGGTATCTTAGAGATTCGGAGTGAAGAGTCACCCCCATGTTGGAATGCTAAACTTTAGCATTTTTATGCCTTTAACCAAGTGACTAGCATGACGATTCTTGAAATATATCTGTGTCCCTTCGGAATGATCTACAGCATGGTAGGCTGTTTCCAAGATCTTGGTTCAAATCCAGATAGGGAGAGCAACTGCATCATTTGGTGTGGCCTACTGTAATCCCAATCATGCATCTAGTTCTGCTCGATGCAGAATAATTGAATAAACAGCATTCGCTAATGCATTGACACGTCTTGTTTTCTTCTCTGCGTGATGTGATGCAGGAAGGTCCTTGCTTAAAAGGTAAGGGCAGGGCCAGTGATGCAGCAAGAATTGTGGTTCTGACCTGGAGATCATTGCTAATTATGTCAAGAGATTGGAAGTATTTCTGGATCAGACTTGCCTTATATATGCTTATTGCTTTGTCAATCGGCACGGTATTTACCGATATTGGTCATTCATTATCATCTGTAATGGTCAGTGTCATTACATTATGTTTTGATTCATTGAATTGAATTTATCATTTTGCGATGTAGCTCATTTTGTTTTCACAGGTGAGGATTTCTGCGATATTTGCGTTTGTATCGTTTGTCATCCTTCTAAGTGCTTCTGGAGTACCTGCTCATATTGATGAGGTCAAGGTAAATACTGTACATTTAAGTGGTGTGTGCAGTGTTAGGTATGGCGGCATTTTGCAATGCCCTGGTTGTTGCACAAACATAATTTGACTTTCTGGATTTCTTGCTGGAGGCTGTCTTTGTATTCATGAAGTTAAGAGATCATCTGTCCTTGGCACCTTGAGTTAAATCCTAGTAGAATGGAAATATCCTGCAAGTAGCTAAAAGTCCTGTGAAATCAAAATTGGTGTGTATACTAGGATTATTAATTTTTTGTCTTGTCCTATGTAGATTTATTCCCACGAAGAAGCTAATCGACATTCAGGGACAATGGTCTTCCTGTTAGGGAACTTCCTATCAAGCATTCCTTTCCTATTCCTGGTCTCCATTTTGTCGTCTCTGGTTTTCTACTTCCTGATAGGGCTCAGGAATGAGTTCAGCTTCCTGATGTACTTTGTCATCACCATCTTTGTATGCCTGTTGGCAAATGAAGCGCTTATGATGATTATCGCATACATCTGGCTCGAAACGTACAAGTGCAGCTTAACTCTCATTTTCTTATACGTAAGTTTTCTTTCCCTTTGTTTCTTTCGGCGTGCATAAACTGAATCAGTTGACTCTGAATAAGCATAGTTCTGCTACGATTTCAGGTTATCATGATGCTTGTGGCTGGGTATTTCCGGATACGGGAAAACTTGCCTTATCCTGTATGGACTTACCCATTGTCCTTCATTTCGTTCCACACATATGCTGTCCAGGTAAGCTAAATTAGTACCATACTTCCTAGGTATTATTATGTAAGTTGTGGTTATATTTTCATGCAGAACAAACTAATGTAGTTACGCCGTATGGTGTGTTATATAACTTGACAGGGCTTGGTCGAAAACGAGTATGTTGGCACATCCTTTGCTGTTGGACAGATAAGGACTATACCTGGTGTCCAAGCCGTCCGAGGCTCATATGACATTTCATCTTCCACAAACGCAAAGTGGGTGAACCTCCTGGTTTTGCTACTGATGGCAATCGGATACCGAATTGTTCTCTACTTGTTGCTTCGTCTAGATGTAAGGAAGCATGCGAGGATGCTTGGCAACTGGAGGTCATGGTGGCCAAGTGTCCATTCTGCTACTGGTGCTAAGTGATTGAGTTTTTTTTTATTGAGCGTCGTAGGTGTTTAGTGAGTTGTTTTGATTTGTCTGTCTGTCCATAAGCATGTATACGCGTATTGGTTGATGGTTGGCCTCAAACACAAAGGCGGGCATAAGCGCACTAGTGTACGTAATGTAGGTATCAATATCATGGGGTGTGGTTTTCTACTCTTTATTTTAGGAACGAAACAACATCATTATTTGACAACGGATGGAATACAAGTCTTGATTCTGAATTTGTTTTGCATTGCTGCATTTCTTTTGTGAATAATAATTAGTTCTGCTCCAGTATGTGCTACTGAATTTGTCTTGAGCAACTGCACCTTCTTGTCTCTACTGATCTACTTCACATGAGGGAGCATGCATTGGGGTTGTCATCGCTGAACGGCTGCGGCCCCTGCAGCAACTCGACGCGGTAGGACGGCCCTACTGATCCTCCTCTTCCGTACGACGCCGGGAATATCGTCATCGGGTACTGCTGCTCCTCCGACATCCAAAAAGAAGCCATCTCGTCGTCGTGGTCATCGCCGGGTACAGCTGCGGCGTTTCCTCGCTGCTGCTGCTTCTTGCAGTTCTTGTTCTTCTTCTTGTTGGCGCCACCAGCAGTAGTGTTGGTGCCGCCGGCCTCCTCCTCCTCTCCCTGCTCCCTGTTGTCGTCATGGTTATCGCCGGGGCCGGCGGCGGCCTTCTTGTCCTTGTTCTTGTTGGTCACCACCACGGCGGTGACCCGCCGCTTGAGCTTGGCGCTGAGGACGTCGGGGAGAGCCTTGGCGTCCATGGTGCCCTTCACGGTCACCTGCTCCTTGATCGTGTCTACACTCACCTGCTTCACCCCTTTGATCTTGTTGGCTTTGCGTTTGATGCGGTCAATGCAGCCTTTGCAGTGGAGCTGGATGTTGAGCACCACCGTCGATTCCGGCGGCGGCGGCGGCATCGTCTGCGTGCATCCATCCATCCATCCATCAGAGTCAGAGGCGGTTCATTAGTTTTCTTGGACGAAATTAATCGAAGACATGGCATTGCCATCATGCACCTGTTTGTCATGGCGGCCTTTGCCCTTGTTGTTCTTCTTTGCGGTCGCGGCGTCGGCGTCCTTGTCCTTGGGTGGAGGTGGAGGGGGATTGGCCGGGGAGACGAAAGCGATATCGACGGCGGGCATCCTGGCCTGGATGCGATCCCTGAGGTCCCAAGGGTCGGCCTTGCCGTTGCCGGCCACCGTCACTGTGCCCGCCGCCACGTCCGTCCTCACACTCTCCGCGCCATGCGCACCCTTGATGGCTTTCCTCACCTTGAGGGCGCACCCGTCGCAGTGCAGCTCCATCCTCAGCACCACCACGTACACTACCGCTAGCGCTGCTGCCTCATCACCGTCGCCCTTCTTCTTCTTCGTCTTCGTCTTGGTTGTCGCCGCCTCTGCTGTCCGCCGCTCGTCTTCAGTTTCTTCGTCTTCATTCTCTTTCCTTCCTACTAGCATTTCAATTTTCCGGCTAGAGCAACAAATTAAATTAATTAACAGCACGAATCAAACTAATCGGATAGTGAGAAGAGAACCTACGGAGCGAGCGATCGAGGAGGAAGGAAGGGGGGGCGTTGAGACTTGGACCAAGCAACATGACCTTAGTTAGTTACTGCTGTCTATTTGGTTTTGAGAGACGGGGTGATCCTGTTTTTTCGGGCCTGTTTGTTTCTACCACGGCCTTGTTTAGTCCATCTCAAAAACTTTTCATCCATCGTATCCAATCTTTAAATACATACATGAAGTATTAAATGTAGACAAAAACAAAAACTAGTTGCACAGTTTGGTTGTTCTTCTTCCAACTAAACAAGGCATATGATAAAACACACACACATACATACATATACACACACTCATGTGGACTCTAACAAAATTAGATTTATAATTTTCTGTAATTTACTATGATTTTTTAAATATTTAGCCAAAATAAATAAAAAAGAAAAAGGGAAAACCTTTATAGCAAAAAAAACTTTGTACTAAAGCATACCATATTATATATTCATTGTGTAGATCTACTTATATGGACTCCAATAAAATTAGATTTTCTATTTTATGTTTTTTTTTATGATTTACTATGATTTTTTAAAGGTTCAGCCGAAATAATTTTATAAAAAGACACAACCACTGTCATTGTAGCAAAACCACCATTCACTGTAGCAAAAATGCCTTTAAATTGCTCTAGGGAGATAAAATGCACAGCTTCAAAAATTGAGAAAGGTGATTTACCCAATTTTGAAGTTTAGGAAGAAAAGACGAACAGAATAAGAGATGAAAAGTTTCCTATATCCTGAAGAGATGGGATTAACAAGGATAGCAGCGTGGGCCTATAATGGACTCAAATGCTGGTCCGTGGGCCTGTTACTTGAGTGGGCTGGGCTGCGAAGGTCAGTGGAGTAAAAGTAGGGAGAGAGAGAGAAAGAGAAGAGAGGCGCCGCATCCGGTTCTGGTTGGTACTCGCACCGCAGTCGTAGTAGTGGCAGGCAGGCGCATCCGGCATCCCCCTCCCCCTCGCATCGCATCCCTCGGCTCGGATCGCCGCCGCCGCCGCCGAACGAAGTAGCAATCCATCCTAACCCCCACCCAAACCCTAGCCAGTCAGCTATGGAGCCGCCCGCCGCCGCCGACTCCTCCTCGCCCGATCCGACGCCGCAGGACCAAGCCCCGTCCCCGTCCCCTTCTCCATCCGCCTCCCCGGCCAAGCGCTCCGCCTGGAAGCACCCCTCCCCCAACGGCCCCGCCGTCATGGACGCCAACCACTGGCCCGCGCTCTCCGACGCCGCCAAGGGTATCAAGCTCCCCGACTCCTCGGCTCCATCGCCTGCGCCCGTCGCCGCCCCGTCGGTCAGATCTCTTCTCGTCTCGTTACTATTATGGATATACTCGATTATGGATGCCCATTCGATTCGATGATATGAATTCCTAAGATATACTCGACTGTGGATGCCCCATTCGATTCGATTTCCATCTCTAGGCCGTCGCCAACTCCTCCAGTTCGCAGAAGCACAGCGCCCATCACGGCCGCCACAAGTCCGCCAGGCGCGGTGGCGGTGGTGGCGAGCACTCTCCACGAGACCATCACGACCGGAGCGCTGCCTCTGGCTGGGACCATGCCGGTGCCGCCGGCGGGGGGAGGGGTGCCCAGAGGAACCATAATAACGGAGGTGGCAGGAGGGGCAATGGCGCAGCTGCCTCTGCCACTGGGCCTTCTCATCATGGCTCTGGTGCCAGCGGCGGAGGTGGAGGCTTTGGTGCCAGACGAAGAGGGGCATACGAGCCGCCCTTCTATCGTGGCCCTCCACCACCAATGGGCATGGGCCACTACATGCGAGGTGCGCCGCCACCTCCGCCACCGCCGCCCATGACTGTCGCTCCACCATTCATGGGCCCTCCACCGCCACCAGTCTCACCCATGCGTCCGTTTGCTGGACCAATGGTGTTCCATGGTAAGCTTGTTATCTATCTTGATGCTGCTGCACCTGCAGCTCTGGTGCTCAAATTTTAGTCTGGGTTATTACTGCATTGATCTATTGTCACCCATCGATTGTTTTTTTTTAATAATCTCCAGACATGCCATCTCCTGTGTCTCCTGTATCCCCCATATACTTTTATGGGCCACCACCACCAGAGGCTCTTAGGGGACTGGCTCTTGCGCCTCCTATGGTTGGTCCACCTGCTTATCCTTACTTTCAAGCCCAGCCTGAGCCACAGCCTGAGCCTGAACCTCAGCACAATCCTGAGCCTGATGCGGAAGAGGAACGTGTCAAGCTACTCAAGCAGATAGAGTTCTACTTCAGGTCTCCACATTGACTTACTCCTGCTCTCTGCTCTTCATCAACTGGTTAAGACTTTGCTTCTGTTGATCATCATTATTTTCTTTGATCCACAGCAAGGAGAACCTATGCTCAGATGTGTACTTGAGGCAGCAGATGGATGGTCAGGGCTGGGTTGATATATCTCTTATAGCTGGCTTCAAAAAGGTGACCACAACTACTTAACTCTTACTGCTTGCTATAATGCCGAACAATGAACTTTTCAGTTGCCGGTTCATTGGTACTACTTGCATCATTTGATTGTGCAGTTTTAGTGAGTTCCTACTTGCTGCATCTCCCATATATGTAACAGTAATTCATCAACTTTTTTTTGGCTCCGAGATTGATAGCAGTTTAATGTTGAATTCAATGGTTTGTTACTGTAAGCTGCAACTTTGTTCTTTTTATTATAATATAAGAACACGCTCACATGCATCACATGTTGTGGATCATCGTTTCATGTATTTCAACTAGCAATGACCTTATTTATGTGTAAGTGTTGAACTGTTGATATCAACTTGTTTAGTTTCCTATATTATTGTGGTTGGACTCCTTTGCGTGAAATTTTGTTCCTACTCTACTCCAAATCTTTGCAGCAGAGTTGTAGTTTATCGTAGGAACCTGTTTATGCATTAACAAGCAAATTATCAATGGAAACTGAATCTTTTGGGTGTTGACGTCTTAAGCTTCCATGTGCTCTTCGCTATATGTGGTTGGATGGTTTAGACTTGACTTGAAAAGAAGTGCTATGGGCCATATTATATTAGCTTGAACTCCTATATGTGATATCCAAATCTACTTTATGTGTAACAGTAGTTATTATAATTGGGACTTCTTGATGGGAAATGACCAGTGGAAACTGATCTTTTGGGTGTTGGCATCTAATGCTTCGATCTGGATGGTTCAGACTTTACTTGAAGAGAAGTGCTACTGCATATGGTTCCTCAATCAATGAGCAAGTGATCTAAAATATATCCATCCATGCGACCCTAGAATCCCTCTTATAAAATACTAATAATGATCCATACGACCCTAGAATCCCTCTTATAAAATACTAATGAAATCAAAACCTGATCAGAAGGCCTGTGCTGAATTCACGTGTTGGTTTGATTAAGCACTTCCCTTTGTTAATCCTTGTATACACTGCATTTCTGCTATGATGTTGTATTCCCTAAAACGAGTGTGCTTTAATCTTTGGTGCATGAAGCCATGAACCATGAAGGGTCTAGTTTTGAGTCAATTTATACCATGTAGTACTGAATTGAATTCTGTTGAGTCAATAACAAACTTCTGTGACCCTAATAATTCTTGGCTTGTTAGGTTGTAGTCCCCGTTGATCACTGGTTCATGGGGGGTGATATTTGCTGCTCACCCTCTTTTAAAATGACTGTATTAATTGATATTGGCCTGCTGATTACAGTGAGTGAGATTTGCACCTGTTGTAAAAGAATGTATCTTTTTTTGTTGCTTATTTGATTTATTTTGACCTTTTATGATATTTGTGTGTCATTCTTAAAGTGACAAAGACTGTTGTGTAGAATGTCACTTTTCTGTTTTTATAAGGTGGTCAATTTCTGCAGGTATAGAAGTTGCATTTACATGTGCATGATGGTTGTCTTCTCAATCTTTTTTTTCTTTTTTTTTATTTTGGAGGTCAGAATCTCCACGAGTGATGACCCCTTTGACCCAAAGTGAAGCTGTGGAAACTAATTTGGACATCAATTTTGTAATTGGCATAGACAAACATGTGTTGTATTTCTGTTCCATCTGCATTTTACTTATTTTTGAGTGGGATAGGGTTGTTATTCTGGTTTGGACGAGCAGAAATGCTTGCAGCATGGTAGGTTATGGTGTTTGGCATATTTCTGATTGTGTGCTAAACTGCAGATTTTTTTATGGCCACTCACAACTCAGCTTCAGTTAAACGCTCCTGTTTGCACATTAGGATCCTGATAGTTATTTATTTCTGTAAATGGAGGGAATTAGTTTGTTGATTGGAGTTGGAGTATAGGAATAAAAAATGAGAAAGTTAGTGTTCCATATTGACCTACTTGCCATTTTTCTGTGCAATGGTCTGTATTACCTTTTTTAGAATAACATGTTTCTTTTGTTGATTTAAATTTAAATCCATGAGAGTGCAGAGCCATGAGTGGTTGCAAACTGATTATGAATACGTGAAGTTGCAGCAAATGATTGTGTGCAGATAATGTTGTACTTCAAATTCTGTTCATTTGATGTCTATGCATATAGCAGCAAGGTCTACTTGGGTTTTTAGTTGTGTAGGTAACTTAATGGGCTATTTGGAGTGTCATTTATGTTCAACCATAGTGGAATTAGCTATTGGTTTCAAGGTGTTTTCTGTTTCTTAGAAGTTGAAAGTATGATAAGGATTTATAGTTTGATATATACCATGAGCTGAGGCCTTCTACACTTATGTTTGTACACACCGTGTGCAACTTACATATTTTGTTCTTTTGAATTATGAACCGTCGAGCCTATATGATATATAGAGTGTTTGTGTTATGGATGGGGATGGCCTGATTTGGTTTTCTTGTGTGTACAAAAGGTCAGATCTGTTATTTTAAATTAATCCATTTGACAGTCAACAGAAGGTTCTTTTCTACTTGCATTCCTGTATAAATCCGCTATTTGGGTATTACAGTGGTACCACTTATTTATATTGATGATTTATGTGGCATAGTTATGCACCTTATCTACAGGCATCATCCCCACCTTGCCACTAGTTCAACCTTCTGTACAAAGCGCTGAAGGAAAGCTAGGACGCTTCTTAAAACATGATATGTTTCATCATGAGTATGTTTGAGGAGTGTATTAACTATGCTGAGCACTTTTTTCTGCAGGTCCAAGGGCTGAAGAAGGACCTACAATATATAAAAGAGACGGTGCAGTCCTCATCTATACTGGAAATGAAGGTATATTCTGTTGTTTAGCTTTAGTCTCAGCAAAATATGGTGCTATATTGATACACACAGACTGCAGATAATCATTTTACAAGTAATGTTTCCATGCAATGGTGTAATTAATTCGCTTGGTTTGTGCTTTCAAATTTTTGCCATCCTCAAGGTTCAACTTCATACCTAGATATGCCAGGAATTTGTGTTTCATTTTTGGATGCCTGAACCTGAATGATTTGGACCTTAGAGATCTGAAACTTTTGTATTGTGCTTATATAGGTCGTTGTGTCTGTTAATTGCAGGATGACAAAATCAGGAAGCACAACGACTGGGAGAAATGGGTGATCCCTCGTGAGAGCAATCCTGATGCCCCATCAAGCTCAGCGTCTGTACCAAGACCTAATGTCAATAATCTGACAGCACATCTTGGAGGCATGCGTCTGCATGGATCCGCTAGCTCTACTGGCACAGTGGAGCTGAACCATCACGATGTCATCCAGAACGGATCACCTTCTCCAGTAGCTGAAGAAAGTTCTGGTCAGCAGTAGTTACAATAAGATAGTGGCTCGGATTCACACCATGACTGCAGGGGTTTTGTCCGTGCGCGAGTGACAGAGCACAAGTGATTTTTTTTTTTGGCAATTTTTGGATGGGAGGCATGATTGCAAGGGGCGTATTAGATTGACAAGCAAATGTGTTTACTGGCGGTCAGGTAAGATTTTGCTTTACCTTGTTATATTCAGACGTAGTGTTGAAGATTTGGGGCAGTTGGTGAAAAGGATGAAGCAGATAGTTGAATACGAAGGTGGTGGTATCTGGAGGCGCCTAGGATGAGGAGGAAACCATGGAAGACTGAAACAAAATTACGAAAGACGAGTGTGATAAGTTAGTAGCCCTGGGCGGGCTGATGGCTTGGTAAGCGAGCTCAATATCCATGTTTACTGGGGTGGGTTTGCACAGGGGGCTTGGATGCTATTCTGGTGTTACGATGAACTGGATGGTTTTGCTCGGCGATAGGATGGATGTTGTAGGACCTCCGATTTTTGATGGAGGAGCTGAACTTTCTCACTTGGAGAGTCAGGGAGTTTGACTTGTTTTGTTTTTGTGGTGGTTAAAGTAAGAGATGCTGTTAGCTAGTCTTGCTCCCTGTTCATTCTGCTGTGCTGGCCTTGTATGATAATTATGGTGTTGTGTTTAAGGTGGCGCTTTGAATGGAGATTGATGGCTGTCCTTGGTCTGCTATGCCCAATGCTATGCTGGCCTGACTGGCTAGCATACGAGGAGAGGAGCGACCGGACTGAGCCAGTATTCTCTTGGGATATTCGCTGGTCCTTCCTGGTCCATCCATTTGCAGAATTGCAGTCTGGATATGTGTGGATCCGCAGCAGCATGCCTCCTTGTTTGTCAGGCCTGGGACTTGGACTGGGACAGGCAATTACTCTGGCTACTGGAGAAGGTTCAGACAATAGTGCTCTGGACGGCAAAGGGAAGAAGGCACGGTCTGCAGTACCTGTGCACCAACAGCATTGTAGTTGGTACGTAAAACCTCGTAGCAGTAAGCACTGGAGCTGTACCATTTTCATCCCTGGGTACCAGGCAGTAGGTGCTGCCATCATGGACGTATCCCTCTGTTTGGCAAAGCATAGCATTCATGTGTGCCCTGCGCGTTTCATCTCATCGGCCCATATCGCTCTCTGAATCGTCGTCGTTTACTACTAGAGACGTACGGATACGGGTCCCTGTCAGCTTGCATGTGAGCGCCGCGAGCTCTCCATTCATTCATACATCAAATAAGGGAC
>Ga0182004_10004219_pt1 | contig 11565 bp, 17 predicted proteins | sample Sormic07211540_1_FD_120479 | JGI IMG/M metagenome (GOLD analysis project Ga0182004, IMG submission 120479) | Endophyte microbial communities from Sorghum bicolor roots, Mead, Nebraska, USA - 072115-40_1 MetaG | ecosystem: Host-associated > Plants > Roots > Unclassified | place: USA: Nebraska...
TATTCCTTCTAATCATCCACTTCATCTTAAAAGCTGATTGATGTGCTCCACATACTCCCTCATGAATTTCACCCATTAAGCTTTTGGATTCATCATCACCTAAACATTTAAGCAAAACTCCATCTATTGTACGATAATATAGTTCTTCTTCAAGGAGCACATACTTTGTAGCTTGAAACCTAACACGCCTCTCAACTTTCTTGGATGGATCTTTTAAATAATCAATAATTCCTTTTCTCCAATCATCGGCATTGACTGCCGATAATATTTTCAAGATGGGTTGATACCCCGAGGCATGTTGAGCGAGTCGGTTAGCTTCTTCATTATGCAACCGAGGAATATGCTCCAATCGGAAATCTTTGAATTCCTTCAATAATTGTACACACCTTTCACAATACGCTATCAAAACTTCACTTCGGCATTCATAAATCTCAGCCAATTGATTTATAACAAGCATAGAATCACCGAAAATTTCGACAGCATCGGCATGAACCTCCTTTAGTAATTCTAACCCTTTGATTAGAGCTTGGTACTCAGCTTGATTGTTTGTCGATGTGGCAGTGATCGGTAAAGAAAACTCATATTTCTTCCCTCAAGGAGAAATTAATACTATACTGATACCTGCCCCTCGATCACATGTAGATCCATCAAAGAAGAGTATCCAAGAAACAATTTCTAGAGCATCCACTACACCACAATGCGGAGTTACAAAATCGGCCATGACCTGCCCCTTAACTGCCTTAGCCGATTCATAACGCAAATCAAATTCTGATAATGCTAGTATCCATTTGCCGATTCTAACACTCATAATCAGCATTGACAACATGTATCTAACTACGTCATCTTTGCACATGACACTGCATTCGGCGTTAGCAAGTAGTGTCTTAACTTGACACAAGAAAAGTACAATCATAAGCATAATTTTTCAAATGCCGAATACCTTGTCTCAGCATCCACGAACCTTCTACTCAGATAGTAAATTACACGCTCCTTCCCTTCAATTTCTTGAATGAGAGCTGAACCGATGACCACATCATCGGTAAATAAATACAATCTGAAGGGCTTTCCATGCTGAGGTGGAACCAAAACTGGAGGATGTGCCAAATAGTTCTTGATTTCATCCAAGGCTAATTGCTGCTCTTTTCCCCACACAAACTCTTGATCGGCTTTTAATTTTAGCAAAGGGCTGAAAGCACGAGTTCTACCTGACAAATTAGATATAAATCGTCTAATAAAATTAATCTTGCCGATCAATGATTGAAGTTCAGATTTATTGGTAGGAGCAACTATTTTGCCAATGGCATCAATGGATCTCCTACTAATTTCAATTCCTCTTTGATGCACCATGAAACCCAAAAACTGAGCTGCCGATACACCAAATGCACATTTATTAGGGTTCATCTTTAAACCATGTTTCCTTGTGCATTCCAACACCTTTCGCAAATTGGCTAGATGTTTTATGAAATCAACAGACTTAACCACCACATCATCAATATAGATTTCCACCAACTTGTCGATGAATTCATGGAAAATAAAATTCATGGACCTCTGATAAGTAGCACCAGCATTTTTCAAGCCAAAAGTCATGACTATCCATTCAAACAATCCAACATGACCAGGATATCTAAATGCAGTCTTGGAAATATCCTCTTTAGCCATAAATATCTGATTGTACCCTACATTGTCATCCATAAAACTAATAATTCGATGTCCAGCTGCAGCATCAACCAATAAATCGGCAACTAGCATTGGATAACCATCCATCGGCGTGGCTTTATTGAGATTCCTAAAGTCAATGCAAACACGAAGCTTTTCGTTCTTTTATAGACAGGAACAACATTAGAAATCCATTCGGCATACCGACATTGCTGAATAAACTTAGCTTCGATAAGTTTGGCTACTTCGACCTTAATATCAGGAAGAATATTAGGATTGCATCGGTGTGCTGGCTGCTGATACGGCCAAAATCCAGACTTAATAGGTAACCGATGTTCGACAATTGATCGGTCTAAATCAGGCATCTTAGTATAATCCCAAGCAAATCAATCTTTATATTCCTTTAACAAATCGGTTAATTGCTGCTTACATTCAGAATCTAATTTAGCACTAATAAAAGTAGACATTGGTCTATCACCATTACCTATATCTACCTCTATTAAATCATCAGCTGATGTAAACCCCTGTCCTAACTTTCCATCATAGGCGAACCTATCCATTAAAACTCTTCATCAGAACCGATTGCTTGGATCGGTGGAATTTCATAATCGGCGACCCTGAGAAAATCTTTCTCCCAAACCTCTCCTGATATGCATCTAGTCCGTTCATAGGTGTCTGACTCCACCGATGCAACGACATATGAAGAGTCTCCCGGGACAATCTCAATTTTGTCACCTACCCATTGGACAAGGCATTGATGCATTGTAGAAGGAATGCAGCGATTTGCATGAATCCAATCTCTCCCCAGAAGCAAATTATATGCACCTTTTCCACTGATAACAAAGAAGGTCGTCGGCAAAGTTTTGCTGCCGATGGTTAACTCAACACATATAGCTTCCTTGACTGGAGACACATTTCCTTCAAAATCTTTTAACATCATATCGGTTTTGGTCAAATCTTGATCTCCTTTGCCAAGCTTCCAATACACTGTATAGGGCATAATATTAATTGCAGCTCCCCCATCAATAAGTATTTTGGAAATCGGCTATCCATCAACCCGGCCTTTGACAAACAAGGCTTTAAGATGCTGTCTTTTATCATCAGAAGGCTTTTCAAAAATAGCTGTCATTGGATCAAGCGCCAACTGATCTATCTGATTAGGGAAATCTATTTCTTCATCATCACTAACGGGCACAAGAAACTCCATCGGCAACATAAACACCATGTTAATATCTGCTGATGGTCCTTCTGCCCTAGGATTTGATCGCTGCGGAGGATTCTCAGATTTAGAAGAATTTTCTTCCCTACTCAATTCTTCCTACAGTTCTCGCTGTATCCTTCTTTTCTGCGTCCTTGTTAACCCTTCCAGACACCATTAGGGAAGCTTTGTTTTCTGCACTGGCTGATAGCAAACTTCCCTTGACTCTACCCGATGAGTATTAGCATCTCTGCAAAATATAAATTAATCGGAACCCATGCATTTGCCATTTCTTCAAGTTCTTCTTGGTTTCTTGGAAAATGACCAACACATTCACCAAGCCTGTCATGCACGCTAAGCCTGCCCCCCAGCCGATCATGAACTGACATCCTTCCTCTGATCGGCTCATTAAAACATCGATCATTGTTCAGAAATCACCGATCTGATCGATCATACCGATTATAACCATTGCATTCAGGACAGTCTCTGACAGTCGGTAATTTAATATTTTGTTCCCAGCAATGAATAAAGAATAGGCAGTTCTAGTGATCTTTGTGCTGATTCCACTCTTGACGGTGTCTTTCTTCTAATCGGCGTCGATCCTCTTGCTGACGGTGATATCGATCTTCACACTGCTGCCATGTTTACCGACGTCGTCTATGAGTAATCACGATGCCAGATCAAGGAGGTCGACCAGAACTACTACCTTCCCTTATCAAATCTTTGCCTTTAGCGTCATTGGTGGTCAATTGATGCTAAGGATCTACCGATGCGCTCTTTTCGGCTGCTTCTGATGTTAGAACCTTAGTCTTACCTTTGGCATCCAACATGTTTGCAGGGAAAGGATGTTGATCAATTTTCATCGGCTTCTGGACTTTGGAATTATCAAACTTGATTCTCCCAGATTCTATAGCCAATTACAACTGCTGTCTGAACACCTTGCATTCATTTGTGTTGTGTGACGTTGCATTATGCCATTTGCAATACTTGAATTTCTTCAATTCCTCTGCCGATGTGATCACATGATTAGGTGACAATTTAATCTGCCGCTCCTGAAGCGAGAAATCAAATATCCTATCGGCCTTGGTGATATCAAAAGCAAACTTCTCTGGCTCCTTTTGGCCAAAAGGACAAGACATCAGCTTTTTGTTTTTCACCCACTCTGCCAAGCCGCTGACTGGTTCTTCATCAGAATCTGAACATATGGCCTCATCAACAAATGACACTTTCTTACTCCAAGCTTTTCTGGGTTCAAAAGCCTTGAGATCTTGATCATAAATTCTTTGCACCAAATGACTCAAACTCTTGGGAAGCATATTAGTGTTTGATATGTGGCAATAACCCCTGGAAAGCCAAATCGGCCAACTACCGATCATCCAGAACCAGACTGTAACACTTGTTCTTTCCATCTCTTAGCCTCTACACAAAACTCTACTGATTCATCATTACGTTGTCTCAGTCTAACTAAATCGGTAATCTTCTTCTCATGAACTCCAGAGAAGAAATATTTATGAAACTGCTTCGCTAGATCGGCCTAGGTAATAACTGAGTTTGAAGGCAATGAAATGAACCAAGTGAATGCCGATCCTGATAGAGATGATGAAAACAAATGAACTCTTAATTCATCTCTGTTGGTAGCTTCTCCACACTGGATGATGAACCGATTAACATGTTCCATAGTTGACGTATCATCTTGTCCAGAGAATTTAGTGAAATCTGGCACGTTGTACCGATTTGGAAGTGGAATCAAATCATATGCAAGAGGAAACGGTGTCCGATAAGAATAAGTGTTGACCTTCGGTTTTATCCAAAATTGATCCCTCATAACTTTTGCTATCTTATCGGCCCAATAGGCATTGGCATCCTGCCGATGTGCGGGTTGAAGTTCTAGCACCTACTGATAAGCTTCCACGTGTCTCCGAGGTGCACATTCTCCAGGGAACATGACATTGGCCATAACTTGCTGGCCACCAACCTGTTGGGCTAGATTCATCGGCTGATTGGTTGGTCCTTGATTCTGAAAACCGACCTGCATCTGTCCTTGCTGGAATCCCGCAGCCTGATGATTCTGTCGTGTCACATGTGGAAAGACAAACTGCCCTGTCCATCCATTGTTAGCATTCATCGGCGCAGGTCCTGTAGATGGCTGATAATTAGTCAACATTGCTAGGTTGACATACCCTGTCTGAGTCATGAACCTCAGCTGTGTTGGCAATGGATCTACGAATGAATTTGCATTAGGCATCTGGAACATTGGCATTTGAAAACTCCCAGTAACAGGTCTTGCAGTAGTAGTTCTATAATACTAAGGAATTTGAGTCATCGGTGAAACTGGAGGTGCCGATGTCATAAGAGCTTTTCCTACTAAGTCAGCCACCTAAGTTATTCCAGAGCTATTTGCAAAAAAGTCCGGAGGCATACCATATCCCCACCAATTGGGAGGAACTTGACAATTCTGAAATACAGATCCTGACATTGCCGATGCCGATAGATCTGTGTTAAGCTAAACTCGTCCCTCTGATGTTGTTGGATTAGGCCTCATTGATGTAGACTGCGCATTAGTCAATCCTAATGTGCTTGGAGGAGAAGTAGCTTCTGTACCCCCAGCGGCCGGAGGAGCCAATGGACCTGTAACCGATGACAACCTAGGCTAATGATAGGTCGGGCCAACATATAATGGTGGTGCCTGTCCTTCTTTAAAAGTTTTAGCCATAGCATTGAAAATAGTATTGGACAACACACTGGATTGATTGATCAAAGCACGATTAATAGCATTGTCAACCGTGTCTTGCAATTTTCCATGATTGGCTTCGAAAGTAATCTGCCGAGACATTGGCAGCTCTTGCTTCTGGATTACTTCACCGCTCCTGTTGACGCTGAAGGATTTCAAGCAAAGCTGCTTGTACTCCTCCATAGCCCTTGCCATAGCCTGCTTCTACTCGTCCTTAAGATCAGCTTCTGTCACAGCAATGATGTTGTCTGTGTTGAGCTCAGTAGTAGCCATATTGATCTCGTTGACAATAGTCCCATCGGGCGTGCCAAAATATTTGTTGATGCAAAAATAGATCTGCAAACACAAAAGGCTAATACCCGATTTATACGTTAAGGTGTGCCAGCCGATTTGACCTAGCAATCGACAAAGGTGGTATCTTGAACACTTTGGTCCCGACAACAGCGTTGCGCCCGGATGTCATGGCCGAGAGGTATTCACGCGGAACTCGAGAACTCGTCGAGTATGACTCCATGAATCCTTAAGAACTCATAGAAGAAAGAAAAATATGCGAGTTGACGAAGTCGTCGAAAAAGTAGAAGAAATTGTAGATGTAAAAACTTGTGTATGATATTGATTGATTGTTCTTTTTACATCGCTACTAGGCCTATATTTATACTCTGTCCTAAAGAGTTACAAACGTATACGGCTTGGATTTAATTCCAAACCAAACAAGACCCGTACATAAAATAAACTTTAACAATTATGGAAAGTAACAACCTATCTATTTTGGGTGATCGACATACCACCATTGTCCTCCCAGCGACCCCCACGTCTTCATACACCATCATCGACATACTCTCTTTCATCGGGCATCGGCAATCATCAACATCAGCCATCGGCTCTGACCAGCAACCATTGCCAAACTTAGCCACATCTTCCTCCTGTTGCCTTATCATCAGTATCACAGGCTATCGACAATCTTCTTATCGGCTAGATAGATCACCTCTCTGACTGCCAATTCAAGCTTTATTGACTATTCTGATTCGTTTCCAAAAACGGTGTCAACAGGTCCCGACAACAGCGATGTGTCCAGATACCACGGCCAAGAGGTATTCACACGGAACTCGAGAATTCGACGAGTGTTGCTCGATGGATCCTTAAGAACTCGTTAGTAAAAGAAAATATGCGAGTTGACGAAGTCGTCGAAAAATAGATGTAAAAGTAGTTGTAAAACTTGTGTATGATATTGATTGATAGTCCTTCTTACATCGCTACTAGGCCTATATTTATACTTTGTCCTAAAGATTTACAACCGTATACGACTAGGATTTAATTCTAAACCAAATAGGACTCTTACATAAGGCAAACCAAACAGATCCATATCTCAGTGAATATCTCACATCCCTTAACCATCCGAACCAAATCTCATAGAAACACGCTCATCGGCAACTGTTCTGTTAGGGTTGACTGTCGATGGACCGAACAAAAGATTGTGTACAGTAGAATATCTCCTAAAATCATGATTACTTGCTGTCAATTCACCTGTACAATCCCTTGATTATCGTGCAAACAGTTACCATATCCATCTGAACAACCTCAAATTTCACGGATACGACAAAGAGATAAGTCAAAAATACCCCTGCTCACTTCAACCTATAAATACTTCCTTCCTCAGTACTCATTCTCCATCCTACCATTCTCCCTTTCCAAGTTCATCCTCTCAGTGGTGACCTTGACCAAGAGCTCAAGAACTCCAACAGCAAAGACCCTTTTCCTCTTAGAATCTCCAAGCCTCCGGTTCTTTCTTCTTCTCGGAAGGAAATGGCTGTTAACTTCATCGTGCCCGAGGTTAGTCCATCTTCATCTCCTTTTCCTTACTGCAGATCTTTGTACTCTTGCAAATCCATTCATTCAGCACTTTTTCTTTGTTTTTTCAATCTTTTTGATCTCCAAACTTTAGGATCTGAGTGATAAGATTGTTATTTCCACTGAGCAACCTCACCTTCAATGCTTGGGTCCAATGGGTAATCCAGATCCCACTGATTTAATCAATGCAGAAACCAACTGAATTCCCTTTAGAGCCGAGAACTTTTCCTTAGACTTATGGAAAGACACTTTCTGATCCTGGCCAAAACCCACTAAGGGATGGAAAGATTGGTTCCTAAGGGTCAGTAAGACGAATGAAGTATACTGGGGTGAACGCAAACTAGACCAATGCATCAGGCTTTCCATTGCAAATATGGAAAAGAATGAATCAATGATGATAGCTGCCTCATACATTTGGTCAGATACCTTTAATGCCTTCATTTTTGGTCATGGCCCAGCTTCCCCCACACTTGCAGATATTGTTATGCTTACCGGCCTGGATATTACCCATGCTGATGACGGTGGTCTCTTCAACCACAAATCTGAGTATAAAGTAGAAACCCACAACATCGGCTGTTGGTCAGGATATGTCCAAAAATATCGGCAAACTGGATCGGTCGGCCAGAGAGGGCATGCCAGTTTTCTTAATATGTGGTTAGACAAGTTTATCTTTTGTGGCCGATCGGTAGGGCCAACCTCTGTATACTTATCGGTAGCAGAGCGACTAGCCAATGGCAACTGATTGCCCCTTGGCCGATACCTCCTGGGTTCTGTCTATCACCTCCTTCACCAAGTAGCTAAGAAAATCTTGCTAGCCGAACCCATTGGCAACCTGGGAGGTCCTTGGTGGTTCATTAACATGTGGCTCAACGCCCATATGCATAAGCGCCTTCGGTGAGATTTCTTCGCACAGCAGTTCCCATGAGACATCGCTGAGGATTATGAACTAGTAGAGGATGAATCAGCAACACGCTCGCCCCTCAATTACAGTGAAGCCATCATAGTTCTCCCCGATACCGATGCAAACGAGAACTAGATCGGTCGATTCTTTCAAACACTGTATGACGGCCTTTCCAAAGATCAGCGAGCCTAGATGCCTTATGAGCATGCAGAGTCCAGATTTCCATTCACCTTTCACCCTGCCGATGATGCACTTAACAAGGACAATGATTTGATGATGGCGATCATTACCCCAAGAGCAATCCCAGTAAACAACTTCGGAAGCAGAAAGAACACCAACACAACCTATGAGTTCCCAACCCATCGGCACTAGCTCGTCAGCTGGCTTTTGGTCAGTTACCCATTAAACTTGTTATGTCAATGTGGTTAAGTCGAGGGAGGTAATAACCAGTGGACAGGAGTGGATCAGAATAGCTCAACTCCAGCCAGATGCCGATATGACAGATGTTGATCTATCGGCTTGGGTTCCAGCCCTTTTCATCACCCAATCATACAAACGGTGGTGGGAAGAATAGAAAGTGCATCTGTTCAAGGTATCAGCTCATATGTACCGCGACATGATCGATCCCGAGCATGAAGTCCCCAATGACGTTGTAAGTTTCTTTTTCGATACTCGATCTCTTTGTTAACTTTAATTCTATCGGTAACTTACCCCCTTTTTATTTCAACAGGTTGATGACCCAGCACCAATAATGAGCAGAAGTGGGAAGCCGATCAACCTTCTCCCATCATCCTCAGTTTCTCTGATTGGCCACAACACGCCAAGCCTAGCAGTCCTGATGCACCGAAACATCCGCTTCAAGAAGACGACCACTAGACGGTCTAAAACTTCTCCATCGATAGCTGCCGCCACGCTAGCACAAGCTTTCAAGGTAAGATTTTCAAATTTCCTTTCTATTAAACTGATTTCATCCCATATTCACATTATTCTTTCAGGGTGCATCGGCCACGATTGGAACGTCATCGGTAACTTTGTTTTGTACCAAGCATTCTATTCTTTCAATTTCCAACAATATTTTTCTGCTTTTACATCTAACCCATAGAACTTTGATTTTTTTTGTAATAGCAAACCAGCGCATCGGCAAGGACCAAGAGCGCTCAATCATCGAGTGCCGATGCCCCCTAGCCCAGTCAAGCTCTTCCTAAGAGAAAGGGCCCAAAAAGCACCAAGACCCAGCCAAAGCAACAGAAAATAGCACCATCCTCTCCACCTCATCTAGCATGCCAGATTCAAGCAACACCTTCTTCTCCACCTCATCCAGTGCCTCAGACGCAAACAGACCCAGCCGATGTATCTGAACAGGTCACCAATCTCGTTGATCTAGGCACATCATCGACCGTTCTCCATGAACAGACAATTGCTATCCCTCCTCAAGGTAAAGTACCGATCACAAAATCATTACCAATGACTTCTTTTATAAATACCATCGTCACCTTTAGTAATTTCCAGTTGAAGATATTCCATCGGCAGCTCTAGCCGATCAAATTATAGTGCAAGCTACATCTCCATGCCAGAGACAAGAAATTGCTCTAAAACGGGTAAGTATTCTGATCCATCAAACTTTGCATTATCGATACTTAACCCTGGTTAACTTATACTCTTCCTCCCTAGGAGAAAGATTCTCCCGATAGCTTGTTCTCCTTTGCCATCGACATCTCTGATGACGAAGGTGAAGAGGCAAGCTCTTCATTGGTGCTTGGAATCGCATCGGCAGAGATCAAATCCAAGCTAGAAGACTTACTAGCCCTATTGCAGCAAGACATAGCTCAACTCGTAGATGATTCTGATCCAGCCAAAGTCATATTCAAGACTCTTCATGGCCAAATTCCTGCCGATGTCGAGGAAATGCTCTTCCAAGCGGCTCACCTGGAGAGTCACCAGCTTCAATACCAAAAGGCCGTCCAGCGCCTTGCCGATAGAGCCACTCACGCGCAGCTTAAGGAGGAGATGCTGCAAGTGAAGCACGCTGCTGATGAAAAGCATAAGAGCATCGACATTCTACAATCTTCAGGTGATGAATTAAAACAGAAGATTTCTGTTCTATCGACAAGAAGAGAGGCCTTGCTTGCTGAGCTTAAACAGGTGGAGGAAGCTTTGTCCTAGGCTCAACAAGAGGAAAGTCAACTGCCCGATGCGCTCAAGAATCTTCAACAAGAGAGTGATGCCCAAGCTTGCAAGGCATTGCAAATGAAGAAAAAGTTGAAACCAGTGGAAAGCTCAGCCGATGAAGATGTCAAAGAAATAGAGGAAGCCAATCAAATTCGCCTGCGTGCGATATCGGCTATCCAGACTTTGCTGAACATGTAAATCCTTTCATCGGCAGTATGCCTCATCAGTTCTTTTGAAAAACACTAGTATTTGATCTAGCTGATAGGATTGTTATCGGCACCTAAACTACTTATGCGTTGCCTCAGACTTATTGTCATTTCGTCCAGCCGATAGGACTGTTATCGGCATATATACTTTTATGCATCAACCCAGATACTAGGGTAGTATCTTTTTAAGTACTTTTCATTTAACGCCCCAGGAAATTCAACTCCTTCGAGAGTTTCTAAAATATAGGCGTTGCCTGGGGTAGATCGATTTATCCGATAAGGACCTTCCTAATTAGGAGACCATTTTCCAAATTTTGAACTTTTAGTCCCAATCGGTAAAATTAGTTTCCAAACCAAATCCCCATCGGCAAATTCCTTGGTCGTTACCTTTTTATCATACCACTTAGATACTCTCTTTTTATTCTCTTCTATGCTAATTAAACCTCATAACCGATGCCCTGCTAAGTCATCTAACACGTCTTTCATCAGAGTCGCATAGTCATCGGCAGTTAACTAATCCTAAGAAAGCATTCGCCTAGAACCAGTTTTAATCTCCCAAGGTAGTACTGCATCATGTCCATACACCAGTTGATAAGGCGACACTTTAATTGAACCATGATATGCCATCCGATATGACCATAAGGCTTCATTTAATAGAGTATGCCATCGTCTGGGATTTTCCTCAATCTTTCGCTTGATGAGCTTAATAATTCCTTTGTTGGAAGCTTCAGCTTGTCCATTGGCTTGAGCATAGTAAGGAGAAGAATTCAACACTTTAATCCCCATACCGATTGCAAATTCATCAAACTCCCCTGACGTAAACATAGTGCCTTGATCGGTAGTGATTGTTTGGGGA
>Ga0182004_10004220_pt1 | contig 11565 bp, 10 predicted proteins | sample Sormic07211540_1_FD_120479 | JGI IMG/M metagenome (GOLD analysis project Ga0182004, IMG submission 120479) | Endophyte microbial communities from Sorghum bicolor roots, Mead, Nebraska, USA - 072115-40_1 MetaG | ecosystem: Host-associated > Plants > Roots > Unclassified | place: USA: Nebraska...
CTCTTCATCTAGGTGAAGGCGACGCTCTTATCTGCTTTCGTGGATTTTGTTTTAGCTTTTCGCTAATACAGATTATAGAATGTTTTGCTTGAGGAGCTACTGGTCGCCTGCATTTGCTTCAATAAAGGATGGGCCTGTTCGACATCAGATAAAGTTTAATTCTGTAGTGGTGAGCTTAATCTACTGTGCCGCTTGCGGTATGCATATGGTGGTTTAGTACTGACGGGAGCGGCCTATCATGATTCCTATTAATTGCGATTGCACAACAGGTTTGTGGTGTCAGGGGTCCAAGACCGAGATATCCCCGTGTGTGGAAAACTCAGAAGAAAATTGGGACTATTTCCAAGTCACAGAAGCTTGTTGAATGTGTGAGGTTCTTCACGTTTCTCTGTTCAGCTTTTGCAGCAAACTTTCAGTTTTCTGTATTTGTAGTAACTATAAGTTTGCCTGGTTTCATTAACCACCTATGACCAAATTTCAGTCACATTACCTGTACCATCATTGTATATTAAATAAGGGGAAACATATAGTTTGTGTAGGATGCCCTTTGCAAAATACTCATTTCCTTATGGACACATTGTCGAATTGAGTGTCTGAAACTATATGTCAACTTTTATCATCTTGTGCAGATTAAAGGTCTGTCTAATGTAAAGGAGGAAGTTTATGGAGCACTTGACTCATTTGTTGCATGGGAACTGGAGTTTCCCTTGATAGTAGTAAAGAAGGCACTGCAGAAACTTGAGGGCGAAAAGGAATGGAAACGAATAATTCAGGTGTTAAATGGAAGATCCTAGTTTTAATGTGAACTATTTGGTCTAAATTATTTTCCTACATATTCCTTTCAGTTGTCAGAATTTCTAGTTAAGGTTTCATACTGTATTAGCTGTTAGTCCCCTTTCTTGGAGAATGTTACTAGTAATCTCATCCTTTGACAAGTCAGTTAGCTGCTCCTAGTTCTAGAAGAATAGAATTAGCTGTTTTCTTTTAATAGTTAAACCGTTTTTTGAAGATAACCATTTTTTCCTTTACCAATACTGCACCGAGGATTTAGTCGGTCCTTTATAATAGCAAACCCTTATTCTGAACTGAAACAATGACCACATGATCTAGGTCATTAAATGGATGTTCAACAAAGGTCAAGGGAAGACAATGGGAAGCTATTACACCTTGTTGAATGCTTTGATCGAGGATGGCCGGATTGAGGAAGCAGAAGAGTTATTTGGAATGGTATTCTCACGATATATGGAGGGTTTGCCTCGTACATTTTTCATGAGAATGATTTCTTTCTATTACAGTGTGGGAGCGTATGATAAGATGTTTGAGGTAGGAAATGAAATATGTTTTTCCCCTTATTTCACCAGCTAAAAGTTGGGGTTTGGCTTCAACAGAAACATTAGTTGGGGATAATTATCCAAGCATTCTTATGATGTCTTACTCAAAAATTCTCCAGATTTTTGCTGATATGGAGGAACTAGGTGTAAGACCTGATGGTTCTATTATCAGGATGCTAGGTGATGTATTTCAGAAGTTAGAGATGATGGACAAATATGAAAAGTTAAAAAAGAAATACCCACCACCAAAATGGGAATATCGATACATCAAAGGCAAGCGCATCAGAATGAGAGTTTACCCCGATAATAAAACTGAAGAGGCGACAAAAGGAGACCCTGACACCGATGAACTCGAAGAGGTGGAAAGTATGCACCTTAATAATGAATTGGAAGAAGCAACAAGCTCAGGCCCTGACAGGAGCGTATTGGATGATGTAGCTTCTGGAGACCTTGGATATATATAGATCAGAGCTTCCATTTGGTATTTTTTGTGCCTGCTTGATCAAAGCAGACTAGAGCAAACTGAACTGGTAACACACTCTCCATTTTGATTTGAGATCCTAGAACCCATGTTGTCATACTTCTAAAACATGGGCATCGATATCTTCAGATCTACTTTACTATTAGATTTAGTAGAAACTACATGCCATGCTTTGCCATCAGCAGTCTTTTCGTGACATTATGGTGATTTTACCACGAGATGTGTTCTTCAGAGTTCAGTTACTTGATCTATCTGATTCGCTTGCATAAGGCTCATGCTTTTTTGAATGCTTCCAACTAGATTAAAATATAGCAATGGTATTAGGTACAAACAGTTATCGTTTTCCTAATGCTAATATTGCATCCATATTTCTGCTTTCCTCAGTTGTGCTGCAGATTGAGATTTTGGTGTAGCCAATTTCTGCCATTAGGAAATAAGAGATCAACTTTCGGGTTTCCAGCAGGGGCATATTCTGTCAAATGATCTGGTAATCCTATTCCATGGGTACCTGTATCTGACTGCTTTCGTGAACATATGGTTGATTTTTTAAGGCAATATCCTTCATGAACATATGGTTGATTTTTGAAGGCAATATCCTTCATGAACATATGGTTGATTGTTGAAGGCAATATCCTTCGTGAACATATGGTTGACTGTTGAAGTCAGTATCCTGGACATCAGACAGGGCAGACCATTATATCATCCGTATGGTCCTATATTGTACTGCATGGAAAGACTTGTGTTATGTGCGCTACTCATCCTAGAATGTAGAGGCAAAAACCTTCACAGATACTACTAGCTGAACTATTTTGCTGGGCACTTCAGAGTCATTTTTTGCAGCTCCGGCTCTAGACCCAAAAATACTCTGGCTTCTCTGCTATTTAAATGGCTCTTCTTTCTAAAGTGTTTGGTATGCACTTCCGGCTGCTGCCGGAGTCTGAGCTGTGTGTTTTCATAGCACCTCTTGAGGAGCTCCTTAGATTTCATGGATCGAGGATCTAGATCCGTGTTTTGGTGGATCTCGAGGCGGTGGAATTTGACGTATTTGGCTAAGAAAATAGGATTGAAGCTATTTTTTCAGATTTCTAGCTGTTGGGAGCTGTCCCAACCACCCTCTAACACCATAGGGCAGAGAAGATGAATCACCATAGAAGATGAATCACCATGGCTGAGCTGAACCATTTTGGGGAACTACAATCAACTGGGAGAAGCGATCACTTCATAAATGGGCCTGGGAATTTGGCCCATGCAAACAGGACCTCGCTATTTTCAGCCTACAAATCTTCTCGTACGCAAGCCTGCACATGCATCGCGTTCGGCGTTCCATCCCAAAGATGATGAACCCTCAGTAATAACCTGAACTGCGAGTCTGCGACTGCAGCGAGAAATGTGGCCGTTCGGGCCCCTCCAACCTCCACCTCCCCTCTTGACCCAAGGGCATCACCGGACAAGACGCTGGCCTTCATCCAAAATTCAAAAAAAAATAATATTCTTCGTCACATTAAATTTTACGACACATACATAAAATATTAAATATAGATAAAAAACAACTAATTATATAGTTTGCCTTTAATTTATGAGACAAATCTTTTAAGTTTAGTTAGTTCATAGTTAAAATAATTACTAAATATAAACGAAAATACTATAATGTTAAAAATCCAAACAAGGCCTCTCTTGCCTCCATGCTTATCCAGTACTGCCACGGTCAACAACAAGCAAGGAGATCAGGGGGAGAGGCAAAGGCGAGGTCGCGAAGACCAGGAAGCCATTGCCCGTCGCTCCTGAACGGGCGCAGGCGCAGGCGCCCAGCGCGGCCATCAGAGAGGGTACCGCGCCGTGCCATGACCATGAGCAGCAGACACCAGTGCACCACCAGCCTTTCTCCGTAGAAAAGGCTACGGCCTTGTTTAGTTCCGAAAAAATTTCGGATTTTTTTACTGTAGTAATTTCGTTTTTATTTAACAAATATTGTTTGATCATAAACTAACTAGAATCAAAAGATTCATCTCGCGATTTACAGACAAACTGTGTAATTAGTTTTTGTTTTCGTCTATATTTAATGCTTCATACATGTGACGTAAAATTTAATGTGACGGGAAATCTTGAAAACTTTTTGGATTTCCGGTGAACTAAACAAGGCCTACGGCGCGAGCTTTGCCATGCCATGCCACCAACAGTAACTAGTGGGGTGGTAGTGTGGTACGGCTCACGAGAGGCGGAGCAGTAAAAATTATCGGCGGATGCCAAGGGAAAGCTGGGGGAGTCTGTGGTGCGGGGACAGGACAGTGGTCCGCCTCCGCGCCCGGCGGAAGGGCTTTTCTCGTGGCACGGCACAGGCATGAACAAATCCGTTTCTCTTGTCCTCTGTGCGACTGTGCAGTGCTTAGCAGCAATTCGCTTTAGGCCTTGTTTAGATGCGAAAAGAATTTGGATTTCGCTACTGTATCACTTTCTTTTGTTTGTGACAGATATTATCTAATTATGGACTAATTAGGATTAAAAGATTCATCTCGCGATTTACATTTAAACTATGCAATTAGTTTTTATTTTCGTCTATATTTAATGCTTTATGCATGTGACGAAAGATTCGATGTGACAGAGAATCTTGAACACTTTTTGGTTTTTGGGTGAATTAAACAAGGCCTTAGCAGGACAAGGGTTAACAAACGCGACTTTGCGAACTGTTTGCTGCCCACTGCTATAGCCCGTGTTCCGAGGACAATCGATCTTACTATATACTTTAATTCGAAAAAAAATGCTGAGCTGACACTGCCATTGCGTATTCTTTAATCATTTTTTTGGGAGATTCATGTGCAAAGGCCTTGTGATCTTTACCTCGATGATTAGCGGCTTCTGTAGTAGTAGTAATTAGTATCACTACTCACTAGCATCAATTTTCCAAAAGAAAAAAGGTGGTTAGCAGTCAGGTAGCCCGGATTAGCTTGGTTTGCGGTCAGTCCTTGGCAGTTTGACTGCTGTCGTCTGCCGAAACCAATATTTAGGCTGTGCACCGAACGGAAATGAATGTCCTTGACACTTGCGTTTGCATTACAGACGATATGAAGCTTAGCAGACGAGCCCTGTGACTGCTATAGCCAATATTCAGTGTTGCGCTTTTATATGTGGTTACGTGTCCAGCTCAGTAGCTCATTGGAGTTGGCTGCTTGGCTGCATAATGACAGAAACTTCGGAGCTACAGAAAGTTGTGTTTGACTTTCGGTACTAGAACCACATGAAAAATCATTAGGATAAATAGTACCATTTGATTGACGTTTGAGTTTCCACTAATCTATGATAGGGCATATATTGGTGGTTTTGTCTGGTACTGTACCTCTCAGGGAAGCCGAAGCAGGTTTCTGCAAAAATGCTATACAGGAAAAACTGCAAATGCACGCAGCCTTCGTAACTCTGAATCGTGAATTCGTGACGGTGCACCAACCACAGCATGTCAGCATGTGTTTCCCCGGGTTTCCTTGCCACGGACTGAACTTGTTTAGCTTTCCTCGAGACGGGGTAACGAAAAGGAACCAAAGCGAACAGAGCGCATGTTCCAAGCACATACGTTTCATTTTCATGAGCCTCTGCGCGTTTTGCTTGCCCGGAGTGCCCCTGTTTGCTGGGTAGACGTGCATTCCAAATTTCTAATTCCCACTGAAAAAGTTTTGACACCTTTATCTGCACTGCACCCTTTCTCCCATCATCTCCTCACTTTGTCCTCGCCTGCCGCTATCCGGCCATACCATACATCTCGACATATCGTGACACAGCTAGCTCGTCAATAGTCAAGACTCAAGACGCAAGACGATTAGACGAGGCTCCTCCAAACTCCGAAGGGAAATTGCATGTTGGCTGGCTCCTCTTGCGATCATCCCAGGTATGTGCTCTGCTCTCGCATGTCCTAATCCTCATGCGTGGTGATGCGCACACATGTTCCTGCTAGTTGGAGTGGGTGTATGGGTCGCAATCATCTGTGCGGTGGTGCTTCCTCTTGGTTCCATATGCGTTTAGGTGAGCAGGTGATGTCTACGAGCGGCGAAATATATAGCTAGAGGTCGACACTGACACCGCCCCACAATGTGAATGTGATGTTCATCCTAGGAACGTCTCATTCTCAGCAAGCAAGGATCACGATCGGTTACCTCCTAGTACATCACCGGGTGGACTTCAGCGTGAGAATGCCTTTTAATTACCTTTTATATTAGGTTTGCGTTTGTTTTTTTAACGTTGAGGCTGCACATAGAAGAGATGTCCACTCCATTGTATACCTCGCAACAAAGGAAAATGGACGAGTAACTCCACAATTTACAATTCGTTGAAAGTTTCAGATGCTCGAGCAGACCCTGACATTACTGGATACACCTAGTGGTGATCTCTCTTAGTGCACGCTCGACGCCTTCACTTCACCTCATGCAAATCCAAGAGTCCCTTTCAGCCAGCTTAAACGCTAGGATTAGAGTAGGCTATACGCACTGTACGGTGTAAGTGCTGATGGGGCCCTCGCGAACGGCTAGAGGCATTGCCCGGCAGCCCTCATTTGCATACATAATAATACAGTACACATTGATGATCGTCGCCCATGCATTCTGCCTGTGCCCTTGCAGAGTCCCAGTTCCCTCGTTGTTTGTCCCATTGCATCTTGCCGGAGGACTCCCCGCGCGACTCCATTTTCCGCGTACGTACAATGTAAAATCTTGTACACATGTAAAATCTTGCAAGAGGCGAAAAAGAACGAGATCGTTGTATGAACAGGCTATGCAAATTCAACACTGGGGAGGAGCTTTCTTCGGAAACTTCTTGCGATGGTAGGATTTAGACTCTGTTTAAGTGGATCCACTGGCAGCTAACATTAGCTATGAAATATTATCTAGCTAAGCTACTACTCCTACTCTGCAAAAAATATATTATTCTTGGTTTTTCTAGAAATCAAACATTTTTAAGTTTGATTAGATCTGCTCTCTCTGTCCGAGAGTTAAATTTTTAGAGTTGTCTTGAGTCAATATTTATCAAGCTTGATTAAAATTACATAAACTATAATGATATTCATGACACAAAATAAACAAACTATGAGAATATATTTCATATATTGTATCTAATATTAATTTAGGGGCATAAATCTTGACGCTCTTTCCTATAAATTGGGTTAAAACTTAAAATAATGACTTAGGAGTTAGGATACCTTTATAAATAATTTATTCAAATAGTATAAAGAATACTAATATTTGTGGCACCAAATAAATATATTAGATTAAATATATTTTATTATAGCCTTTGTAGAGATGGAGAAATATCATGGGATTATTTTTTAGCAAATAATTATTGGCTGGATGCATCTCCAAATTGAGTCTTACACAAACAAGTAGTAGTCGAGTGTAGGGTGTGAATCAAGCCCATAGATTGCCGGCTGATTGCTTCAAAAGCGGAGAATATCCAGTCCCATCATTCTTGCTAGTGGTAGCCTGTAGGCAATTGTATTACACAAACAAATTTATGACATGTTTAGTTTACAGTTAAGTTTGCTATACTTTGTCACCTAGCTAAGCTACTAAAGGATGCACAAGTTTTGTTTTGCAATACTTTCGTGGCAAAAAAAAAACACATAACTTTATATAGATTTACGTTAACGGTCCGTACCAAACAATATATAAAACTACATATATGGTTCTCTAAAAAAAACTATATATATAGTTAACACTAGATCCACTTGAGAACAATCAAATATACTCAGGCATTGTTTAGTTTCCAAAAAATTTCAAAATTTCTCATCACATCGAATCTTGTGGCACATGCATGAAGTATTAAATTTAGACGAAAACAAAAACTAATTACACAGTTTGCCTATAAATCACGAGATGAATCTTCTGACCCTAATTAGCCTAGGATTGGACAATATTTGCCACAAACAAACGAAAGTGCTACAATACCTAAAATCTAAAATTTTTGCCAACTAAACAAGGCCTTAGGATTGACGTTTAGTTCCCGATGCGAAATATTTTGCGACACTGTATTACTTTCGTCTCGTAAATTTCGACTAAACTGTGCAATTAATTTTTATTATTTTCTATATTTAATATTCTATGCATGCGTCTAAAGATTCGATTTGACGGAAAAAATCTTGAAAAATTTTAGGTTTTTAGGTGGGCCTAAGGAAAATTGTGGCAACAAATATCCACATGACATTAGATGCAATACAAACGTGTCCAGACGTTTTGTGCTACGCACAAGGGGCGTTGTACTCTTGCGTCCAGTATGGTCGGGAGTACAGGTCCGGTTGTGCTCACCGTCTGCACGTACCACGCGCGCCGCGTCTCGGTCTCTCGGAGCAGACGAACAGCGCGCACAGCATCTCTGTCACGTATACTCGCTGACGAGGCCAGAGGACTTTTCCTAGCAACTGTGCCCCCCTCACCCTCACTGATCATCAGCCTCCCCTCCCCGGTCCCGGGCCACTCTTCACTTGACAAGCCCATGTGCCCGTCTCACCAACTCTTCGCCAGTCGGAATTCGGAACCAGCCGTGCCGTTCCGTTCGAACCCCGAGCGCGCGCGGGCGCACCGGCCACTCGCCGCGGCTCGGGCACCCCGCATTTACGCCGACGCGGGCGGCGTACGCCAACCAACCAACGCTCGGCACTTCGGCTGGTGCTGGTGGCACAGTGGCACCGCTCGCCGCTCCCCTCTGGCTGGTTCCGCTTCCGCGTCGGCCTTTGCTCCAATGATTTTCGAATTTGAATCGCATCGCGCACCGGCACCGGTCGGTCGCGTCGGCTCCTGGGACTGGGAGCCGGGTGCGTCTCGCGGTCGCAACCTCGCCTCGCGGTCGCAGCCTCGGCCCGGATTTATTAATAGGCAGACAAATTTCCCGTCCGTTCCCACGAGAAAGGCACCAGCGGCGCTCAAACAAAGCCCTGCGCGCCGCTTGCCAGCCTCCGCCTTTCCATGACCACGCCGCTCCTGCTGTGATCCTAGGACGACGCGCCACGCCGGGGAGAGGAAAGGAGGCTGAAGCACGAGCGCCGCCGCCACGAGCTCGCGGAGGACCATGCCGAGATCCAGGTGCGTGCCGAGCTGGCCGAGATATTCGCCGCCGCCTCAGTGGCGGTGGGTGCTGCGGGTTTCGTTTCTGACACATGGCTGCTGGTGGCTGGGTTCCGTTTCAGGGGCAACGAGCCGCCGCCGCCGCGGGTGTCGCAGCGCGCGCCGCTGCACCTCAAGACGACGGCCGCCTCCGAGGCGAATGGCGCGCACCACCGCCCCGTCACCGACCGGAGCAGCCCCAAGGTCGGGGACCGGCACTCGCCGCGCAGCCCTCTGCCCGAGGTAAAGTTTCGTTTCCTTCTTCTTCTTCTTCCCCCAAACATTTTTGTCACAGATGGAAATGTCTAGAGGAGTGTTTTCGGTGCTGTGGCTCACTGTTTCGGCGGTGGCGGCGGGGTGGCAATGGGTCTTGCAGAAGAAGCGTGCAGCGGGGACGCGCGTGGCGGAGCTGGAGACCAAGCTGGGGAAGGTGCAGGACGAGCTGAAGAAGCTGCGGGAGCAGCTGGCGTCCGCTGAGGCCGCCAAGAAGGACGCGCAGGTCGCGCTCGAGGAGGCCAAGAAGCGCGTCGGGACCAAGGGAGGAAGCCCCGCCTCCACCACCACCACCTCTCCTCTCTCTCCCCCTTCGGCGGGGGTCGAAAGCGCGAAGAAGACCGAGGAGCTGAAGGTAACTCAGCCGGCGGCGGTCGAGGAGGAGAGCAGCATCAACGCGCCGGCGACCGATGTGTTCGAGGTCGTCCGGGCCGAGTCGGGGGACAAGGAGAACCAGAGCGCGGCTGAGGACTGCGAGGTTGTGAGCTGCGGCGAGAAGGCGGCGGCGCTGGCCGAGAAGGAGGAGGCCGTGGAGGAAGAGGAGACGAAGAAAATGATCGGGGAGGACAACGGCGCGGCGGCGGTGGAAACCGACGGCGCAGCCGAGAAGGAGAGCCCGGAGGTCGTGGAGCTGAAGGCTAAGCTGGCGGAGAAGGACAAGGAGATCGCGGCGCTCGCGGCGGAGAATGCTGAGCTGAAGAAGCAGGCCGGAGAGGCCGCGGAGGCGGCGAAGAAAGCCGGAGAGGACGCCGCGTCGAAGGCGGCACAGGCCGAGCACGATCTGAAGGAGGGCGCGGCGCGGGAGGCCCGGGTGGGCGAGCAGCTGAGGGCGTCGGAGGCCTCGCGGGAGGCACTGGACGGCGAGCTGCGGCGCCTGCGCGTGCAGACCGAGCAATGGCGCAAGGCGGCGGAGGCGGCGGCCGCGGTGCTCGGCGGGGACAACCATCTCACCGGACTGGCCGGCAACGGCAACGGTTGGGGTTCCCCCGCCACGATGCCCGACGACGGCGACGACGAGGGCTTCGGTGGCAAGCGGAAGGGCGCCGGCATCCGGGTGCTCGGCGACCTGTGGAAGAAGAAAGGGAGCAAGTGATGAAGCCTTGCCGCGGAAGGGGGGATCGTGTCTCGAATTTCGCAATGGTGAGCTCGCTCAGTCCGCCAGCTTGAATTCCATGCCTGCCTTGCACTAGCTTAGCTCCATCATTTTACCGCGTTTTGGTTCGGATTCTACTATATGTTTGTATGATGATGATGAGATGATGCTCGTGAGATTGAACTTCTGTGTGTCTGTAACGCCTGATCCCGCTGCTGCTGCTGCTGCTGCCTGCTACCTCAGCGTAAGGAGCAACCAAGATGGTTTGATGTTTTACTGCATTGCGGTGCTGTTGATGATGGAGTAAATGCTTTGGGTGATCTTCTCTTTTGTTTTTTGTGATGGAATTGAGGAATGCTTGATTGGAGCATCTGGAAATGCCTCTTGTCCCTCGAACGAATTCCAAGATATCATTGCAACGCGTAGGATCTTTCAGTGGCCTTCAGGAAAAAAAAAACGCTGGAATCAAAATGGGATTCATCATAATACTGGCTGATTGTATGGTCGGCTGTTCATGATACTTCCAGCGTATGATTGCAGCTGATGAGAAGATTGTTGATTGATTTGAGCAGCGCAATGAAATACGTAGCATCTTGGTGAATATCCGTAGGACCTACTGATAATTTGATTTCAAGGTGTCTAGCTATAAATCATAATAACCAAGCATCCTCAGCGCAGCCACTCCGCCAGGCCGGCCACAAGCCCCCATGGACCTCGTGATCACGAACGAGTTTGAGGACCGCCGGAGAAGGTGAAGATGGTCGAGGCAGGATCATCCTCTGATAGTCTGATGCCGAGGCCGCCGCTGATCGATTGCAATCACGGACATCGAAGCCGAATCCGTTCTGGAACGACGCCATTACGATGGCCATAAGTGGGCCCGTTTCCGCATAGGCCGGATGGCAGTCGTGGACTGGGCCCCGATTCTTTTTTTTTTGAAGGGAGACTGGGCCCCGATTCAGGCAGTGTACTGTCTTTGTAGGTTCGTTGTCTGATTCGATGCGACATTTTTTTTGTATCTAGTAGTAGTTTTGTACCGCTCTGGATTATATGGAAAATTAAATCTTTGACTAATATCTAAAGTAATTTTTATAGACTGACAACATGATGTTTGGGCGTCACTTTTCTACTTAATCAGGATAATTTGTAGAAAATGGTCAAAATACCATTAAAATAGAGCTTATGTGTCGAATCTATCAGCTATATGTCCAATCTGTCAGCTATATTTAATAGTGTTTTTGTCTCACAAATCAGTAAATAATACTTTCAACTATGACTTTTCAGCTAAATGAATAAGGACTTGTTTACTTCCAC
>Ga0182004_10004221_pt1 | contig 11564 bp, 4 predicted proteins | sample Sormic07211540_1_FD_120479 | JGI IMG/M metagenome (GOLD analysis project Ga0182004, IMG submission 120479) | Endophyte microbial communities from Sorghum bicolor roots, Mead, Nebraska, USA - 072115-40_1 MetaG | ecosystem: Host-associated > Plants > Roots > Unclassified | place: USA: Nebraska...
CGTGTCCCCAAATGGGCACCCAGAGGTTGAGATGCCCTTAAAATTGTGCTGGGATGGGATCTCTGTCCAGCTGATAACAGGCAGCATTGATGATTGATGCAGTGCAGGTACATGTGATGGGATTATTGTAAAAAGAAACCATCTCCAGATGGACCAGATCAATGTTGTCCACAAACCCCCCCTGCCTCAATCTAAGGTTTGTTTATTTGGTGTCATATATAGTTTGGCACGACTAACATTTGACACGTTGTGGTTGTCAAAAATCTCCATGCCTTTATTTTCCAATGGCTAGAAAAAGGCGTAACCGCGTAGGCCCTATGTATATAGGCAGATAATAAAAGAGAGGTGCATGCGTAATTTCACATGTTCGCTAACCTGGCCTGTGGAAGGTAGAGTTTTATATGTTTCTATGGAGGGTGCGTGGGAGTACCTCACATAATGATAATTCTATCATATCGAACTGCTAATTCTCGTGGCGTGAAGTTGTGAGTTGTGACACTCTCACTCACTGCTCATCAGATATGATGAATCTTTGCTATAATCCATTGTCACTAGGAACTTTATCACCCACCAGACATGGTACCTGATCCATTGTCACTGTAAAGGGCCTGTCTTTCTCTCCTTTTCTCCACTGATTTGTCATTTTGTGGCCACCGGCCTCTTGATCCATCTCTCACCTCAGTACATATCTCGATCTCTTGGATAAGTTCAGGCTGTTCAGCCCATTTCCGTCATCCAGAATTCATCATATAAACCACTCTGATCTGAACTCTTCATCTAGTCCATTTCCATTTCTTACTGAGGTGTAGCTGTCAGTCGTCACACAAATTTCCTGCAAGATTTAGTTCCACATATCAACGAAGAGATACATGGTTCTTTGCAAGAACATCATATGCACGGCCAGAAAGCATGAAACGTTGGACATATAAATCCAGTGGCTAATGACAGACAAAAGGAAAGGGTTGTGTTTCAGTGTTGTGTTAAGCACTTCTTCACTATGATCCAATGGCTAATTACCCATTAACACCAACTCCACTACTTCTAATTACCTCACGAAAGCTATGTATCACATCACATGCATGATATATTAATTTTCATACTGTACTATAGCGACCATATGACCACTCCTTTATTAGCTCACGTATGTGCTAATTGTCACTTACCAACTGGCACGGCCTTACTCAATCCCCATCTGTTTGCAACTCAACTTCGATATTGAGATAAAGTGTGATACTTCCTTCATCTTATTACAAAGAGATTTATTCTAGAATATGGAGGAGATACCAATGTTATTGGAAAATGGCCAAACACCCCTATAAAAAGTTAGCTATAATGTATTTCTTTTGATGGTTAGGCTAGAAATATATAGGTGGGACCCATATGTTTGCATACAGTGACACTCTTTATGGGATAAAATTTAAGTGTTATATAGCAATACTCTTTGTGAGCACGGACGCCAATATAATGCCATAGTTGGTTAACACCAATACCGATTCAAAGGTGTCAAGAAATAACTTGGCCATTGTAAGTTACCCTGCTAGTAATAAATAAATGACGTTTTAGATTTGTTAATAAAAGCCAACATTTTGAACATGAACTACTATCTTTTGTTATAGCATGAACCACTGCTTTCATAAGTATGACAAGTGTATGGTTTTTTTGATCTTTTCTAGACAAATCTACTTATACACTACCAAACATCCAAGCTCAACCAGTTAAAAAAAGTAATTCATGACCGAATTTTGGAACGGTTCACTTTAGATATAACCCAAAACATCATTTTTTAATTGGAGGGATTAATTTATTATTAAATTGAAAAATAGCAAATCACTTTTTTTGTGAGACCCAGTATAGATGCAGATTCACATATGCATGAGCGCACACTCATCTTTATGAAGGCATATACGCACTACATACGTAATTAAATTCGGAAATATATATATAAATTTACCCTATATATATAATTTAGAAAAATAATGCGAGCACTCATGTCAATTTGTCGAGGACTTAAACCCTGATGGACAAGTTTCACCACATGGAACCCAACCAGCTAAGACATGCTCAGCTCGCATAGCCAAACACAGTATGTTTGACCAATCATACTTGATTCTTTTAAAAGGACAACAAAATATATGTTGGACATATAAATCCAATGGCTGATGACAGACGAAAGGAAAGGGTTATGATAAGTGTTGTGTTAAGCACTCCTTCACTATGATCCAACGGCTAATTACCAACTAACACCAACTCCACTACTTCTAATTACCTCACGCAAGCTATGTATCACGTCGCATGCATGATATTAATTTTCATACTGTAGGATCAGGGCCGTCTGTATAATTTTGAGGGTCCTTGTGCAAGCAAAAGGGTAAGGGCCCATCAAATATTTTTTGATATGTCAAATATATAAAATATATAGTACAACTAATAAGAATTAATTTGCACCATATGTTTTAGTTTATAAAAGGTAATTATAGTACAACAAATAAATAAATAGAATAGAATTAGAAATTTAGAACCCTATCACGGAATACTAATAACAAAATTGGTGAAGTCTCGATCAGCTATACCCTTACTCTTCCTGCTTTAGTGTCTAGTAGTGACATCGTGTGCGGACATGTGGTGTTAGCGTGTCATAGAGCCACATTGTTGCATTGGACGATTGGGCAATAGGACGAGAAGACGATAAAAAGGAACATTGATTTGCTCAACTAATCGATCAAGCGAGAATATGAAGCAACACTAGCAATAAGTGGATGTAGATGACATGCTGATTAATGGATTTCTTTTTTAGATTAATTGACGAATTTCTATAGTGTCTATATAAGCCTCCAAAAAATTAGATAAATATATATACTAAGTATTATATATATTACATATATACTTATAGGCCCCTTAGCGCCGTGGGCCTCCGGCCGTCGCACCGGCTGCCCACCCCCTAAAGACGACCCCGACTATGATCACTCCTTTAGCTCACATATGTGTGCCATTGGTCACTCACCAACTAGCATGGCCTTAACTCAATCCATCCACATCTGTTTTTGCAGCTCAACCTCGATGTCGAAGTGTGATACTTTTTTTTAAGTGCTATAAGTACTCCCTCCGTCCAAAGAATCATTCTATAAAGTTGGGGAGAAATACCAATATTATTGACAAAATGGCCAAATACCCCCTATAAAAAGTTAGCTTATAATGTATTTCTTTTAAGGGTTGGGCTAGAAAATATATATATTGGACCCACAAACATTCTTTACGGGACACTTAGTGAGTACTACGGACACAAATATAACGCTAGAGTTGATTAACACAACTTGTCCAATTCCGATTCGAAGGTCAAGAAACAACTTGGCCATTGTAAGTTACTCTCTTTAATTTCTAGTAATAAATAAACGATTGTTAATTTTAGAGTTGTTCAAAGTCAACATTTTAAAGAGTTTTGTTATAATATATATCTGTAAAGTATGACAAATGTTTGATTTTCATGATACTGCTTTTCTAGACAAGTCTACTTTTATACTAACCAAACATCCAAGCTAATCGCAAAACAATACCAAACATCCAAGCTCGAGCGGTTAAAAGAGCAATTCATAAACAAAATTTGGAATGAGTAACTTTAGATAACCCAAAGCATCACTTATTTTAGTAGGGAGTAATTGTTATTAAATTGCAAAATAGCAAAACACACTATGCTTGACCAACTGTATTTCTTTTAGAAGGGCAACAAAATATTTGCTTTACTCTAGTATTACTAGAAGAAAATAATTCATGAATGAGGGAAACCGGACCCTAAGCCATACAACTTTCTCACAAACAACAACCTTTTTATAGTGACCGACTACTAAACACAAGATTAGTATTGGGAGAAAATTGGCAACACTCTACTTCATGAATCATGACTACAATGAGCCTGTTCGCTTAAGATTATCTGTTGAATTTTCCAGCCATTCAGTAGTATTTTTCTCTCACAACAAACCACCAATCATACTTTAATAGTAAACACCTAAAGGAGTAGATTTATACTCAATTATTAAGCATGGTAAAAGCAAGGGCAAGTGTCACGAAATTAAGGCTGATGTTGCATTTAAAAAAACTCTAGGAGAGCCCGTTATGCTTATGTTGGTGATTTGCATAACAATTCTAAAGCCCTTACTAAACAAGTATACACTCCCTTCATCCTAAAAATTCTAGATTTTAGAGAAGTCAAACTTTTCTAGGTTTGACTAAGTTTTTAGAAAAAATATGAAAATTTATGTCTTCAATTAGATTTACTATGAAAATATATTCCTAATTTAGTGATATTTATTTGGTACCATAAACATTTGCATTTTTTGTATATATTCAATCAAACCTAATATTGTTTGACTCCTTAGATAGTGAGAATTACATTCTTTTTGGGATGAAAGAGGTACACTACACCTCAGTGACAATGTTTGTTCTGTCCACATACATAGGCCTCTTAATTGAATTTCATCGAATTTGTGCCCATTTGCTTGTAACAATAGTAGTACTGAATTGATTAACTTATAGCTACTTGTTAGCTGAGTGATAGGTAAGATGACATTAGTTGAGGATCCAAGTAAAATCACATCTAACTTTTGCAGCTAATTGTTAGCTATATGGATCCAAACAGATCCTAAATCCGTATGGCGTCAGATGAAGCATAATTTTTTGATCCGAATGGTACAAAAGATAAAAATAGATTTTATCATGGCTTGGCCAATCGTGAATTAGGAACTTTTTGTAGCCGTCATGGTCATGGTCAACATAGGCATCAATATGCACAGTTACTGTTGCCATGGAATGCATCATGGATGGCTATATAAGAGGGCTAAGCTTAATTAAGGTTTGCTGAATATCATCGAGTTATAGCTTTACATTACACCCGTGGTTAATCTTCAGTTGCACAATAATGCACGTTAACAAGGGCATGCCAACCATGCCCGCCGGCGTCTCGGTTGCCGCCGCCGGATGCTGTCCCACCGCTACGCCGGCGAACGAGGTCGTCGAGGACATCTTCGGCCTCGTGCGCGTCCTAAGCGATGGCACCGTCGTCCGGTCGCCGGCCGGCCCGGTGTTCTGCCCGACCACCTTCCCTGAGAACCACCCGTCCGTGGAATGGAAGGAGGCCGTCTACGGCAAGGCCAACAACCTCCTCGTCCGCATGTACAAGCCGTCAGCGTCGCCGGCCGGCGGGAAGAAGGCGCCGGTGCTCGTCCACTTCCACGGCGGCGGGTTCTGCATCGGGTCGTGCACGTGGGGCAACGTGCACGCGTTCTGCCTCCGCCTCGCCGCGGACACTGGCGCCGTCGTGCTGTCCGCGGGGTACCGCCTCGCCCCCGAGCACCGCCTGCCCGCTGCCGTCGACGACGGGGCCGCCTTCATGCGCTGGCTGCGCGAGCAGTCGTCGTCGTCGTCCGACGCCTGGCTCACCGAGGCCGCCGACTTCGGCCGGGTGTTCGTCACCGGCGACTCGGCGGGAGCAACCATAGCGCACCACCTCGCCGTGCGCGCCGGCGTCGGCGTGGCGACCGACGACGCTGGTGAAGCCGCCGGCGAGGCGGACCAGGTGACGATCCGTGGCTACGTCCTTCTGCTGCCATTCTTCGGCGGCGTCGAGCGAACGCCGTCGGAGCAGGCGGAGTGTCCCGCCGGCGCCGGGTCGGTGCTGAGCCTGGACGTGCTGGACCGGTTCTGGCGGGTGTCGCTGCCGGCGGGCGCCACCAGGGACCACCCCGTGGCGAACCCGTTCGGGCCGGACAGCCCGGAGCTGGGCTCGGTGGACTTCCGCCCGGTCCTGGTAGTGGTCGCCGGCCTCGACCTGCTGCGCGACCGCGCCGTCGGCTACGCCGGTCGGTTGGCCGCGGTGGGCAAGCCCGTGGAGCTCGTTGAGTTCGCCGGCGCGGCCCATGGCTTCTTCCTGCACGAGCCGGGCTCCGAGGCGACTGGCGAGCTGATACGTGCCGTGCGCCGGTTCGTTGACAGCTGTGTTGTTTCAGCGTCCGAGGCTGCTGCTGCTTGATGTGTGCAGTGCTACGATAATTGGACACCGGAGCGCGAGTACGAGTGCAATTTGGCTTTGTCTTGTATTTTAACCGTTACGCCATGGAATCAAATTAGTGTGTCTGGGTCGTTGTGGGCTTCATTCAGGCCAATCAGCTGGGCCGGGAGCTAGGCCGCTCGGCTCCCGCATCCAATGCCTGGATGCTTAAGCCGCTGTGATTTCCTTTCTTCTTAATAACGATGATGATGATGCACGTTTGCATGGGAAAAAAAACCCTTCAAGCATTTCCCATATATATAGAAGTTTAAGGATCTGTTTGGTAGGGCTCCGGCTCTGGCTCCTTTAGCCTTGCGCCTTTGCCAAATGTTTTTCTTGAGAAACTATTTGTGAGTAAAAAGCAGAGGAGCCGAAGTTGTTTTGGCGAAGCCATAAATTACGGCTTCTCCAAAAACAGCTTCAGTTCGTTTAGAGGAGCCCCTCGTGAGCAACCGTACCAAACACCTTCTAAATGTTTCCATTCAGTAGGTGATATTCACTACATTTCTTTAATATTTCCCTTCAAAAAATACAGAGGCAGCATCATGTTGCCCCTCGTATTTGGGCCATGGACCCATGGCCAATTAGGCCTGGTTACTGTTGGAGTCCGAGGCGAGATATCACAGGTGCACGAGGAGTACCTCTAGATCAATTTCACATTCATTTTTTTTTGAGCAACAACAATGGGGCACAAGATTAAGGATGGCAACGGGGCGGATTCAGATCGGGTGAAGTCTATGTGCACCTGAACCCGAAACCCAAAATCAAAACCCGAAACCGCACCAAACACCGATTCGGGTGGTAACCGATCCCCAAAACCAAACCCGTGGATACCCGAAACCCAAATGGATACCCGAAACCCGCTTTCTATGGTAAAATAGTAATAGCAGTAAGGACTTTCTATAAACATAAAATGATATATAAACACACATATTTACATGTTGACTATGCATCCTCTACTACCCAGTTGCCGTACCTGGAAGCTACTCGTCGGGTCATCGAGGTGATGGTCTTGCCCGTGCCTACAACACCATGTGAGGAGGAGAGCTCTGCCTCACGTCTGGTCATCATCACCAAGAATAGGTGGCACTATCGTCATTGAGCTAGGACCTAGTCATCATCACCAAGAATAGGTGGCACTGTCGTTATCGAGCTAGGACCTAGGACACTGATGGTCCTCCAGCGGCACCCCCACACCCAGGCACTAGGGTGCTGCCATTGTCGTTGTCATGAGCTAGGCCCTGGGTTCATGACGAACGCTAGGAGACACGCCGCCATGTTTCCATCCTCCAAATGTGCTTCCTCGACGCCACATTCCTCGAGTGGCCACGCCAATCAATGCTGATGGCTTCATGCTTGTTCAAAGCCATCAGTGTAGGAGCCACCATCCCCACCTCACCCTCATCACTAGTGGCTAGTGCCACCTTCACTCTTTGATCTTTGCTTCAACTATCTAGCTAGGGACCACATCACCTCCTAGTGCACCTTCCTATCCCACTGCCTTCTCTACCATAGCACAAAGCACCATGCGAGGAATTGCTAGCGTAGTCATCCTATTGGAGGCATCCATGGTCGCTCCGTCTTGGTTGCCGTGGTGAAGATGATGACAACGGTGGCAATGGCTAGGACGTCGATGGTGCATGAGAGCCTCAACTTTAGGCTTGGTGGAACCCAACTCTCAAGCAAGCGCCCCTACTCCGCGTCTGAGGCCTTCCAAGAGTTTGAAGTTCAAATTCTATCATAGCCTCAACCATTGATGCCTTGGATGGGTCTGATGGTTTGTGACTCTAACTTGGATGCCACTGTTCGTGCCCAGCTAAAGTTCACGGCCTTGAAGCACCTGCTTTTGGTCTTAGAGCCGAACATGGAACTGCAAAGTCCTCCGAGGGACAAGCAAGCACGACATCCATAGCTCTCAGTTGGGGCCTCCGACAACGCCCACGAAGGGTAGCCTGCTTAGCCCACCGATGACGGCCCATCAACACTCGTACATGTGATGGACGCCCCCTCCTACTTCTGTTACAGCCCTGCCTTCAATCCAACCCACCTCTATCGAGGACTTCATCGCCGCTCTGAAGCCTAGCCGATGATCCAGTCATCGTTGCGCCTTCGCGTCTCACGCGTGCAGGTCGTGAACTTGGGGCCGCTCTGCAGTGATAGAGTCGCTGCCAAGTCCGCCTACTCTGACTCGAACTCAGAGAAGTAGGCCAAGTAGGTCATGCTGAGCAAATGCCAGCCATCGGTGAGCGCTCCATGGTCAGCGTCGGTGACGCCTGACGCGACCATTGCCACTCGGTTCCACAAGATGTTCCAAGAGCCGTTGTCGTCGTCCAAGGCTCCAAGCGCATGGCATTGCGGGAGATCTTCCCCATGGCTGGTGCTCCTGGGAGGTAGGCGGCAACATAGGCGTCTTGAGCAAGGGTTCACTCAACGTCGCAAGCTCTTTGGTCGCACCGTTAGTCTCTTAGTTAGTTACAACAACGTGTGTCCCACCTCCTAGCAGTGCCTTGTATTCGTGTTCAACCCTATCGCGCATGGCACCTCGTGGTGATGTGATGTTGGGCGTGTAAAATTTCTAACTTCTTCTTAATGAAACATGTGCTATGCAACGTTCTAAAAAAACTAGTTCCATCAGAATTATTTAAATTTGCCTTGGTAAAAAATCATGTCACTCATTAGTCACTGTATGAAACCTTACTGGAGCTCTGGATCCATATCGTCACTAAATTGGTTTTAACGCCGTCGTTTTCCCATTGATCTTGTGATCAGATCATGGGTCATGACCCCTCACTTATATATCTGCCTTCTTCCTTGGACATGTCTATCCATGACATTTCTTCTCTTCCATCTCTGTCAACGTTGTTATCTTTTCTATTTCGTACTCTATCAACACCACTCTCTGTAATCAGTCAAGCCCTACAAAACACGGCTTTTCCTTCCACCGTGTATAGATTTATTTATCTTCCAAAAGCTTTTAAAATTTGACCTGCTCGTTTCAGTCAGTTTTCTTGAGGTTTATCTTCACCTGCACGTCACCCAGAGATCAGATTTTCTGGCAGCATTTCAGATTCAGAACGTGTCATCAAGAAAGAGACGACTCTGCCTATCTGATATTAATTAGCTTAATTGGCCTTTCATTTTCAGTCGGTGGATCTGATTCGACAACAAAACTGGTGTAAATGTATATTCGTTCCATTTATAATTGTTTCTTTTCGGATCAAGCTGAATTTGAATATAACGCATGTTCACTCGAAAAAAAGAAAAAAGAAGAATATAACACATACTCCATCTGTCCCTTTTTAATGTCGCCGTTGGTATAAGTGTCACAAGTTTGATTCGATTTATAGAAAATACGCGTAACATTTGTATCTTCAAATAAATTTGTTAAAAAACTAGATTCAAAGATATTTCTAATGATACTAATTATGTATTATAAATATTAATATTTTTTAATATATAATTGCTGGCATTTGTTTTTTGGAAGCGCAAGCTATAATTAAAAAGAGACGGAGGGAGTATGCCAGAAACTGTCGCTTGCACTGAGAGATAAATTGTCTCAATTATTTGTTTCACTGACTTCCACGAAACCGGATTTGCGATTATTTGGTTCGAATCAAGTTGCCCTAACATGGAAGGCTGGCCAGTTTTTCCCCCTTCTTTTTGAATTAGTGGCAAAAACGATGATAACCTATAACTCCCTAACTTTGCATAAGTTGAATTTTGGACGTGGCTAACACTCGGTCGTGCGTGTGATTAGCGTGTGAAACGCACGCCTCATCGACCCTGCCCTCCTCGCCTTCTTTCTCCTCGTGCACCTGCTATCCACCACACGTGGCAACCTCCTTCTTGCTCTCCTCCCTCCCGCAATGCCGTCACGAGCTCCGGCCATAACCTCCTTCTTCAAATGGTGAGCTATGGCTATGGGCACCCTCGTGGCCTCGCCCCGAACTATATATCCCATCTGCCTCCACTGTCGCCAAAACCTTAAAGAAGCCACCCTCCCATCGTCCCCACTGCCTAGCCGGTCTGGCTCCTCTAAGCCCCTTCTCTTATAAGCACGTCAGAGTGTGGAAAGAAGAGAGGGAATATATATATATATATATATATATATATATAGAGAGAGAGAGAGAGAGAGAGAGAGGAGAAGCCCGCTAGAGAGAGGATAACCCTGACTCCTAGATGCTTAAACACGGGAGGAGGAGGACACACCTCATCAGTGTTGAACCTGCACCACCGCTGGAACCCTACCACCCACTTAGTTGGGGAAGAAGAGAGAGAGAGAGGGAGAGAGAGAGAGATGGGGATAAGGTCGCGTGCACATGGGTGAGTGTGTGTGGTGTGTTAAACGCCCACATGCCCAACCCAAAGCTTTTGCGTTGATTTTTTTGTTTATAACTTGTGATCCACTGTCTTAGCTAATCAATCTAAAAATGTATAGGTGCACTATGGTGAAAAAAAATACTTCGCTAAAACTAACTTGAATAAGGCTGATGGTAGGGTTTGGACTTCTCGGATAAGGAGCCAGAAAAGCCCGCATTTTTGTGAATGTAAGGAAAACCCACATATTTAGACTTCTAGCTAAAAATGGCTTTGGCTTCACCATTTTTGGCTTGGTTTTACGTTCGCGTGTGTGCACATTTGGGAGGGCTTTTGATAAAACTGGTGGAGAAGCCTCAACAAAATCCCTGCCAAAAAAGGCCTAAAACTGCTAGTGTGAACTAAAGTAGCGCACTGGTTGATTCATCCCAACTCCCAAGTGGAAAAGCCATTAGGCCACCTGCCACCACATCTTGATGGCTTATAATCTAGAAGGAAAAAGCAACCTAACAAGAAGATGAACTAGAGCACCCAGGTGTTCCATAGACAAGTTAAACACCATAAGTGATGGAGACAAAAAAGAAACAGGGATTAAAAGGGTTCAAGAGAGGTGCAGCACAAGTGATGTTCTTTAAGCACTTGCATGATTAGGCCATTACTTCACCAATGTGCCAATGGCGACATGCGTATTGCTACCAATCAGTCCCCATTTCTTTGCAACTGAATGTAGCTATCAAGCTAAAGCAAGCCTTTCTAATTGCTAACCTGACATGGCGTGCACACGCATAGTGTACGATCTGATCCGCAGGATTTGGCCAATGCCGACTCAAAGTCTCAAAAGCTACCACACTCTTATATAAGAAAAAAAAGGCCACCACGCAACACAAATATATAAACCATTTTTTCAGACCCAAATAAAGAAGCAAAATTACGATTGAGGCTTACCCTCAGTTATATATACACCGATAAAAAGAATAATTACCAGTTTACTACAAAAGACTAGCAAATTAAATAATTATACTACTCTATCCTTTGTAAATTGGAATTGTTCTTTTTTCCTCTAGATATATAGTTTTTACTATGTATATCTAGATATATAGCAAAAAACTATATATTAAAAAAGTCATAACAATTTACAATCTGGAAATGAGGATGTATTTATGAATATGTCTTTTGATGCTAATTGAGATGCTCGTTACTTTTGAGTACC
>Ga0182004_10004222_pt1 | contig 11562 bp, 12 predicted proteins | sample Sormic07211540_1_FD_120479 | JGI IMG/M metagenome (GOLD analysis project Ga0182004, IMG submission 120479) | Endophyte microbial communities from Sorghum bicolor roots, Mead, Nebraska, USA - 072115-40_1 MetaG | ecosystem: Host-associated > Plants > Roots > Unclassified | place: USA: Nebraska...
GGGATTTTTGAACCAATTCTTCGTCTCGGCCCCGGGGGTGGCGGTTGATTTTTTTTTTTTTTTTTAGCACGGCTGCACGCGGGTGCCTTCGGCTTTCGGCCTTTGTTTGGGCTTTGGGCCACCACATCCACTTTCCATCGAACGGCTCATCTAACGGCCCTGAAATCGTGCAGCCCAGTCTGCGATTGAATGAAAGGAGGAATTCCAGAACGGCCTCCTTCCAACCACCTGAAACTCTGTATCTAATTGCTCTGTAAACCCTGAAACTCTGAATCTAATTGCTGAGGATCAAACCAATCGTCCATGGATAGAATTCCCTCAGAAAGGGGTTCATCATCTCAACTTCCATTGGACTGCCGTGGTCGGTTCATAATCGTATTTATATGATTTTGAACAAAAATAAATATATAAAAAATGGAGACGTTTAAAGCCATTCTGGTGCTTAAATAATGATAAATGTGTTCCTATAATCAAACACAGATATAAATAATGTACCAATATATCTGTACTAAGAAGGTTTCAAACGGGAAGTAGTGAATTATGAAGTTATAGCTCGTGTCGAGATCTGTAATTCCATATAAATCTTTTATCTATCTGAACTAATGAAAAAAGTTTTCTTTTTCAAGATGCGCTGTGTAGAAAAGAGATACCTCACCATTTCAAACGCATAGATTTAAATCTCGCCATTTCAGTTGGTGAAAATAGTACATTTCTAAAAAAAATTATTCAGACAATACTATTTTTCAAAACACAAATCAATTTATTTTTCTAAAAAATGTCATCCACCTTGGTCACCAGTGCAATCATGTCATTGGACCAGCACAACCAGTTCCTAAACCTCCACTTCGATTTGCGGGAGTAATAAGTGTAAAATACACAGGCGGTCCTAAACTTCTCTCTATGGATGGTAAATGGGTTGGATAATTGAGGTGTATCAAACACACTCCTGAGGTAAAACTCGTAGCATTTTGTCACGGTGCCCTGCACAGGGACTCAGCGACTTGCCTTCAGTAACCTCCTCCATTCATTCCTTCAAGGCCTAGTTTCCAAAAAATTTTGTAAAATTTTAAATTTTTTAGATTTCCCATCACATCAAATCTTATGACACATGTAAAATTTTTATTTATATTTAGTGCCTCATGCATGTGTCGTAAGATTCGATGTGACAGAAAATTTCAAAAAATAAAATTTTACAAAAAAAATTAGAAACTAAACAAGGCTTTGGAGGAATGGACGGAGGAGGTAAGTTACATTGGGACTTGTTGAAGGCAAGTCAATAAATCCCTCTTCGTGGCCCTCATATCACCCTATGGATGAAAGTTGCATCCACGCCGAAGCCCACAAGTGAGGACCTCTCAGGTGTGTAAATAGTATAGGCAATATATCATCATGATTACATTAATATGTATAGAAATATGATAACAAATAATTGTTTCCCATCTCTGTATCACATGTCTAGTCATGTAACACAAATGTAGCAAGTAATTAAAATGAATTAAAAAACTAATGCCTAGTTATTCATGAGTCCAACTGCCACCCCTACTACTTGTCCTAGGGTCTCATCTCATGCTCCCTCTATTTTAATTCTAAGTTGTTTAGTCTTTCTATATGCATAATTTTGCTATGCACCAAGATATCCATCATGTCTAAATACACAATAAAAACAATATCTCTAAAATCTATAACAACTTAGAATTCAGAATGGGGAGAGTATGATTTAAACTCTCGAAATACCATCTTAGGTCTTGGGCTTGCCATATGATGCCATCCAATTTCAAATTCTCAAAATGAGAATCTCCAGGTCCCATACAATCTGGCCTCCCAAACTTATAGAGCTATGGAGGGCTTACCCAATGCATTGGCAGCCCAGGCTTAGTCCGGGTAGTGCTAGGTCTACCCTAGATTTTGACCAAAATTACTAGTACTAGTTAGATTTAGGAAGTCTAAATTTAAAAATTCCAATGCTCTAAATATTTCATCCGTTTTTAGACTTTCCCTCCTCTTGGCTAGTGTTTACTTGCTCTTGGTATCCACTTGGTCTAAATTATGTTTTGGATTATACTATATTGAATACACATATTTTTGCTAGGCATACTCTGAGTTCAAATCCTGGGTCCGCCGCTACACCAACGTACCACTGTGGAGCATAGCCAGCCGATTATTCATCTTTTTTGAAGCATTTTTGGAGCACGTGTTGCAGCGAGAAAGGAGCTGCGCGCCTTTGTTGTCCCTATGAAAATAAAGCAGAGCACTTGGTAATAAAGTTGTTCACTTCCGTTAGACCAAGGGAGGTCCCCTCGGAGTTTTGAGAGCTCTTTTTTTGGGTACGATTAGTACTGCTGCTTTTGGCTGAGTAGCCCGGCCCAAACCAGTGTGCCACGTAACGCTGTGGGACCAGGTGATGGAGGACGATGGGAGTCAGCCAGTTGTCCGAGGTGGCAGCGGCGCCACCTCCAGAATCCAGTTCCGCTCCCCGATTGGGCGGAGCCAAATCCAGAAATCTCCACCTCACATCCGCCGCTAATCGCCGCTCGCTTCTCCCCCCCGGCAACAAAACACACTTGTGCTACAAATACGTCCACGTAACCCTTCTCCAAGCCTTACCACTCCACGGTTTCAATCAAAAAAAAGAAAAGAAAAAGCTTAGCTTAGCTTTGCTCGCCAGACAAACCGGAGCAGAGGCAGAGCTGCAGCAGCAGATGGCGTCGACGATCATGGCCGCCACCTCCCGCGTCGTCGCGGCCAAGACGCCGTTCCTCGGCCAGGGCCGCGCCGCCGCCAATGCCAGCCCCCTCCGCGACGTCGCCGCCGCCGCCAGCGGCCGGATCACCATGGTACGTAACGTAACGTAACGTAACGTAACGTACGCCGAGGTGGTCCATGGCACACACGTTGTTGGTTTCTCGATCGATCCATCCGGCAATCAAATCAAATCAACTAACAACGAGAGTGATGCTCGCCTTTTGGATTGCAGGGCAACGACCTGTGGTACGGCCCGGACCGCGTCAAGTACCTGGGCCCCTTCTCCGCGCAGACGCCGTCGTACCTCACCGGCGAGTTCCCCGGCGACTACGGGTGGGACACCGCCGGGCTGTCGGCGGACCCGGAGGCGTTCGCGCGGAACAGGGCGCTGGAGGTGATCCACGGGCGGTGGGCGATGCTGGGGGCGCTGGGCTGTATCACCCCTGAGGTGCTCGAGAAGTGGGTGCGCGTGGACTTCAAGGAGCCCGTCTGGTTCAAGGCCGGCGCGCAGATCTTCTCCGAGGGCGGCCTGGACTACCTCGGGAACCCCAACCTGGTGCACGCGCAGAGCATCCTCGCCGTGCTCGGCTTCCAGGTCATCCTCATGGGCCTCGTCGAGGGCTTCCGCATCAACGGCCTCGACGGCGTCGGCGAGGGCAACAACCTCTACCCCGGCGGCCAGTACTTCGACCCCTTGGGCCTCGCCGACGACCCCGTCACCTTCGCCGAGCTCAAGGTCAAGGAGATCAAGAACGGCCGCCTCGCCATGTTCTCCATGTTCGGATTCTTCGTCCAGGCCATCGTCACCGGCAAGGGGCCACTCGAGAACCTGCTCGACCACCTCGATGACCCCGTCGCCAACAACGCCTGGGTCTACGCCACCAAGTTCGCGCCAGGGTCTTAAGCTAGCCGGACACGGCGGCGGCGTGCCGGGACATTGTACACTACTCGTTTGTCTTGTGACATTACATTTGTACCATGAACGAATGCAAATATTCTTGTGCTCTCTCATCAGAACTCAGGAACGTCGTACTGGCCACTAGTTTTGATCTTCCATTCCATCCAATCCATGTATGCTCCGTTTTAGTTGTTAACTGATTTGTGTCCATATATGTAGATGTCTCTACTATTATTTTTTTTTGTTACAAACACAAGCAGTCCGGAAGTAGTGCAGAATTCAGAGGCTGCTAATTACAATAGGCGTATTTCCAAACTGTGTACTTAGGTATATATCCCTGTGTCAGATGCGCATTTGGGGAATAAGGCTCTGAAAGGGGTCCCAGAGAAGCCGAGGAAAAGACTGCAACAACCTTGTAATGGAAGAAGATGACATCTGGTGGTGGTGGGAGACTGATAAAACAAGCACTCCCTTGAGTAGTTTGTCAATTTATACGATATATCAGCTTCAGGAGGGTGTTCACCAACAGATGGATTCTATAATGGCGAATTTCTTCTGGCAATGGGCCAAATGAAAATTTTAAATATCATGTGGTAAAATGGAGAAATCTGTGTTTACCTAAAGACTTTGGGGGATTAGGAATTATATGGAGACTAGGACTATGAATGGGGCACTTATTGGAAAACAGGGATGGAGAATGTTGCAGGCTGATAAAGGGGGCCAATGTTTCAGTCTGTTACAGAAGAAATATCTGGGCAGACATCCTTTTCTACAATGTGGGAGGGAGACAGGTTCACAATTTTGGAAGGGTGTTTTGAAATATAGAAAGATCTTGAAATTGGGGCTGTCATACAGGTGAATAACGACCGAAGCACTAGATTTCGGGAAGAGATATGGGTTGGAAATACACCTTTAAGGCTGGATAGAGATTGTTTAATATGTGACTGCTGGGAGGGAGATGGTTAGAACATAAACTTTAGAAGGGCTTTAGGGGAGGCTGACATGCGAGAATAGGAAATATTAACTAATATCTTAGAGGAGTATAGATCAAATGGGGAGGATGCTCAGTTTGTTTGGATACTGGATAAGTCAGGAAACTATACTACAAGATCAATGTACAGAAGACCAATTTTCAAGGGGGGGGGGGGGGTGTTTTTTTATAAGGTTGGAGTAGATTACCAAATAAGATAAAGGGGTTTATATGGTTGGCTGTTCAAGATAGACTTCAAACAGGGGTGGATCTCAAGAGAAGTGAATGGAAAGGGAACACAAAATGTTGTCTTTGTGGGGGTGAATGAGACAACACATCACATTTTCTTCCATTGTCATATTGCAAGAGTGGTCTGGTTCTGTTTTAAGGAGGCAGTTTGCAAGATGTTTTTGACAATTGGATTCCTTTGGGAAACAACTATCATATAAAACTTTTCATGCTGGCTATTATCCTTTGGGGTTAGAAATAAGATGGGGATAGAGAAAAAGTTCCCGAAGTCATCTAACTAAGTTTTTTTTACAAAATCTTTGGTTTTTCTCAGAAGTGGCAAATTCTTTTGAAAGAGCATGATGCCAAGCACTCGGACGACAAGTTAAAGCATATGAGAAGCTGGTTGATGGACTTCTGGAAGCGAATTGAAGACTTGGAAGTAGAAGGGGTGATTTGAGTTTCTTTTGTGACTAGTGTGTGGATGGTTTGCTTGCATTGTGAAGCCTGTTTTTTTGTGCTCCTGTTGTTGTAGTTTGGTAGTAGCTTTGATAGTGCAGAATATGGCGCGATGCTAGCACAATTCAGAGTAAAATGCCTTGCACATTTCAACAATTTTCTAACTGTACACATCTTACAATACTCTGCTTTCGCATCTCTATGCGCTCATGGTGGATAATCTGTATTTAGTTACCCTTCCACACGTCAGATTTATCACTCTACATACATGATGACATACATACACTGTCAAGTGACAACTCGGATCTAATTTAATATACATGTACAGAACTCTGGCTTCACCTATTGGCTAATTTGATCTTTTTGACACTCAAACACCCGACGGGTAACAGCACCGCCACCAACGATGGAGGTCATCATCTCGCCGGGCCGGGCTTCTGCGATGAGAGAACCGAGGCTGGTTCTTTGCGCCTGCCCTGGCATTCTTGGTCACTTTCCTTGACCCAGTGGTGGAAAAATGTAATGGTGATTTTCTTACACGTTTCACTTCGAGCTCTTCTTTCCCCACCATCTTTTCCGAGATTTCTCGTCATGGGTGCCAACCTTATTAAGGTTTACCTTCGTCTCCTTCAACCGAGATTTGTAGTCCTTTTTCCATGTCGCAAAGCGGTCCTTGAGCTTCCGGAGTTCCTCATCTGGGTTCATATTTGGACCAACCTGACCGGACTTGACTGCAACAAGGAAGCCCGCATCGTCCTCAAACACCTGCCGTCTGTCTTCAAACTCCTTCGCTAGGTGGTTCACAGCATTTACTCGCCTATCCGAGTTTCCTGCTGAAACTTTAGCTTCAGGGTTGTGGTTGTGATGTCTTGATTCTATCACTTCAGGTGTATGGGTCCCAGTGGACAACGTATCTTCAGAGTCATACTGGGCATGTGTTGGAGTAAAATCAGTCCGAGCGGCTCTAGTGGCCGCATCATCAGCAGCTAGGCTCTTCTTAGCAGCAACAAGGCTCAGCTGAAAGAAATAAATAGGATCACATCCAAATTCTTCTGAAGGATGATTAAAAAGAAAACTCAAGCCACAAAATTATATACCACTATTTTCTAATAGAATATTTAATTGCTCTCTCTTTCTTTTCCCTTTTTGTTGATGGCTCATGTTGATTTTCAACTCTACAACCCAACTTGCTTGGGACTAAAAGGCTTTGTTGTTGCTATGTATTTTCAACAGATCAAGCATCCAGTTTCTATGCTACATAGGTAACGTAAAATTCAATATCAGAGCAATTGTTCTTTATTCGTTTAACACATCAGCATTAGAAAAATTCTTGAATATTTTCATATGTCATCCCATGAGGAGGTTATGTTGCAGTCTGTCATTCTCAAACAGATGAATTCATGTTGCAAGAATATATTGATCCATTCTTTGAACATACAAGCAAACATACAAATAATCAACTAGATAATTACCTGCAGAGAAGAGAGCTGTCTCTTCCATGCCTCTTCCATAGATTTCATTTTGGCCTCATACTCCGACCATTTCCTCTCATACTGTTCCAATTGCCGTTTTAGCATTACATTTTCTTCCTCCTTGTCCAGCAATGCAGCCTCAGCTTTCGTAATACGATCTTGAAGCTCAGTGATGACTGGTTCGTGGAGATAATGCCCATTCATTTCCTGCCATTGGATGCCAATGTTAGGAACTACTATACCTTTTACACTTATGTATTAGACAGCTGAACAGATTCTATATAACTTCTTATACAGTTGGATATCACATTAACAGAAATTTCAGTAAAGTTAGTAACCATGCTTATGCAAATTCCACCAGATGAAGATTGTCTATTAGCGATAGCAGATCTTTCAGATTATATGTACTTCTCATTCAGTACTGGATGAAACTAATATGCAGCTAGCGCATTAGAAGATTGGAACAGATAAAAGTATAGATATCCTTTGGTATAGAACTCACATGGCAAACTCTTGATTCGGAATTAGTCTTCCTTGTGTCCCCTTGAACTATGTTGTGACTGGCCTTTGACTCCTTTTCATTCTGCAGACACTTGTATTTCCTTCTGGCCAGGCACCCACGCATCACTGCAGTAACATATGATGATTAGATAGATGCACTACTCTAGGGTAATGCTAATATGCCCTCTTTTATTTTATCATATAAATTACCAGACTGAAGAATAATAATATGACTCAGTTCATCATTAAACATGTTAGCTGCAAGTCGACGCCTAGTGTACTTCTGTATAAGAACAGCTGCCCTCCATCTCTTGACAAGATTATCAAAGTGTATTCTTGCTCTTTCACCGCGTATAACTGCAGTTTGGAAAACAGGAAGAGTATGATAGACGTTCATATTATTAGAATTCAGGAATGTTTTGAACAAAAAGAAATAAAGTGTATTACATGATTGCAAATTCATTGCCCCTTTCTTTAGTTGTTGATATCCCTGTCGAGAATGCAAACCCCGGAAGTGCTTCTGAATACGGAGGGTTCCATGAAGCATCTGTCTTTTAGCATTTTCCAGTGCAGCAACCTACAGAATAATCAAGATTAGAAACCACACTCACAAAAAAAGAGCAGTTGTGATCGCAAGCTATACCAAACTATAAGGGCAAGAGCAATGTTGGAAGTTCAAAATAGCATTAAAGTAGGGCCCACAGAAAACAAGCATGTGTTGTTTCCATCTGCAGAAGATGAGCATTAAGGTCTGACCACGTTCCAAAATATATCCTTAGCTTCCTGTGAACGATAAACATAGAGCGGAGAGAGAAACTAATTGTTTTTTGGTATGGTCTACCGCACAATGTATCCTATGCATCATAGGAGTGTCTTTATGGCTTAAGGTCACCTTTTACTCACATTGTGGCTGCCCTAGAACTTTTGTATGCTAGTGCAGCTGGTTGAGGGTCTACTCTAGCATTTAAAAGATTAGAATGTGGAATAGTCGATTTATTGTACCTGTCCTGTACGGAAAAACAATTTTGTGTAGCCAACTTGATACATTTCAGGGGGAATGTTCAACTGTTGCAAAACAGCAATTGAAACACTAAGTGGATCTTGAGATGCAACGGAACGCAAGAGAAGAAACCCGTATCTGCATATTATTGAACAAATCGTAAGTCAAGTGGCACACAGTATCAAACAAATAAACAAGTACATTTTTGAATTCAGATTCTATGAAATAGCAACCTTTCAGCAAACTGTTGGTGAGTGATCCTAGTTGGATAGCATGTTCTTGATATCCGGACAACTTCAAGCACCCCACAGCATTTAAGCTGGTGCAAGACAAGATCATGCTCGAATAACCTGGGATGTTGTTTGCTGTTTGGTTGAATGCATCGAATAAAATGTGGGGTTGTACTCTCCAACTGCTGCATCAGCTTGAACAGTTGAGCCTGAATACACAACAGAGCATTGGGATGGCTAAATACAACTTTATATAAGAATGGCATGGAAAGGCATTAAGGTATGAAACAAAAGAACTACCAAGAAACTGAATAAAACTTATACAACCCAAAGCATAGATATCTAGAGAACCATTTTCGACAATATTATCTGTAAAGATAAAAGAATGAAAGATTCGAATCGGTACCTTAAATTTCGTGACAACACTTTGTTTCTGTGTATCCATTACTGAATGCCATGACAGACTAGATTTATTCTGAGAATCAGCAACCATGACAGAGGCAAAATGTTTTGGAAGTTCACATTTACATGATGATAGTAGTTGGATTGACTCAGAGTGCAATGGATCTCTGTTCTTCTCCAGGAACCCAGCTGTATCATAGGTCACCTGGAATCAAAATCAGGACTGTTACCATGTTGCATATAGGAAAGCCTCAACAGTAGATTATTATAACCAACAACTGAATGGGCAAGCTTGCAGATCTGGAGGATGCTGGAGATTAGAAATAGCTTAAAGATAAAACAAGACGAGGATTGACCAACCTCCCCTGCATAATGGCAAATCTCAAATGTGCCTTCTTTTTCACCCTTGAAGCAAGAGTTACCACTTAATTGCTGCTTAAGCTTGTTAGCAAAGGAAAAGTCTGTTGCCTTTGGGAAAGTAGACTCTTCATCCAATAATGACAGTAGCCCTAGAGGTTTCTGCAATGTAACAAAAAGGTGAGTACAGTAGTACATATAAAGATTTTACAAATTTAAATAGTAAAGCTTATAATATATGACATGATATCATGATAATGGCACATTTTTCCTCAGTGGTTCCACAAACATTAATAATTACAGTCACTTTCTGATCTATGTTCTCTTATAGTCTTATCCATAGAACAAAACATGGAGTAACTCCACTCAAGGATATTCCCATCTGTTCCAACTTTTGTTCCTCATTTTATATAGGGAGGTGCTCATTTCTGCTGTAATAAGCTCAAAAACTAAGGCATTCTAGTAACTTCGGCATAACTGAAAAAGGCAAGGCACAACATATTTGCTGATCAAGATAATTAGAAGGGCAATAACCTGTATATATATACTACAACTACAAGAAAAGGATTGGAACCAGAAAGCATATGAGAATGGGGCGAAACAGCCATAGACGCCTAAAATGCAGGCTCTGTTTCTTCAGCACATGCCAGGTAAGCAATTACATTACATGCGTTTATCGATATCAGGCTTAAATACTATTTAAACTACACATAGAAACAGTGAATATATGATCCATATGTAACAGGGTTGCATGAAAAAAAATGTTGCATACCTTCTCAAAGAGGGATAAGCAATTAGTGTTATCCACAAATTCCACGGGGGTCCAATCAATTCCATCTTCCAAGTATTCCTGGAAGTGGAACAAAGCCAGCATAAGCATATTGATACACTGACACCGAAGGTCCAAGGAAAATATTGCAGGAGCAGAAACATGGAAACATGGGAAGGCACTCTACAATTTTATGAAAAGAAAGATAATGCTGGCTAATGGATCCAAAAGCAAACGAGCAGGTCATGTGCACAGTGTACCAGAACAAATAATCATAACCAGAGTTCAAACAGAATTGGAGCTAGTATCAGGGCCTTGTCGGCACATTAGAAACCAGTTGCTTCTTGTGGTTTTCTAGGTTTTTGTGTTTTCTATAATGTCTTTTTTCTGACTTCTCCTTTGATAATCACTAAATGTCAACATTTTCACAAAGTCTGGTTTCCATAACAATAAGTTGGGTAACTGATCAAGTGATCATAACTAACAACCACTTGGATTTGGAATCCTGGAGCCAGCTACAAGACATCCAAGTGATTTCTGTCCCTAGAAGCACAGAATCACTCGAAAGGCAAACCACAAAATAAATAATATTCAGATCACATCGGGCCATTCATATCTAACTCAGGTTAGACATAGCAACTTCAGCATGTGACCACATCCCCTAGTTTTGACAAATGGCAAGGTTTGCAGGGTCGTTTACATTTATAGTACACAACAACGTAACCTCATACTGTTTTGCAGGAAGAAATCATGCATAATACAATTCACATTCATTCATATCTTTGATGCTAACATAAAAAATGCAAGGAACTGTTAGAATCTTACCTCCTGTTGTAGTTTGAAAAGATGTCGGTTGAAGTGCTGCTGAAGCCTCTCATTGGCATAATTTATACAAAATTGCTCAAAACCATTCTTCTGTAATGGTTTAACCAAATGTTACAACTGAGCAAATGCCAAGTAAATCAGTACTAAACAAAATGCAAATATTCCATACATTGAAACACTCGAACCCATAAATATCCAAAATACTTATGGATCTCCACGTAAATTGCCTCCCTGTTCCAAGTGAGTGGTTAATTTGCTCAACAATCCAGTCAAATAAATTGGCGTAGATTGACTTTGCTAGTGCATCTCTTGCATCAATGGCCTACAGAAATTAGAAATCTTGAATAAATAAAATTCTAAAAGATCAAATTAATAGATCCAAGCAGATAATTTTTCAGGATACTAGATACCTGAGTTAATGTCAGCTTTTTAGTGATACTGTCATTTCCAGCTCGAATTTTACGAGTGGACATAGCAGTCACTAGTTGATTTGCAGTGCAGCCTAATAGCTTTGCAGCAGTAGACAACCCTGTGAATACATTGCAAAATCAAATGTCTGCATTTTGGGGACATTTTCTACTGGATAAGTCAAAGAAATAAATGGAAATTATATACACCGAGGTTATACCTTCATTTGAAACAACTTCCACATGGTTTTCATTATCAATCACTGAGAATGATATGTTTCCCAGCCACAACACAGCTGCAA
>Ga0182004_10004223_pt1 | contig 11561 bp, 8 predicted proteins | sample Sormic07211540_1_FD_120479 | JGI IMG/M metagenome (GOLD analysis project Ga0182004, IMG submission 120479) | Endophyte microbial communities from Sorghum bicolor roots, Mead, Nebraska, USA - 072115-40_1 MetaG | ecosystem: Host-associated > Plants > Roots > Unclassified | place: USA: Nebraska...
GACCGGTTCGACCTGGTGCGGTTCGTGAAGGTCGTTAAAGACGCTGGGCTGCTCTTGATCCTGCGCATCGGTCCCTTTGTCGCCGCCGAGTGGAATTTTGGGTCAGCTTTTCTTTGTTCACTATTACGCGATTAGTTTTTCTTTTCTCCATGGCGATTAATATGACTCTTGTGTTTGGAGTTTCAGAGGTGTGCCGGTGTGGTTGCACTACGTGCCAGGAACGGTTTTCAGGACGGACAATGAACCATTCAAGGTGTGGTGGACATATGGATTTCATCGAGTGCCTCTGCTAATTATTCTTGGTGCTAACTATAGTGATTTTTCTGGGTGCAGAGCCATATGAAGAGTTTCACGACATACATCGTGAATATGATGAAGAAAGAGCAGCTCTTCGCTTCCCAGGGAGGGAACATTATCCTAGCTCAGGTCATAATTGTATTTCAAAATTCAGTTTTCATGTGTTCACGACAGACAAGCTTTGTGATTGAATGTTGTCAATTTTACATCGCAGATAGAGAATGAATATGGAGATTATTATGAACAAGCGTATGCACCTGGCGGCAAGCCATACGCGATGTGGGCAGCTAGTATGGCTGTTGCTCAAAACACTGGTGTCCCTTGGATTATGTGCCAGGAGTCTGATGCTCCTGATCCTGTGGTTAGTTTTTTATACCGGAAGCCTGGCTGTTTTATTAAGAGACTAACAGTCAAAACATGAATTGCTTCATTAATCTAACTGTGGTAGCAAGCTCTTGGACCAACACAAGTGACATATTTATTTGCTGATAACAATATGTTTGATGACATGTTTTTTTTTAAAAAAAAATTTGTTTGATGACATGCCCCTGAAATCGACTTTGAAAAATGAGACGCTATGGTAGGGGAAAAAAAGGTTGAATGGAAGATAATTTCTGGTCCTTGGAGGTTTTAGTTCTGCTATTCATCACATAAAAATTATTTGACAGTTGGGACTAGAAAGGAATACTTCTGCAGATATTTTCATCATAACTATGTGATTAGTGCTTTGAGCGATTTAACTCTTTACTATGCATTTTTTGGCAGATTCGTTCATGCATGTAAATTTATATTTGCAGATAAACTCTTGTAATGGTTTCTACTGTGATGGATTCCAGCCAAATTCACCAACCAAGCCAAAACTTTGGACTGAGAATTGGCCAGGCTGGTAATGCATTTTGCATACTCCTGTTACTAACAGATATGTTGCAGCGTTGACAATGTAGTATTTTTGAAGCAAATTATGTGCAAATTTTTGAATTTTCCCGCTTCCAAATTTGAAGTTTTATGATCCTACTTTTTGTCTCTTTTAATTTATGTGTAGGTTCCAGACTTTTGGTGAAAGTAATCCCCACAGACCACCTGAAGATGTTGCATTCGCTGTTGCACGTTTTTTCGAGAAAGGTGGCAGCGTTCAGAATTACTATGTGGTAATGCCTTTGCATTACTCATACATTACTTGACTATATAAGATATGTGCATCAGGGCATCTCCGATAATGCCACCTCAGCTGGCTAGTTTCTGATTTGTCAAAAACACTATTAGCTGTTAGCCACGGTCGTGTATCTGGAATAATCAAATCATAAATAGTCAGTACTACTGGGGGACCAAAAGCTGATAATTTTCAAAATTTTAACTTACCAAAAGCTGATAATTTTCCATTGTCCTTTTGAAGTATCATGGTGGCACAAATTTTGGTCGCACTACTGGGGGACCATTCATTACAACTAGCTATGACTATGATGCACCAATTGATGAATATGGTTTGGCTCTATTGCTCTCCTATGGATCCAATCAATGATCTTTGTACTTAAGCCGTACTAATGTTGTTAATTTGCCTGAAACTCAGGCCTCAGGAGATTTCCAAAGTGGGCACATCTGAGGGATCTTCACAAATCCATAAGATTGTGTGAGCACACCCTGCTTTATGGAAACACAACATTTCTTTCTCTGGGGCCTAAACAAGAGGCAAGTTTTATTCTCCTGGTGTTATAACTTGCGTGCTAATAGTAATCCGGTTAAATGCAACATTTTTAGCCCAGTTACATATCAAAATAAGTTAAACATTTCTAAATTTTTAATTGTTAGTGTTGTATATGGTATCTAATATATACTTGATTAATGCTGCTATATTAGATCGATATGAAGCCATCTGTTTAATCTCAGCATACTGTAATTCAGCAATGTGTTACTTCATATCACAATTCCATTTCCCTAAATCACACGTTTTCATAATCCTACTGACTATTGAGATTAATAGTTAATATTCATTTACAGGCTGATATTTACAGTGATCAGTCTGGAGGATGTGTTGCATTCCTGGCAAATATTGATTCAGCCAATGACAAAGTTGTCACTTTCCGTAACAGGCAATATGATCTTCCTGCTTGGTCAGTTAGTATTCTTCCTGACTGCAGGAATGTGGTGTTCAACACTGCAAAGGTATTTGATCTTTTAGTGCTTTTCGATTTTCAGAATAGGAACAAATTAAGCTTTGTTAGATAAAATAGATAACATTCTTCTGATCTTCTCAGGTAAATAAATAATGAATAACTAAAAAGAGACACAAAGGATTGCAGGCTCGTAACCAGTTTACATACTTTAACATTAATGAGCTCATGGAGAAACACTGTAGTTGTGTTTTTTCATCACAAGAAATAAGGCCTGCAACTTTTGTTTCTTGATGATTTATGATATTTAGGTGCAATCTCAAACTTCGATGGTGGCCATGGTTCCAGAAAGTTTGCAAGCATCAAAACCTGAGCGATGGAACATTTTCAGGGAGAGAACTGGGATTTGGGGTAAAAATGACTTTGTCCGAAATGGATTTGTGGACCATATTAATACAACAAAGGACTCCACTGACTACCTATGGTACACAACAAGGTTGGTTTACTTTCAGCCTCTTTCATTAAGTTTACTGCGACTGCCTAGTGAATGAATACCCAGGTACGGACCAGATAGGAAAGACCTGGGTATCCATTAATCCTATAAGTTGATTTTGCTCTGAACCGTCCTTTGTAATTTCCAGTCCTGCCTGTGACTAAGTTCGTTTTTTATGTCATCTGCAGTTTTAGTGTGGATGAAAGTTACTCGAAAGGGAGCCATGTTGTCCTCAATATAGACTCCAAAGGCCATGGTGTCCATGCTTTCCTGAATAATGAGTTTATAGGTTTGTTCTTTATTGTTACTTTCTAGCTAAAAATATCATGTAGCATAAATCTTTGAGTTGGTTTTCACTGGGAGGTTTCCTTAGGTCCTAGTTAGCCCATATGAACTTTCAGAGTATCCATATATTCCCATGTGGTCAGAAGGTATCCTTGAGTAGAGTTCATGTTTCTACCAGCATCACTGATTACTGCTCAACCGTTAATTTCTGTCATGCCTCTGATTTTAGATACTAGCTCCTTAGTTTCACAGTTCACTCCTAATTATTAAGCTCTACCATCATTACTAGCTGTGGATATCTCTTTCCTCCAGGCAGTGCATATGGTAATGGCTCACAATCAAGTTTCAGTGTGAAATTGCCTATCAACTTGAGGACTGGGAAGAATGAGCTTGCCCTTCTAAGTATGACTGTTGGTTTACAAGTAAGCACTTGCTACTAAACATTATTATCATTGAGTTATCTGTGTGAAATCTTTGTACATTGATTCTTTGTGCATGCAAATGTCACCTATAGTGAGCCGCACTCCTGTGAAAGAAGGGGAGAAACATAGACCTTCTTTAAGTACAAAGTACCATATTGATTAAGACTTTATGCACTCTATAAGAATGCAGGATTCTCTTATGAATGGATAGGAGCGGGCTTTACAAACGTGAACATCTCTGGTGTGAGAAATGGAACCATAAACTTATCTTCAAATAATTGGGCATACAAGGTATTGTCACCAATATTCCTCAAATTTTTGAGGCAATTTTATATTCTCGAATTTATCTGAAATTGCATGATGAATTTGATATAATTGATCCAACTTTATTTACAGACTATGATATTTCTCTTGCCCCTGCTGATATATCCAGAAATTGAGATGAAAGTTTGTTTTTTCTTTTTAATTTATAGATTGGACTGGAAGGGGAATATTATAGTTTGTTCAAGCCCGATCAGAGAAATAATCAACGGTGGATACCACAATCTGAGCCACCGAAAAACCAACCTTTGACATGGTATAAGGTAAGCTTCTATGATTTTCATTCTTGAGATGAGCTTCTCCACAACCTGCTACTTTTAGTTACTAATGAAACATGCTTTTAGGTAAATGTTGATGTTCCACAAGGAGATGACCCAGTTGGGATAGACATGCAGTCTATGGGGAAAGGCTTGGTTTGGTTGAACGGAAATGCCATCGGGAGGTATTGGCCCAGGACTAGTTCTATTGATGATAGGTGCACTCCCAGTTGTGACTACAGGGGAGAATTTAATCCAAACAAGTGCAGGACAGGTTGTGGACAACCAACTCAGAGATGGTAATGAAACATAATTTGGCAAAGTTCACGGTAGTAATTTTGTTATTATCTTGTATTTCACAATCTGATTTGTTTGGTCCAGGTACCATATCCCACGGTCATGGTTTCACCCCTCAGGGAACATCCTTGTGATCTTTGAGGAAAAGGGTGGGGATCCCACGAAGATCACATTCTCAAGAAGAGCTGTGACAAGCGTGTGCTCCTTTGTGTCAGAGCACTTTCCTTCCATAGACTTGGAGTCCTGGGATGGAAGTGCCACAAACGAAGGCACATCCCCAGCCAAAGCACAGCTGTCTTGCCCCATTGGTAAAAATATATCTTCCTTGAAGTTTGCGAGCTTGGGAACCCCTAGTGGAACTTGTAGATCATACCAAAAGGGGAGCTGCCACCACCCGAACTCCTTATCTGTTGTTGAGAAGGTAAAATTCAAACAAAATTCTCGATTCCTGACACAAATACTCACATGAAGTAGATTTCAGTATAGATAACCAATGGACCAGATATTAGTTCTGACTTTTTGAGATTTGTTGATGCATGTGGACTTGGATCGATGCACATGAACTTAGTCTTGGAATTCGTTCGGTGTCAGTCCTGAGTTCGTACTATGCAGTGTTGCAACTGGGATTAAAGTATGGTTTACAGTTGCATACCCATGAGGTTTTCCTTTTAGGGCCATTTGGGGGTGGGGGTGGGGGGGTGAGGTTAAAGATATACAAGGGTAATTCTATATTTCAAAGTAAATATGAGGTTCATATGAGCTGTCTGATAATACTTTTTCAACTATGATTACATTGAGATCCACATACTACCGTTGACCATATCCCATATCAAGCTTCGTAACAGTAACAGCTCTTTTCTTGGCAGGCCTGTCTGAACACCAATAGCTGTACAGTCTCCCTATCAGACGAGAGCTTCGGGAAGGATTTATGCCCTGGAGTCACCAAAACACTCGCCATCGAAGCGGACTGTTCTTAGTGGCCTGCTAAGTATCTGTGTCCATACCAGGCTCCACTACAACTGTGCCCATCAAAATTCTCAAAATTGTAGTGCTTGTTGCGTGACATATTATTGTAACCTGGATTTGAATATCTACCTGAGCTAGGTTCCACGAGCTTTCGCTTTTCTGAAACTTGAAAGTTGTTGCTGAACAGTGACCCAAAGCTGAGTCCTGAAAGGCGACAGTTAAAGATAGCGATTGATACTGATCATCTGTGCTAGCAATTGCATCATGTATTGGGGGATCTCTATGTGAACTGTTTGATTGAGAACCGTGAACGAACCTGTCATGACGCATGGACACTCGATGCACACATGAAACTGTTGAGAATTGGCATCCCCTTTGTTATTATGGATATCAGATCGCACTAAATACAGCACATCTAAATGCTCCCCTTCACGTTGCGTCGCGTCATGAACTTTCTGGATTAGCCAATGACAATGATGCAGGGCTATGCATAAATTGTACTAGGTCGGAAAGATGGCCTGTCGTTTCTGAACTATTGGGAGACACAGATGAGCTTCCCACTGTGATACCACCATGGTTACAGTGTGGGACTGTAGGTTGAGGGAGACGAAACCTCCAGCACAGATCCCCTTTTGCCGTAGCTTCTGGATTATGAGATTGGAAGCGTCCGTGCTGTTCGGTACGGGCATTAGAGTGTGCACTGTGCAGTGGTAAATTTTCATTCAGCTCTTACGAGTCGCTCTGACGATGAATGCTAGCGATCTTTTGTGGACTACAGTGCAAATTTGCAGTTCAGTCTTGCGCTTTGCTGCATGTGTGTTCCTTATCAGAGTTGCTCCGATTTTATTTGAGCCGGTGCCGCAACTGTCATCGTTGACGCCATGACGGCTACCATCACAAGCAGGCGACATCTCAGCTAACGGAATCAATTCTTCCAGTTCTGGCGCGTAGTATGAAGGGTTTCACGGATAATCCTGGCCGTTTTTTGAAATGGTGCTACTCACAAGCGCGTTTGTTTCTGCATGCCTTACCTGTTACTCCCTCTCTTCTGCATACTCTGTATGAATGTGTTTGATAGTATGCCCAAATGCATGAATTGCGAACTTACTGATTCTCTTTGAGTAAATCTGGAATGCTTTTACACTCTGCCTTCTTTTGGGGAAAAAAATATATCAACTGGCAACCAGATTTTGTCTGCATGTTTTTCAAAGGATTTAGCGTTGAAAGTGCATTTTGGAAGGCTGCCTTTAGTAGTTGGTACAGATAAGATAGCCTAGCCAGGGTTGTTCAGCTCCTATCCATGTCTTAAACTCCATACAACAAGCAGAGTATTAGTATAATCTAAGATAGCGAGTATATTGTAAGCGTCCAGCTTAGATGGGCATGGCAGGCCCAGCCATCTTCTTGTTTCTGAGCATTAGCAGGCAATACAAACCAAGCTTCTTGCGTATATAAAACACTAGCCAATGTTGGATTACTCTGCATACATAAGCAGGACCCAGAGTCCCAGACACATGATTGCTCTCTGCTATCCACTGACCTGTGAAGGAAAGGATAAGGCTGATGACATTGCAGCAAAGGAAAAATTGACACTTGACACTTTTCCTACAGCAACGTCTTTACAGAGTATGAGAAAATAAAAATATTTTCCTTTTCTTTTCAGAATTATTATTAGCATCAATCAACTGTTGCTGTCTCTATTCAGTCCAACATCAGAAAGTCCACATCTGAAACTTTTTTTTATTGAAAAATAGAGCGTCTACATAAATTGGTGGATCTAGGCAGAACGACCCATAGATATCTTTCCCCATCTGCCGACACTCGAGTGATAGAATTCTCTGCTACTACGACTACGTTGTCGTATACTGAGGCTACATCAGGTTGTTTCACTGGTTGCAACAATGACATGAATGAGAAGCAAAACAAGAAATTGAAAGAAATGATTGTGCTGGTTTACCTAATTACCTTGGACCTGATGGGGAGGATTTGATTTGGACAACAGCAAAGCGCATGGCAAACTGTCAGCAGTCATCACAGTGTTCTGATCTTATAATTTTTTGCGGTAATGACGTAGCCGGGAATCTAATAATGGTACCCTCTTATCTCCCAACATGCAATATCATTGTCAATTGACAATTTTCTAAGTAGCATCCAGCTCCATCAGGAAAGAAAAGGAGAAGATCAAGGACACCAACCGAGCAGGCACATCGTAATTTGGAATCAAGGAAAGGCAAGAGTGAAGAGAAATAAAATACCACACACTCTAAGCAAATAGGCCCCCAAGTGCTTTCTTTTAATTTTTTTTTAAAAAAAAACGGGTGGTAGTAGGATCCAAGAACTTGAAAGCAATATACATGCCAATAATTCGTTAATTGTCTATTTTATGATCATGTCGTCAACTTCACATCGCTTTTGCAGAGATGGTGAATTGGAGGGCCCTCTCCCTAGCTATACCTAGAGCTGCCTATATATCCACACACCGCAAAAGTTGATTAAAAAAGTCCATTTCCCTTACTTTTTTCCAATCATTTCGTGCCAAATTAGACAAGTATAGGCGAATGTACTGCCACGAGATGTTGCAATGATTACCTGAAGATCAGAGCGTATTTCATTTCACACTATTTCAGTGTCAACTCAAGCATGAAAGAACATAGCTAGCTTCCCTGTGCAATAATTATATTTTCTTCGAAATAAATAAAATCCTACTACTTAAATAGCAAAATGAGAAATTCGAGAGAATGGCTATGGTACGCAAATTATTGGATTATCTTGTTTCAGCTAATCTTTGATTCATTAGAATCCATCCTTATTGCTTCAGCTTTACCGTAAGTTTTTCTCTCAATAACTAACAAAAACTATATATGTGGTTCTCAATTTTGGCATCTGATTTTTTTTTCTACCGCCAAAATTACCAAAATTCTTTAAATTTCATCAATTTTTTAGAGACTTCAACAAGAGGTGTGATTTTCTTTAAAAAAATATTTAAACAAAATATTATCATAATTTATTACATTACATCCATTGAAGAGAAGAATATGCAACATGAACAATAGAAAATATATAAATATAAATATAGAAGTATAGAACTATACAAAATTTTGGATTTTTCTTTTATCCATTACCAAATTTTTGAACCCCGTCTACGTGTATTGCCTTGTTGCAAACATCGGATCCTTCTTCTAAAAAGCTACCCCCTTCGTCCTAAATTATAAGTCATTCTAAGAATATTGGAGAGTCAAAGCATCTCAAGTTGACCAAATTTATATAATAAAATAATAACATTTATCATTACCCCGTTCGTAGTTTTTTGGTCGCACAATCAAGTTATAATGTAGTCCCTAACAATGGTCCTAGTAGCTAGGTGTTTTTCAGGGTACACTGGTGGGTTACTCGCCATCCAATGTGCGCTTCTCTGTGTATGTTTGTTTCCCTCTTAATGAAATACGGGTAAAGTCCTGATCGTGAAAACAAAAAGTATCATTAATTTTTTTTATTAATTATATTTTCATAATATATCCACTTGATCTCATAAATCTTTATAATTCTTTCTATAATTTTAGTCAAACTTAAAATGTTTTGACTCTCCAATAATTCTTGAAGTGTCTTATAATTTGGGATGGAGGGTGTAACAAAGAACTAAAGGCAGAAAAAGTTGCGACCTGTTTAGTTTGGCGGAGTCAGGTTTTTTCAGGTTTGAGCCGTTGCAGAGGGGTGACAAGGTAATTCTCTCTAAAATAAGTTGGTTATAAACTGCGGTACAATGTTACTAATTTGATCATGTTATGACTCCAACCCGAACAAAATGTTCTTGTGCAAAACTAATTTTTGGTTGAAGCGTCAAGATCAAGTAGCACGAGAGACCTGACGTGGACGCTGAATAAGGTCAAACCAGTCCACCTTTCATGTTCCGCTCAACCACTCTACACTGTTGGATTTCCCATTTTTCTTGCCGCCGCTGCTATTCGTTAGCTAGCTACCCCTTTTCTGGTACGAGTGTCAGTGGTACTAATCCCTCAAGGTTTGGTGCGAACACTTGGTCCTCCGAGACATGGTCCAGTGGCGTGTGAGGTGACTAATGTCCATGGCTTGGGATCAGGGACGCGAGAGCTGAGAGCTAGTAGCATCGAATTCTTGCGCATTAATATGGTTTCGATTTGGCAGCGTTGTCGGCCAAAAGTGACCCCCTAACCGCAAGCAGTAGTCCAGCTTGGCCCTTCCTGCTCCCTCTCCTTGCGCCTATCTCTTTCAAAGGTGAAGATTCAGGGAACAATAGTAAACTAGAACCATTTTGCACTGAGCAAATATCGGCGTATCAGAGTCTAAACTAGAACCAAGCAGTGATAGTCCACTGTCCAGTTTCTTCTTCGAGAGCCGCAGTGTGGCCTAGGAAGTGTAACCGTGAAAGAAAAAGAAAAAAATGCAAGCGAACCCCACCGAATCCGCCGAAACCGAGGCAAACCCACCGTGCCGAGAATTGGCCGACCGACAGATCCCGACCGCTGCTAGCGTACCCGTGCGTCGTCCAACACGAGAGGCGCGCATGGTTCCCTCGCCTCGCCTTGCCCAACCACGCCGCGCGCGGCGCCGGGGCGACGGCGGGCCGTTTCGCGGGGCCAAGCCAAACCAATCGAGAAGGCGCGTGCGCGACACGTAAAAGTTTGCCCGCGGGCAAGAGTAGCCAACAGCCGCGCGGGCCTCTCCGGCCGGTCTCGTCCGCGGCCGTGTAACGCAAGTGTGCGACGTACGTAACGTGCGCGGCATGTGACGGACATCTTCGGCTCCCGGACGGGCGATCCGGGCGCGGCCCCTAGCCTCATCCGCGGGCTGTCGGTACGCTACCTAGAGCCGGCCACCGTTCTGCTATGCTACTTCTCTATATGCGTGGCCGCACCGCCGATCGAGAAGAGTCCACCACCGAAACCAAATTCGATCGATCGATCAGCTCGGCTCTGGAAACGTGAAATTATTTGTGGCAAATTGCCGAATCATCCGATTTTCTTATGGCACGTGTTGGTGGGCAGCCTAGTAGTATATATACACCTAGGCGTACGGGCCGGCCAATTCAACTCATCGAGAGCCGTATTTTTTTTTTTTTTTTGCGTGGCCTGGCTTGTGGCTGTCCAAAGGACTGGTAGCGTAAGAACCTCTAGCAGTACGACGAAAGATCGCATCACACTGTTTCTTCATTTATGCTCCCGATCTGCGACGGATCGAAGCTGCCACTACGACGACTATAGCTAATAGATCGAGGGCCATTATTCATCGCCTTGACTAAAAGTTGTGTACACGTCGTCTCACGTCGCTGGCCCCTTGTTGGTACTACTGGTACCCACGCACGCTGTGTCGACGTGCCACTCCACTGTTGCCCAGATCCAAAGCAGAGGTACGTACTGCGTCGAGTACGCCAGTACTACGTGGGCATTGGCATCTCATCTGCGATGCGACGACGAGATGCATGGGCCAGGTGGCCATGGCCAGCAACGACAGCAGGTGCGTTCGCTTCTGCTACCTGGCGACCTTCCCAGTCACTCCCGCACATGCGCGAGGGCGTGCTCGCAAGGAAGAATCCAAGGAGAGTAGGGCGTGTCGATGACTGGTCCGCCGGTGGATCTGCTCTGCTCTGCTGCTGCTCTCCATGCACGCATGCATGCATACGGAACGGTACGCGGCCCGCCCACTGGACTGGCAGTATAAAATTTTGTGAAATGGACGATCTCAATGCGTGCGGGTGCAGCGGCTCCATCTGCGCCAGTGAAGTTATCGCGCCGGGGAATTTTGTATGGGGAAGAGCCATCATCGCTAGCGAGACGGACGCCAGCACAGTGGAAAAACTAGCCGATCGATGATTGATCTGGATCGGGCGGTAGCGGCTGGCGGACAGCACGTAGAGGCCGCTGCTGCTGGTGCTGGTTAAGCTGCCGGTACGGACAATTATTGCGGCAAACCCCGACCGTACTTATTATTCCACGATCAATCATTCATTCACCTGCTGCACTGCACTGCAGGCGATCGAATCGTTCTTCGTCAATGGGATGCGCTCTGGTTAGTGATTAGAGGTGAGGTGGACTAGCTTGGCCGGTAATCCAATTTTTAACCAGAGAGAGAGAGAGAGAGA
>Ga0182004_10004224_pt1 | contig 11558 bp, 8 predicted proteins | sample Sormic07211540_1_FD_120479 | JGI IMG/M metagenome (GOLD analysis project Ga0182004, IMG submission 120479) | Endophyte microbial communities from Sorghum bicolor roots, Mead, Nebraska, USA - 072115-40_1 MetaG | ecosystem: Host-associated > Plants > Roots > Unclassified | place: USA: Nebraska...
TATAAAATAAAAATAACTATAAAATACATAAAGACAAAGATAAAAAGGGTAAAGAAAGAAAAGGAAAAATAATAAAATATAAAAAATGAAATAAGACAAACAATTAATTAATTATAGTAAAATAATAAAAGATATATAAAAAATGAAGGGAATAATGTAAAATAAAAAATAAACAAAAAATACAAATACAAATAAATAATTAAAGTACGAGGAAAAATAAAATAAGATAAATAAAGATATAAAAGTTGGAAAGAAAAATTAAAAAAATTCACATGAAACAAAAAATTAAAATAAATTAACAAAAGGAAATACAAAATAATAAGAAAAGAAAATGAAAGAAATAAAAGGAAATAAAAGAAATATACAAAATAATAATAATAATAATAATAAATCAAATAAAACAAAAGGAAAAAAATGAAGCACGGAAAGAAAAAAGAGATAGGAAAAGAAAGGAAAAGAGAGAAAAAAAGAAGGAAATGAGAAAATATGAAAAAAGAAGAATAAAATTGAAAAAGATAAGAAAACTTACGTACATGAGAAGAATAAGAAAAAAGAAAAAAGAAAGAGAAAAGAAAATAAGAAAAAAGAAAAAAGAAAGAGAAAAGAAAACTTACGTACATGTACTGTGCTGCACACTTCGTGTCGGGAGCTCAGTTGTGCTGCAATTCGTGTCGGGAGCTCAGTTCACGCGTTGCGTGTGAGATGTGAGCGTGTGGGGCCCACCTGTCGGTGTAGTTCATTGGAGCGGGAGGGGGACGCAGAAGCTCGGAGGCACGTTGAAAGGTGTTACCGTCTACTGTTTGATGTTTTTAAGAGTGAGATAAGAACCATTTTTGGACCATGTAGAATTTATTTTCTTCCCGTCGTTTTCACTGTCCATTGGTCAAAACAGGCACTACACTTTTTTGGCTGGACTAAGTAAATGCCCATGCGTTGCAATAGAAACATAGAATACCACGATAACATATGTATGAGGGAGTTCAAAAAAGATAGTTAACTCTAACTTTGAATGCAAAACTAAAACATCAACCTCAATTATCTATAATGTAGGAACCCATATTGCAAACCATGATTATTAAATATTAATATAATATTATATAAGTCTTTAAGAGCAGTTTAGTTAATCCCAAAATCCAAATTTTTTCAAGACTTCCCTTCACACACATGCATGGAGCGTTAAATTTTAGATAAAAAATAATTAATTGCATGATTATCTATAATTTGTGAGACAATTTTTTTGAGTCTAGTTACTTATAATTGAACAATAATTATCAAATACAAACGAAAGTGCTATAGTATCAAAATAAAAAAATAGATCTAAGGCCTTGTTTAGTTCACCCTTAAATCCAATTTTTTTTTCAAGATTTCCCTTCATATCGAATCTTACGGAACATGTATGAAACAATGAATATAAATAAAATAACTATATGTAATTTGCGAGATGAATCTTTTGAGCTTAATTAGTCTATGGTTAAATAATAATTACTAAATACAAACAAAATTAGTATAGTATAAAAAAAAACTTTTGATCTCAAGAATTGAACAAGGCCTAAATGGGTGCGTGCCCATGAGTTAGAGTGCATGAGACTAGCACCTGCATAATGCATGGGAACATTTGCAACATGTACGAGATCATTCATCCAGACCTTTTCTATCAGTCATCATGTTGCTAAGCCTAGGCAGCAGGCCTAAGCACCACCATGCTAGGCGCTAGGTTCCCAAAAACAAAAAACTTTTTAAGATTCTCCGTTACATCGAATCTTGCAGCATATGCATGAAACACTAAATATAGATGAAAATAAAAATTAATTGCACAGTTTATCTGTAAATCACGAGATGAATCTGTTGAGTCTAGTTAGCTCATGTTTGGATAATAATTGTCAAATAAAAACAAAAGTGATATAGTCTCAAAAATAAATAGATAAAATTTAAAACTAAACAAGGCCTGAGCAGTAGCGGCAGCAAGAGGCCTACGCCGCAGTAAGCAACACAACACGGCAGGTTGTACAGAGGACGTAAACTGTTGGGCTGGCGCCAAGACCGACCGAACGAGCGCGAGCGGCTGCCGGGTCAACGATTTACTTTCGGCCGCTGTTGTTGCAGGAACAGTCCATCCTCGTGAGCCGTGGTCGGTAGTTATCAAGTTCTGCCTAGTTCGTCGGAAACTACAAGACAAATCGTATAATTAATCTATAATTAACACATGTGGATTACTGTAGCACTTAAGACTAATTATAGAGTAACTAGACTTAAAAGATTTGTCTCGTGATTTTCAACCAAACTGTGTAATTAGTTTATTTTTTTATTTATATTTAATGTTTTATGCATATATCCAAACATTCGATGGGATGGATAAAAAAATTTAGGGTGAGAAACTAAACAGGGCCTTATCATAGAAATTGTTATTGATTAATGTCAGCAGCTCCCAAAGATACTGGAAATTGTTGGCCTTTCCTACACAATTTGGTTCAACACACGATATCTTCTTATCAAGTTTCATATGTTGGGCTTCTGAACTACGTCTACGTCGTATTAGGAGGATTTTCTAAGGAATATGAATAAGTTAGGATATAAGATGTGCATGAACATAGAGATGAACTGCTAGTCAAAGTTAATGATCTGAAGAGAAGAATTGTTGGAACCGGTGATGAATGATAAGTTAGCACGCGATTGGGAATTGGTGTCTTCTTACAGTCAGTTCAGCTTCCTAATAATCGTGTCATTGAAACAGTAATGGCTACGCGTCCACTACCGCTCTCGACCATTGTGAGTGCACGTCACTTGAGTCTAATTGTGAGGCCTTATTTAGTTCACCCTGAAAACCAAAAACTTTTCAAGATTTCTCGTTATATCAAATTTTGCGGCACATGCATAGAGTATTAAATATAGATAAAAATAAAAACTAATTGCACGGTTTGACTGTAAATTTCGAGATAAATCTTTTAAGCTTATAATTAGACAATGTTTGTCAAATAAAAATGAAAGTGCTATAATGTCAAAAACCAAAAACTTTGGATCTAAACAATGCCTAGGTATGGTATGATCATTAGATCATAGACAGTTCTGGGCCAATCCCTCCATTCAGTTTTGTTTCTTTTTTTCATTTCTTGTAAATCCGGATTAATTCATTTGGATGAGGTTTGGGTTGTCCCAGTGACCCAGAAAAGACCAAACTTGCATGGGCATGGCTACTGGCATTGGATTATACATGCGTACATGGGTTCATGGCCAATTGCATCCCACTCCCACATGAAAGGTTTTTTGGCTACCCACTTTGTATTTCTGTAGGAGAGTCCAGTCTCAAAACTCCAAACAGAACATGCTGTCCACATGCGCGTGCTCAGATGATTTTGCCCCTACCCGATCCAAGCACGAGTACAGCACGGTCATTTGCACCCGTTTTCCTCGTAGTTGTATTTCTGCGCCCATCCCCATCCTATCTTCTGTCTGTACCAAAGATTTTATCCAACTTCGTATAGTTCTATACAGTACTTTTTTACCTCTATATACTCCCTAAGTTAAAGCACATCTCAATTTCCGAGTCGTATTTTTTAGAATTAACTAAATATATATAGAGATATATCAATATATATATATATATATGATGTATAATAAGTATAATTACATTAAGTATAGTTTATAATAAAATTATTTGGGGCTACAAATATTGATATCGTCAAATTTAGAATAGTTTTTTATCTCTAGTTTTTGTGTTCTTAGGGTCTGTTTGGTTCCCTTACTAAATTTTAACCAGCTAAAATTATTTTAGCTATTTTTGTATGACTAATGGAACTAAACTATTTTAATTTTTTTTAGTTTTTAGACTTTTAACTACTAAGGTGATTAAAGTTTAGCTAACTAAAATTAACCAAACACGGCCTACTATGGAGGAGGACACAACGACCACGGGCCGTCGCTGACGCCGTTGCTCCTGCTAGGCCTGTTGGTAGATTTTTCACTTGGCCTGGCCCAACGTATCCATCAGGCTTGGCCCAAGTCTAGACAGTGGCCCCAAAACAGTAGACAGCGATCGGCATCTTCTTCAACCTCCGTCGGCTGATGCTCCTCCACTTCACCGCTTCCTCACACGACCTGAGCGGGTAATTGCGCCGGCGGCTATCTGGACTGGAGCGGCCGCCTCCACCTCCGCCTCCACCTGAGCGGCTCACGGTTACCCGACCTGTCCCACCCCAGCTCCTCGCCGCGAATGCTGAGACGGCGGAAACCGACCGCGCTTCCGTACGCCACCGCCGATCGACAATGAAACCCCCGCCCGCACTCCCCTGGATCTCCCCACTGCAGTACCGAAGCCCCGCCCGCGGCGCGCCGCCCTCCCCACCGCCTCCCGCGCCTCCACCCCCTCCCACCCGGCCGCCGCGGTACCTCCACCACCCAGAACTCGCGCGCCTCATCGCGTCCTCCCCGTCCGCGCAGCGCGCGCTCGACCTCTTCAACGCGGCCTCCTCCCAGCGCGGCTTCTCCCACACGCCGGCCACCTTCTCGGCGCTCCTCGTCCGCCTCGCGCGCGCGCGGCTCCCGCGTGCCGCCGCCGCCGTGCTCCGCCGCACCGCCTCCGAGCCCTGCCGGTTCCAGGAGCCGCAGTTCCTGCCGCTCGTCCGCCTCCTCCCGCCCGACCACGCGCTCGCGCTCCTCCGCTTCCTGCCCGCGCTGCTCCGCACGAGCCGCGTCTCACACAAGGCGCTCGCCGTCTGCCTCGACCGCCTCGTCTCCTCCCGCGGCTGCCACGGCGTCCTCGATGAACTCCTATCCGACCTGCGTGACCCTCGGAACAAGTACCTTCCAAGGCCTAACACATGCGTCTACAACATCCTCATCAAGCACTTTGTCAGAATCGGCGAATTGGAGACCGCCTTCAAAGTGCTCGACGAAATGCGCGAGTACACTTGCGCTGACGTGAAGCCAAACTTGGTCACCTATTCAACATTGATCGCTGGGCTCTGCCGTGGGGGTAAGATGATGGAAGCGTTTGAGCTATTTGAGGAGATGATCGAGAAGGACCGCATTGTGCCAGATCAGCTGTTGTACAATGTGATCATCGATGGATTCTGTAGACTGGGGCAGGTGGATAAGGCTCGTGCAATCTTTGGATTTATGAAGAAGAACGATTGTGAGCCCAATGCCTTCAATTATGCAACGCTGATTAATGGGCATTGTAAGAAAGCGGACATTGAGGCAGCGAGATCTGTGTTTGAGGAGATGAGGAATGCTGGCGTGGAGCCAGATGCTGTGAGCTACACTGCACTGATCGGCTGCCTTTGTAGACATGGAAGTGTGGATGAGGCCATCAATCTTGTTTTGGAGATGAAGCAGAAGGGATGTAGGGCTGATGTCGTCACATACAATCTGGTGATTGAGGGGCTGTGTAGAGATGGGCGGACCGTGGAAGCGATGGACCTGCTTGAGAGCGTGCCGCTGGAAGGAGTTAAGTTGAATGTCGCGAGCTATCGGATCTTGATGAACTGCTTGTGCTCCCGTGGGGAGATGGACAAGGCAGTTGGCTTGCTGGGATTGATGCTTGGACGAGGGTTTCTACCTCACTATGCAGCGTCAAACAACCTATTGATTGGCCTATGTGATGCTGGGCGCATAGCAGATGCTACGATGGCATTGTATGGGTTAGCTGATGCAGGCTTCATGCCAGAGGCTAGATGTTGGGAGAGGCTTGTGGAGACTATGTGCCGGGAGAGAAAGCAAAGGAGATCCACTGAGCTACTAGATGTCTTGGTTGGTGTAGGTTGAGGTCTTGAGGAAAGGAACTGGAACTCACAGCAGTGTATCTGAACCCATTTGCACTAAGGATTGAATTGATGTTTATCACAATGAAGAGAAGACTGCCAGGCCCTACTGGAGACAGCAACCAACAGGGGCACAGGGCCTGACACAAACTTCTCTTTCAGAACAAGAGTTGTCATTGGAGATGTAGTCCAGGATGAGGTGCCGCCGTAGGATCTGGCAAACAGACTTCTGCTGGGGAAGGTGATCTTCAGCAGAACCATTTTTGCTACAAAAAAGCTTCATCAGGGCTGGCGATCGAGCCGGTTTGGACTGAAACCACAACTACCAAAAGAGTCCTATTTTAATAGGAAGTGAGCGTGACTTCTTTTGACAGTTAAAATATTTCCCTGTTTTTTTTCTACTACTATCTGGCCCTAGTGCTAATTGTAATTGGATCCTTTTTTGAGGTAACACAGGCATGGTCCATGATTGCTTCTTGGTTTAAATAGGGGGGAAGTTGTGGTTTAATTTCTGGTGTATGTAATGTTATTTTCTAAGCATGTAGCTTATTAGTGCAGCAACTACTTGTAGTTCCTCAACTCTCGTTACATTCTCCCTTGAAATTAAACAAGTTAACGAGTAACCACACTTGACACCTCACAAATAAAGACACTGACTAGTTTATTCAACCAACCTTTGGTCCATAAATACCACTGTATCAGACAGCACGAATATACGTCAACGCTGTGTAAATCCACCAATTAACAATAACTTACAAGCACGCGCAACAATTGAACAGGAGGAATCAGAAGGTGGCATGCAGAGAAGGAAGGCGAAAGACCACACACACATCGGCGTCGATGGGTCGATGAAAACGCCGGCGACGACGAGGTCAGTCGTCGCGGCAGGCGGAGCTCTTGGGCTTGACGACGAACTTCATGTTCCCCATGGTGCAGTGGATGCCGCCGCGCTCGCCGCACACGAAGTAGTGCTGCTTGCGCTTCTTGAGCACGAACTCGAACCCTGAGCCCGCGCCCTGCATGACGTTGGCCACCAGCTTGGCCGCCTTGAGGTTGCACGACTGGTAGTCCGCGGCGTTGCGCATCAGGTAGACGCTGTGCGCGTGCACCGTCGCGTTCGGCGGGTCGTACATGAACACTGCATGCATCAGGTGATCATCAGGGGATCGTACTTCGTTTATGTGCAATTCATGTCATAATAGTAAACTTACAAGCAAGAGTAGTAGAGTACTGATGACGATATATGTATATACACGTACCCAGGGTGTCGTTCTGGAAGAAGGGTCCCTTCTTGATGACCCAGTCCGTGTAGTTGTACCCCCACGTCCACCGCGCCGCGTCGCCGACGACGAACCGCTCCGCGCGGGACGTCTCGGGCACGAGCACCACCAGCAGCGCGACCACGGCCACGCCCACCAGCGCTGCGCTGCTCCTCCTCGCCTCCATCTGTATATCTCAGTTCTGAGCTCTAATGCGCTCTGTGTCACACGCGCACGAACGTGTACTGCAGGAACACACACCCAGTTATTAGCTGCAACGTAGTACACTTGTTAGCCGGCCGATTATTGGACGCTTTGTTTGTGGCTGGCATGACATGGCGCAACGCCGAGCAGGTATATATAGCAGCAGCCGGCAGGAGCCAGGGGGCGACTTGCTTGATCGATCAGGCTCAGGCAGGAGCCAGGACGCGCGCGTAATGATGTCGCAAAGTTGACCGCTCCGTGCGTGGCAGGGGTCCGAGCTCGATCGCCCATCGCCGTTTTGGGGCCGGGACGGGGCCGGAGAGACCTGGAAAAAGGCGACGTGCCAAGGCAAGTCGTCGTTGGTTCGATCCGAATCACACGATCGGCCGGCGACGTAGTTTTCGGTTAAAGCGGCACCCCCACGTCAAGGCGGCCCGGCCGGGCGGCCATTGCTGCTTGGTGCGCCATTAGCGAGCGTGCTTAGTGGCGGTGTTCGCTGGGCCGCCCGCCCCGGGGGTTGGTGGGAGGTGGAATTCCGCATCATCTACTAGCTACTAGTAGCTACTACGTACTACTCGTCGTCGTCGTCTACTACTACTACTACGCTGCCTAGGCTTAGGGCCTGTTTGGTCGAGTACAATAAAATTTACTCATGAATATATACATAAAATATTAAATATAAGACTATTTATGAAAATAAAAATAAAGTTAGAAAATAATTTACGAGATAAATTTTTTTAAACCTAATTAGTTCGTAATTGAACACAAATTGCTAAATAAAATAAAAATATTATATTACCTGTTAAACTTTAATAACCCAACCAAACATACTCTTATTCGCCGTCGCCTTTTCGCGTACGCCGCAGCAGGCGCGCGGAAGACAAGACTGCATGCTGTTTCGAGTGCGTGTGTTTTGTGTTCCCTTGGTGCGGGTTCTTGGGCATCATTACTGTAGAGGATAATGGCGGTGTGAGATGATTAGGCCGGCCGATGATCGACCGGTCGTATGTAATTAACTGGAAGCAACATACGTTGCATTGCCTGTATAGTCGTCGTCGTCGTCCGTGCATGCTTCATGATCACGTCATGCTGAGAGCGAGTGCTACTTCTTAATTTCAGTAATTCAGTAATTAGTAGTCCATGTGTCGATCACGACCACCATCAGACGCTTAAAGGTTGCTAGAAAACTAGCTATAGGTCAGCTTGTGGTCAAGAATTATTCGTCGATCGTCGACGTCTTGGGTACGGGATCTGACCATTTTATTGCCATTTGTTGGAGCTGTGCCCGAAAATCGCTTACCTTTGAATCTTCAGTGTGCTCCTCAGATACTACATAGATATGTTTAGCTTTGGGATGCCGCAGACACGGGTTTTCATTTGACGGTCCGTAATGCGTGCACGTTCCAACAATCACAGCGTTAAGGGAGATCACAGGGTTGCTTCTAGCGTTAGCGACGCGAAAACTGCCTGAAGAACAGCGCGCACTCTCGGCGTCACGCCACCGTCACCTATCGAGCACTGTTCGTTTAGCTGATAAGATATGACAAAAAAATATCATTTACCAAACAGAGCGTAGCGTAGCATCACGTGGTAGTACTAGCTAGGAAAGTGTACCGCGCGCATCATGATCGAGTGAGCTGTTGTATTCGAGTGTTTTTCGATCGTTTCACATGCGAGATCGTCAGAGGTCACCTGCTTACACCCACATGAAACTGCACTGCGCTGCACTACGCACAGTGTTCGGTTCGCGTAGGCGATGTCGTCCGCACACAAGCGCGTTTGGGTGGTGCAGTACGTGGCTTTCAAGACAAGGCTAAAATGTGCGGAGCTCAATGATCTCGTAGCGTGTGCATGACTCCATATATATAATAACACACAGTATACGTACATTGTTAGACTGCAACTATCTTTCGGGACCGGCCATTCCGAAAGCGGGTAATACGGTAGCATAGAGTGCACACCACCACCCGCTGTATTTCAGCCTTCAGGCTGGCTCGCTGGCCACCATTTTGCTTGCTTGCTTGTGAGACTGGTGCATGCTGTCCCATGTATGACTACGAGGAATGATTAGGATGATACGTGAAAAATAATCCAAGGGACCAACACTAAAGACCGTTACATCCCTTACAAATCCATGGGAGGCAAATGCTCTATAAATATATGTGCAAAACAATTTAACTCTTCAAGAAGTGACAATATTTTTTTTCTTGACCGAGGGAATAATCTCTTTTAATATTTCTATAGTGCTCATAGACATGGAAGAAGAATAAAATGTTTTGACTTGACACTTTCCTGCTTAGTATTTGCACAGTGCCATAAATTTTCCCATCATACAAACGGTTTGAGCCTGGTTATCGATCATATAAAAAAAGAAAAACACATAAATATTGAACTATTCTGACCTTACACGATGCATACTATATGCAATAGAAAAATGACATTTTTGTATGAGGGAAATAATGTGATTAGGGGACGGATAGACGTTTCTATTTTGGGAGACATGTATGATTTGCCCCTCCCGTCATTAGGGGCATGCGGAGGAAGTTTTTTGTTTTTCTATATTATTTAATTTATTAAGTAATTTATAAAATCTGAAAAATCAGCGGCTTAGATTTATTTGAGATATTACCTCCTAGAAAGTAAAGGGTGTACCTAGCATTGTCCGCTTTACCTTCTTTGTTACACCTCTCATGGTCGAGAGAGGCAAAAAGAGGAGGCATGGGAGAAAAGCGCCACCGTCGTTGCTGCTGCTCCAGCTATAGCAGGGTTGCATGGGATAGAAAGGTGGCAACTGTACATATAGGACGATGTATATCACCTTCCTAGCGGCCCTGCACTCATTGGAGCCATCATAGGAGCCACCAACGACATCCCAGCCCCAATGAAGCCCAGCAATGCCAAACCACGGATACCAAAGCGCATTTGGTACCCCTTTGCTTGCCCAAGTAAACAAACCCCTTAATCACAAAACTTCCACTAGCACCAAGATCGAGCAGCCCTCGTTGCGCCTAGATGACAATAGTGCCCAATCTTGAAGCCTTCTCCCAACGCCGCTACTGCCACCAGAGGAGTTGGCAAAGGAGCGCTATGGCAATGAAGAAAATAAAGATGGTTCAAGAGCTTTATCTATATATATCTTTTGTTTGTATCTAAGGAGGAAGGAGTGTGTGAATTGCTAAGGGACGCATCCAGTCCTGGCTTAAATAGGTCAACCTTAAAGATGGAGAAGCGCAAAGGAGCAGTTAGATCCATGATCTATGCATCCGCATCATGGAAGATGCTGGTTTGCGGGGAAAGTGGTGAGATGGTGTTAGAGTTGGGACATTCGTTACTCACACACTGAGTCAGCATTCCATACGATGCGGTTTAGGTTCCCTGGCATTATAACTTAATGATGCGTAATATCTTGCAGACCAAAGGGTTGCACACATGCATACATGGGAACTCGAAGTGCCAATTGTTATGAGAACTAGTGTTGTTTCATCTGATAGCGCGCATGTACACCGTATGATATGTGTATTGATAAGAGCGGTGTAGGTGGGCGATCATTGTACTCGTAGATAACCACACATGTAGACTGATTTGTAAATCGTTCTATAAAAGCGGAAAAACAATCAAGGGTACATAACCATGATATATCACGCCCATCCTACTGCTCTATCATCGAGATTGGGCCATGGCAAATGAGGAGCACCCGAGGGATGAGTTGGCCGAGGAGAGGACTGAGAGGCAGAAGTCAGAGCGGCTACGACAGTGCTTTTCTGCCATAGAGATGGCACTCGCCACAACCGACTAGGAGATGGCCACGGGCGAGGCGGCAGCCGCTGAAGCCCAAGTGTAGGTCATTGTTAAGCATTGGTCTCTTCTCATTTTTTTTGCATTTAGTGTGACACTAGGCTTGAGTGTGTGACAATCTTGTTGGTCTTTTTAGGTGTCCAAGAGCAGTTGGTCAACGTCTAGGGTGAGTTGGAGACTACACATGAACTGGAGGGAAAGTGGCCCGCCTTCACTACAAGAGATTGGGCCTTCTATGACAATTTTCACATGAAAAAGCATCTTTTAGTCATGAAAGTAATGTGTTTATGACAATTTTTCTTTGGCTGATAAGTATATGTGACAAAGTTATGATTTAGTCATAAACAATAGTCACCATGTGCCTTTCTTAATCTTTATGACAATAGTTAATGACAAAATTGATAAAATGTGATTGTCATAGATTTAAAATCATTTTTTCTAAACTTTGTGACAATAGCTCATAACAAATTTGATGAGATATGATTGTCATGAATTAAAAATCTTTCAAATATATATTTTGGCACAAAAATTGGTAAGATGTGAA
>Ga0182004_10004225_pt1 | contig 11557 bp, 8 predicted proteins | sample Sormic07211540_1_FD_120479 | JGI IMG/M metagenome (GOLD analysis project Ga0182004, IMG submission 120479) | Endophyte microbial communities from Sorghum bicolor roots, Mead, Nebraska, USA - 072115-40_1 MetaG | ecosystem: Host-associated > Plants > Roots > Unclassified | place: USA: Nebraska...
AAAGACTTTGCCGGGTGTCTGACAAAAAGCTCCCGGCAAAGACTCCTTTGCCGGGTTGTTTTTTGCCGGAGGCTCTTTGCCGGGTGCTGCACCCGGCAAAGGCTTTGCCGGGTGTTTTTGGTATTTTGCCGGGTGCTATTTGCTCCCGGCAAAGCGCCTAAATTCTGTAGTGAATGGAGGGAGTAGTATTTAACAAATCTCGCATCATCACCTTCCTGAAATATGAGCTAATACTAGCCAAGACTGCACTCACAACCATTTACTTTCAATGGTATAGTTTCAGTGCAAAACAATTGCAAATTGATAAATAGTTGCTCATAACGCTAGTAGGACTATCCAGAGGCCCTATATAATTAGTGTCAAGTCGCTGTCCAGAAGAAAGACAAGTGATGGCATCATAGCCATAGAAGGAGGATCGCAACAAATATACTGGATATATCTTGAAAAGATATAATCTACACATGTGATCATTCAATGATAATGATGAAGGTTGCACCATTGTCATTTCACAAACAATTCTTTAAACTGGCTCAATTTTGACCACCTATTTACTGCATTTTTTTTCTATATTATATACCAAATTTAATAAACTATGTAGAGTTTGTGCATAATACTGAAAAACACGTTTAAGCAAATAGTAAATTTAGGTAACCACTGCTGGCATAATATTTCACGACACAATGCCTTTATTAAGCAAAATTGTTTCAGTGAACAAGTACTGGACAAATGGTCATCACAACGTGTTTGTAACCACTTTTCAAAACCAATTGGGTATCACACCACTAAAACAGGTCACGGATGCTTAAAGAATCGTGTTAGCACAAATTGATTTAACCATTGTGCGTGGCACAAATAAACCGTTCATGTGCTAAATAGCATAAACCCACCTTTTGCCATGTTTGCTCCTTGCATCTTAAAAATGTTTGTCTCCCCTCTTCCTTCTTACCTTGCTTGATCTATTGATGATAGAAGAATTATTATAGTTTCAACTGTGCTACCCATAAGCTTTCTCTAATGTAATGCCCCTCTTCACCTATAGGCTTCTTCTATTTGTACACCCATACCAAGTCCTTCGAAGTTTACAAGACAAAAGATGACACTACTATAGAATCTTTTTTATAGGTGGGGCGAAATAGATTAACCGAGGCGGGCATCACAACCACCTCGGTCCAAAGATCATGGTAAATTGATCTTTCTCGTGGTGACACTACTACAGAAATGATTTTACGTGATGGTGCCCAAAAACTAACGGATGCAAACACAAAATTCAACCCCCTCCTAAAATACTAGGCTATTAGCGGAGGCAGGTGTATTTATTTACTAGAGTATTTATGGGGGCGGTCGTCTTAAGATGTCTGCCTCCATAAATCGATTTTAGGAGGCAGGCATATTGTAAGGCCCACCTCCGAAAAGGTTGTGGCCCAATAAGCCCAATCAAAGCCCTTCACTCACTCTCTTCCTCACCCTCTCCCTCAGCTGACCGACTCCCTCCAGCGCCTCTCCATTCCATGCGGCGCTGTGCACCCCCTCTCCTCCTTCTCCCTCCAAGAGTCTGCTCCATCTCCCTCTCCTCCTCACTCGGGCCGGCAACATTACTCCTCATGACACGTGCGAAGAAGAGAGCCATGCCCTCTCGGTACCCCTCACGATGATCGAGGAAGGGGTCCGCGCTGACAGTGGCGTCAGGACACGCCCCTGGCATAGGGTTCACCCTCACGACAGCGGCTTCGTATTCCTCACAGCGAGCACCACTCATATGACGATGGGAGGTGCTGGCGCCCTAGCAGCGGTGGTGAGGGAGACGTCGCTGCTAGGGGGCGGATCCAGCGGCAGCGGCCTCCATTCGTGGCAAGTCCTGTGGCGGCGAGCTTGATCCTTGGTAGATTTGGCGGCGGCGACCTCGATCTGTGCCGGATCCAATGGAGGGATGTGGTGGGCACCTCTAGGTGCGGATGCAGGGCCTCTACCGGAACCGGTGCTCCTCCAGGTGGATCAAGGATGGCGGTGGCGGCGGTGAGACCGGGCTCAACGTCGGGCCTGCATGGGCTGGCATTGAGCTCAACTTTTTTTATTATTTTATTCCGGTATGAGTAAAAAGCAATTGCCTCCATTAATCATGGATTAACCATGACCTTCAATTAGAGGCGTTTGCGATGCCCGCCTCCGTTAATCTAAAACACCCATCACCATTAAGTTTTCTGTACTATTGTGATTCAAGTGCCCGTCTCAGTAAATCAAATAGAAAACAACACAAGAAAACCTATGGACAAACCTAGTGAGCCCATCCACACAGCACCAAAATCTGAGGGAGAGGCATGCCACTTGGGTGGGGGAGGGCACCGCCATCGCTGCTGATGTCGCGGAGCCTGCTTGAAGCAACACCTTTTGGATTCGCCTAGATCCAGTTCATCGTGGCCTAGAGGGCCTTGCATTGGGCTCACTGGATCTGAGGAAGAGGGGAGCCGATCGGGTGGGGGCCCTCGCTCATAGCTAGATTTGCCTGCTCGAAGCCTCCCACTGCCAGGATCTAGCTCATCGCCGCCTATAGGGCATTGGGCTCACTGGATCTGAGGGAGGGAGCGCCGCTGGATGGAGGATGGGGGTGGCCGCCATTGTTGTATGCTTGAGTGGGACGGCGGGGCACCACCGCCGCTGGATGGAGGATGGGGGTGGCCGCCATTGTTGTATGCTTGAGTGGGACGACGGGGCACCACCGCCGCTGGATGGAGGATGGGGGAGCTACTCGGGTCTGCTAGCGTGAGTTGACGAGCTACGAGGGAGAGAGTGGAGGCGCAAGGGGTGCCGCTCGGCTGGGCGCACCACTCATCTGTGTGAGGGGCACTGCTCGGCCACTCACCACCACTGCTGGATGGAGGATGGGGGAGTTGCTTGGGTCCGCTAGCGCGAGTTGAGGAGCTGTGAGGGAGAGAGTGGAGGCGCAAGGGGTGCCGCTTGGTTGCACGCACCACTCATCTGTGTGAGGGGCACTGCTCGGCCACTCGACTGTGGAGGGGGAGAGAGAAGTGTGAGTGAAAAACCCTAAGTGTTGGTTATATATGTGGCTAAGGTAATAGGCCGGTGCAATCAAGATGACTAAAGACGGTGGTTGTGGTCTCATATGTGGACAGTCGGTGTTTTATAGTACGGTGTTTTATAGTACTTCTGGAGTAGTTCTATCCCTAGGGTTAAAGTTGATGTTGGAACTTTTGTTATGTGTGCTTCTGTCTACTAGCTCATGGGTTGGCTTATCCTAGAGGTTTATTATGGTTGTAAGGGTGCTTTCTTAAACACTCTGTCTGCTCTTTTGCTTAGTCTCGAATGGTCTAAAAGCATTGTATTTCCATTGGTATCAATGAAAATAGGGTTCAACCTCACTTCTAAAAAAACGTAATGGGCCAGCTGGGCCTCAGACCTTTTAACCGAGGCGAGCCTCACTTCTAAATAAAATCGATTGCCTCCGTTAATCATCGGACATTTTCCGAGGGATTGGATTTTGTGACCGTCTTGGTTAATGTTTGAGGACGGCCTCAAAAAAGCATTTTTGTTGTAGTGTGAGAAAAAGTCATACACCATGCATGGCGTTAACTCAATGACAACCCTAATGCATGTCCGCTATTAGGAAGCAGGAGCGTTGGCGAGCGTGCGGGGAAGCTAAGCCCAACCTGCAGGTATGTTAAAAAAACATAACGAAGTAAACGTATCTTAGTTCACATCTAGATGTGGACAAAGTAGTGCTCCAAGGTATCGAATCAATCCTTGATTCGGTGAAAGTGCCCTCACAGTTACCTTTCCGGATACAATCTTACAAACAGTATTTAGTAAATCGATCACAAGTCATGGTCACGGACACAACCTGATGCACTAATTTTTTGTTTACCTACTAGCAGCCCTTATGTCCACAAAAAAAAAAAACCTCAATGGGCCCGCTCACATTCCATGGCTATAAAAAGCACTAGTTGCTGGCAGAGATCGATCAAGAGACGTCGTTGGACAAGTGAAGTTTTCTTGGCTTGCGATAGCTGTTTTGAGTGCTAGCTGGAGCCATGGCTTTGCAATGCCTTGTAGACTGGAAGGGACGGCCGGTTAACCCCAACAGACATGGTGGGGTAAAAGCCACCATGTTCATCTACTGTAAGTAAAAAATTGCATGCTCTCCTTGATGAATGTGTGATCATCATTTTACAACAAACTGAAGATGGCTACGAATAAACCAATGCAATGCATCATATATGTTTGCAGTCCTTGTTGTGATGACGAACATTGGAAACATCCCGATGCTGCTGAACGTGGTGAGCTACCTGCATGGCAAGATGCACATGGGCATCGCCGACGCCTCCACCACCGCCACCAACTTCTTCGGTGCGATCTGCGTCTTCACCTTCTTCGGCGCTTTCATCTCCGACTCCTACGTCAAGCGCTTCTACACCATCCTCATCTTCGCACCCATCGAGATTCTGGGCTACATGCTGCTGGCATGCCAAGCTCACTTTCCGGCGCTGCACCCGCCACCGTGCGACATCGTGAACCACCCGAGCGAGTGCACGGCGGTGAGCGGCCGGAACCTGAGCCTGCTGACGCTGGGCCTGTACGTGATCCCGATCGGCGAGGGCGCCGTGCGTGTCTGCGCGGCGGCGCTGGGCGGCGACCAGTTCGACGGCGACGACCCCCGGGAGCTCCGCGGCAAGACCAGCTTCTTCAACTGGTACGCCTTCTGCATCTCGCTGGGCGGATTCGTGGGCTTGGTCTTCGTGGTGTGGGTGCAGAACAGCGAGGGCTGGGACCTCGGCTTCGTGCTGTCCGCGCTCGTCGCGCTCCTCGGCATGCTCGTCCTCGTCGCCGGCCTGCCGTTCTACCGCCACCAGAAGCCCACTGGGAGCCCCCTCACAAGAATCCTTCAGGTACATACATACATCGTCTAGACGTTGATTATCTCAGTTTGGAAAGTTGCCAAGATTTTCAACTGTACTGCACTGTTTTCTACGGAAAATATTGTGCTATTTTTTCTATGAAAAATATGTTGTGAAATTTGTTGACCAACTTTTGTGTGAACCACAGGTTTTTGTGGCAGCTTTTAGGAAGAGGAATCTTTCAGTGCCTGAGGATTTGGTTGGGATGCACGAGACCACCAGCATCGAAGTGCTGGAGAGAACTTCAGGTTTCAAGTAAGTGGGCTTATCTCCTACATCCATGCCTGCCACAAGAACCCCACGTAGAACAGTACTCTCCTTCTGTTTCCCGCGTCACTAGCTTTGACTAACCCCTCTCTGCCTCTCGTAATTAATTCTTCCCAAAAAAAACAAGGTTCCTGGACAAAGCGGCCGTCGACGACGGCGACGCGCGGCGGTGGTCGCAGTGCACGGTGACGCAAGTGGAGGAGGCGAAGATCATCCTCCGGATGCTGCCGGTCTTCGTGAGCTCCGTCCTGGGCTACCTCCCGATCCCGCTGCTCCTGACGTTCACGGTGCAGCAGGGCGGGACCATGGACACCCGGCTGGGCGGCACCCACGTGCCGCCGGCGAGCCTGTTCGTGATCCCGATCGTGTTCCAGATGCTGATCCTGGTGGTCTACGACCGCGCCGTCGTGCCGTGGCTGCGCCGCGCGACGGGGTACGCGGGGGGCATCACGCACCTGCAGCGGATCGGCGTCGGGTTCGCGTCCAACGTCGTGGCGCTCGCCGTCGCCGCGGCCGTGGAGGCGCGCCGCAGGCGCCATGGCGGCGCCGCCGCCGCCGAGATGTCGGTGTTCTGGCTGACGCCGCAGTTCTTCCTGCTGGGCGTCATGGACGTCACCTCCTTCGTCGGCCTGCTCGAGTTCTTCTACAGCGAGGCCTCCGCCGGCATGAAGTCCATCGGCGGCGCCGTCTTCTTCTGCATCCTCGGCGTCGCGTCGTGGCTCGGGAGCGTCCTCATCCGGGTGGTCAACCGCGTCACCGCGCGCCACGGCGCGGGCACCGGGTGGCTCGACGGCGCCAGCCTCAGCGCCGGCCGACTCGATTTGTTCTACTGGCTCCTTGCGCTCTTCGGACTCGTCGCCTTGCTTCTCTACCTGTTGTGCGCGTGGAGGTACACCTACAGGTACCATCCGTCGAGGATGCAGTCGGCGATGGAGGATCACAGGGTGTCTCCAGCATCGAAGAAGCTAGATGCGGCGCTTTGACGACGACATTGTCATCAATTATCAGTTGACGTGTTCTAAACGCAAATGTCATAAAAATATGGATTTTGCGCCCGTTACTAAGTCTGATATACTATTTTTCCATTGGCACTGAAAATTAGCTAGTACGGATCCATTGACATTAAAAAATAACTACTAATTTTTAGTCGGGGTCTATGACAACCAAAATTGTCTATTTTTGTGAAGTTGTCAAAACAAGAAACGGACTTTACCGTTGGATTTCTCTCGTTAACACGGTAAAAAAACATATATGAATTAAGGTTGGATAACGAGCCAGCTCGGCTTGGCTCGTTTTGTCTCGTTAGGATAACGAGCTTGCTTGGCTCGGCTCATTATCTTAATGAGCCAGAAAGCTAGCTCGGCTCGGTTCGTTAAAAACTTGAGCTGGCTCGTTAAGCTCGTGAGCTAGATATAAAAAATATAATATTTATATTTATCTAAAGCTTAAAAATAATAATAATAAAATAATAATATATCTAATTGTCTTAAGTCCAACAAAATATTCGTATGAGCTAACATATTAATCCATTTATAAAGTGTAAGACATGAAGTAATACAAAACTAGTATAAGTTATGACGACTTTTTCTCTAATACTGTAGCTCGTTAGACTCGCGAGCAGCTCGCCAGCTGGCTCGTTATAGCTAACGAGCTAAAGTTTTGACTTGGCTCGGCTCGTTATCCTAACGAGCAGAGCCGAGCTGAGCTGAGCCAGCCACGAACCGAGCGACCTAACGAGTTTCGAGATTTTCGTCCAGCCTTATATGAAACGTTCATTTCGGACTTCGGATGAGAGAGTTATGCTTTCAAGAAGCTGCCTCAATATTGGTACTACCGACCCAAATCGGTACTATCAATAAGTTGCGAGGACTTGGCGAAGACCTGGCAAGGATTTGGATGACCCAAATTGATACTACCGATAATTTGCGAGGATTTGGACATCGGTTGTACTGACCCAGATCGGTACTACTGACGGGCCTATTTCGAATCTGGCTTATTAGGTTGGGATTTGGATTGTTCCAAACTTGTGAAAAACTTAGAAAATAAGACTTAGAAATGTTTCTATTAGGAAAATACCACTCCTCTCTCTATATATGAGAGGATCATAGCCGATTGAGTTTCCACTTATCCGATCGACATAAAGACACAATAAATCAATCTACTATCACTCTTTTACATTTTCTTCCCCTCTACCTCTCCTCATTCTTCGTCGGTGCTGCATGGATAGTGGATTAACGACGGCGAAGCTCTAGAGCGATCATGTTGGCTAGAGTAGTCCATAGCCACCACATACCCTGACGGGGTCCCTCCCTAGCATGTGGGTTTTCGGGTCTCAGGAGAACTCGATGGCGCGTCTTGCATATCACGCTCCCGTTGAGGCTCCTCCGGTGATGTGTCTTGCGTATCGTGCTCATCGCTGGAGGCACAAGGTTCCGATGTGGATATCCCCAAGGCGCTAGCCGATCGAAAAATCGCCTAAGCCCTACATTTAGCGATCTAAGCTCCCTTATAGAGTGTGTGACCTAATTTAGTATGTGGTTGAACAGTGAGTTGAAGGTGCATATGAACTATTATCAACTAACCTACTAATGGAACTAATAGTTTGACCTTCTTTGAATTCATTAACACTAAAATTAGCTAGCTAATAGTTGCTAATTTTTAGATAACTAATTTTGTAGCAGGGGTCTGTTTGAATCCACCTGCTGAAAGATGGTTCTACAGTGAGTTGAAGGTTCAATTGAACTGTTAGCACCTATTAGGAACTCTAAAGATAATAAAACTAATACTTAGCACCTTCCAGCTAATCATTAGCAGGTTTATTAATAGCCTGTTTGGATCTTTTTTGGATAATGGAATTTTTATTCTGGCCTCTGCAAGAGTTTTGCACTCAACCATTCATTATTACGACATTTCAGCCACAAACTGATGTAGAAAAGCTCATAAAAAACTTCAAAAGTATGGGAGACTGTATAAATAGATTAAGCTCTAAGCCTGTTAGACAGCAACCATCCATTCTTGGTGAAAATTTCCATTCATATAGTCTCCATCACTCGGCACGCCCTTTTCAAATTTGGTTAGTCGGCCTCCTTTTGAAGTGTGGACCAGAACCGCATCCAGTGAGTCGTCCTAAAAGTAACCGGTAAATAGGAGTAAAACATTTTTTGTCAAATATTACATCATTTTTGGTCAACCATATAGAACAAAATATTATGCTTGCTCCTACTCTAATTTGATGTCCCAACTTTGAGTCTACTTGTTGTAACCATGTTTGGAAAAAACTAGTTATATCTCTTGGTGGTTGTAAACCAAAGGCTATGTGAACAAACCTCCAAATAAAGCATGCTACATGTCACTCAAAAAATAAATGTTGGATGGTTTCTTTGTTGTTACAAAAACAACACTTATCATTACCCTTCCAATTTCGTTTTAAAAGATTGTCTTTTGTTAAAATCACCCCTTTATTAATTAAGAACCAAACAAAAATCTTGACTTTTAGAGGTACCTTGAGCTTCTAAAGAGCTTTGTTTTGAGGCATAGCTAATTGGTTTACTATTCTTTTATACATGTTGATCAATTTGCAAAAAAGCCACTCTTGTGACCAATTCATTCCATTTATGTAATTTATCCCCCACTAGTGTTCTGCGAAAGTAAATATTAAGAGGTGTGGTACTATAGACATTAGCAATTGTTATATGTTTCTTTCTTGTAATGTTATATAAGGATGGGTATTGTGCTTTGAGGGTAAAGTTTCCTAACCACTTATCCTCCTAGAACCTAACTTCAGCACCACTATGATGTTAAAGATGGATAACTCTAGGAATTGGTCTTTGACCTTCACAAGGCCTGACAAAAAATGTTAATCTCTGGCTTCCAGTGTGTTTCACCCAAAGTTTTGTTTTTCAAGTACTTCTTCCTAAGAAGTTCTTGCCAAACTCCATCTTCATTGATAACTTTGTAAAGCCATTTACTAAGTAAGCATCGATTTTGTACCTCAAGATTTGTAATTCCTAAACCACATTGTTCCTTTGGTAGACATAAAATCCCCCATTTTGCTAACCTATACTTTTTCTTATGGTTGTCTCCTTGCTAGAAGAAAGTACACCTATAAAAGCCTAGCTTTTTAAGAATACCTTTGGGTACTTCAAAAAATGACATCATATACATGGTAAGGCTACTTAAAACTGAGTTTATGAACACTAGACGACCTCCATACTATAGAAGTTTTCCTTTCCAACTGCACAATTTCTTTTGAAAGCGTTGAACAACTTTCCAATCCTTGTTATTGAGTTATTTATGATTCATTGGTATGCCTAGGTATTTGAAAGGATATTGACCCATCCCACATCCAAATATCTATGCGTATTGGTCAACAAAATCCTTTGCTTCCCCATAGCACAATAATTCACTTTTGTGAATATTAATTTTCAATCCTAAAAGCTGTTCGAAGGCACACAAAATAATTTTCATATTTTTTGCTTCTTCCAAGTCATGTTCCATGAAAATAATTGTATCGTCAGCATATTGTAGAATTGAGAGGCCATCATCTACTAGATGTGGAATCAGTACCTTAAATTGACTATCCTCTTTAGCTCTAGCAATGAATATGACTAACATATCCACCACTAAATTGAAAAGCATCGGTGATAGGGGATCACTTTGCCTGAGACCTTTCTTTGTTTGAAAATAACGTCCCACATCATTATTTACTTTTACTGCAACACTACCCCCAGATACAAACTAATGTATCCATTGGCACCACAAAGGTGAGAATCCTTTCAACCTAAGTGTTTGTTGAATAAAAGGCCATTTAACTTTATCATATGTCTTCTCAAAGTCCACATTAAGAATAACTCCATTTAGCTTCTTCCTGTGTAGCTCGTGGATGGATTCATGGAAAAGGCAGTCTATATTGGTCGAATGACCTTTTGTGCCACTCTGTTAACTCTATTAGTTGTGACCTGAGTAAAAATCTTGAAGCTCACATTTAAAAGACATATCAGTCTATATTGCTTGATCCTAATAGCCTCTTCACATTTTGGTAAAAAGTGTAATAATACCAAAGTTGAGGCTATAAAGAGGTAACTCTCCTTTGTGGAAGTCATAAAACATAGCCATCAAATCAGCTTTTATGACTTGTCAAAACACTTGATAAAATTCAGCAGGAAAACCATTCGGTCCTGGTGCCTTGTTATGTTCCATTTGGAAAATAGCCTCTTTAATCTCTTCTTCAGTAAACATGGTTGTGAGGATATCATTTTCTTCATCTGTAACCTGTGGAATGTCATCCACTCTATTCTCCACCATGGAAAAGTTATTTTCAGTTGGAGAACCAAACAAATTTCGGTAATAGAAGGTTATATGGTCTTTGAGCTCTGTTTCATCTCTTATAATTTTGTTATTCCCTTCCAGCTGGAATAAGTGCGTTTTCCTATTCTTACCATTTGCAATAAGCTGGAAATACTTCGTATTATTATCACCTTTTAATAGGTTTTTAGTCTTTGACCTTTGGAACCAGGCTATCTCTTCTTCTCTCAGCATATGAGAGATTCTATCTTTCAGACAATGGAGTTTGTCTTGCTCAGCTGGGGAAAGATTTGATTGTTCTGCCTTTTTGTCTAGCACATCAATCATGAATTTAATTGTTTCTTTTTATTTCTTATTTTTTCTTCTGAGATTTCTAGCCCAACCCCTCAAAATTGATGGGTACGCCTTATTTTATATTGCCACTTTTGCAATGAGTTCACACCCCTATTCTCGTTACGCCAAACATCCGTTACTTGTTCACAGAAACCTTTAGTTAATAACCAACATAATTCAAACTGAAAAGGTCATTGGTTACCATGAAAGACAGAGGTTCCAGAATCAAGAAGTAATGGAGTGTGATCTGAGATGTCTCTTGTCAAAGCTTGTATTGTAGCTAGTGAGAATTTTTGCTAACATTCTGTGCTCATTAAAACTCTATCTAGCCTTTCAATTGTTGGCATCTCAAGAGAGTTAGCCCATGTGAAGCAACGACCAAACAACTCTAATTCTCTCAAATCAAGGCTTTCAATACAAGCACTAAAGAGGAATGGCCACCTATCATTAAAACGGTTATTACTCTTTTCAGATGACCTTCTAATAATATTAAAATCACCCCCAATTAAAAGTGGCTTATCATCTACATTACATAGCGGGACCATTTCAGTGAGGAAGGCTGCTTTTAGTTCATCAGGTAGCAATTAAAACCCATTGAAAGCCATCGTCCTTGTTTTTAATATTAATGTTTGATGGATTTTTGGTTATATTAAAATCCGTATGTTCCCTGTAGAAGAGCGTACTTGAGAATACATAGAAGAGGAAGATATATACGGGAGATATATGTGTTTCTCTCGTGTACGCAT
>Ga0182004_10004226_pt1 | contig 11556 bp, 11 predicted proteins | sample Sormic07211540_1_FD_120479 | JGI IMG/M metagenome (GOLD analysis project Ga0182004, IMG submission 120479) | Endophyte microbial communities from Sorghum bicolor roots, Mead, Nebraska, USA - 072115-40_1 MetaG | ecosystem: Host-associated > Plants > Roots > Unclassified | place: USA: Nebraska...
CACATGCTGCGCGGGCATGAAGGACATGAGAGTGTCAAGCACTAGCCATGGGACCTGGTTCTCCAGCAGGAAGATGTCCCTTTGGATGCTGTCCTCATTGGCAACGAACCAACGCCTCAAGGATTCCGGAAGCTGACTAGCAACGCCATTCGCGTGCATGATGTACTGCAGCAAGAAACAAGCATCCTGGAACATCATGGTGGCAAAGTCAGCTTGGGGAATTATACCTGCCAGCACGGCGTCGTCGTCATAGCAGCTCCGGGCATCGCCGGCCACGGAGAGGATCCTCGCGTAGATCACCTCAGCGGAGTGACCAGAGGACTGACGCTCACAGATGAAGTAGTAGGCGGCGGCGCGCTTCATCTCCTCCGCCTGATGGAGGTACGCCGCCGCCCGGTGGTGGTAAGGGCCGATGGCCACGCAGCGCGGGACGAAGTAGCGGTCGTCTTTGCTCATCAAGCCTCGGAAACTTGGAGGATACCTGTGCATCTTGGCCTCATTCTTGGAGAATTCAGCCTCAACCTTGTCTGCTGCCCTCTTCAACTCCTCTTGGACTTTATCAATAATCGTCCCTGATGATGCGTCTGCAGCTTCATCGCCGACGTGGTCGGTGGTGATGTTCACCGTCGTCTGATCAGCAGTCACCGGAGTAGCGGAGTCCCATGCCGCCGCCATCTATCTTCTGTGTGGGTATATATGTATGGAGCTTGGAGCTAGACTAACGTAGGACGATGCATGCATATGGTTGGGGACTCCGGTCCTTTGATATATTTAATGCATGTATGGACTACACAACAGCATATGCGCATGTTGTTTCTCAAATAAGATTGATCGAAGAGGTTAATTCTTGCCTCAAGCCGGTATACAGGCATCAATTCTTTCCTTCAAACCTCAACGCAAATCATTAGCCAACATCTCCCTTCCTTTAAGTCTTTGCATATGTTTGATTCTAGCTTCATCCTAAAGCCCTCTCACGGTCTCACCTTTTATTCTCTGTGCTATAGCCAAAGGACTCTAGCTCAATTGGTTAGAGCTTTCCGGCAACATCCCTCAAGTAAGAATCACTTTTTTAATGAAATATGGTGGAAGCCTTTTCTCCTTTGATTGTGTTTTTTTCTCTCTGTGCTATATACTTGGTTCGGTAATAGATGGGCCGCGGGCCTCGCCTTTTGATACGATACCCCCCACCACCACCATATCAAATTTTCTCTAGGATTATGTTTTTGTTATATCCAACCATACACATCTATATTTTTAATCTAACTAGCACAAAATGCAGAAGGTAAAAAAAATGGTGCTTGCCGACTGGCCCAGTTCTTCGAGTTTAATGCCAGTTCTTCGAGTTCAATGAATGACTGCCTTTCGTTTACCGTTCAGAAGAATATATATTTTTCAGGTGTGCTTACAATAATTGTGGTCTGATACTATGATGTCTTTTCTTTCTTTAAAGAGAGACTGAAGTTAGAACTTTCATGAGACAGATATTTATCCTAGAGCCAGTTCACATATAGACAAATATTTATCAGCTTGAGTGATGCATACACTACTACAATAAAACTTAACCAAGGCATTTGCCTTTTGGGCTCGGAGGCAAACGGGTTGGTTGCGGTGGCGGGGCAGCTGCCCTAGCAACCGTCTCAGTTAATCATTAACCGACGTAGACAACATGCTGCACGTGTCTTGGTTAATCAAACTTAATCAAGGTGGGCATTTTAAGGCAACCGCCTTCATAAACCCATTAACGGAGGTGGGCACAATATAAAGCCCGCCTTGAAAAATACTGGTCCAGCAGGCAGCCCATCTCAGCTCGATATCACATTCATTGTATATATACTGGAGTTAGAGTTTCATTCTCCCTCATCCACTCTCTCTCTCTCTCCTCTCTCTCAGCCCTCTCCCTCCCCAGGCGGCGCGACACACCCGCTCTCCCTTCCTTAGGTTGATGCCGCTACACCCTCACTTCCTCTCCCTTCGCGGCGCACCCGCCCTCCCTCCCTTTCCCAGCATGACGGCAACGGAGGCCTCGCGTGGGGGTGGCGGCAGCGGAGGAGACCTCGTGCACGGCCATGACGATGGCGGAGGCCTCACGCGTGGGCGTGGCACCAGCAGAGACGTCGCACATGGGCTCGGTGGTGGTGGTATCCTCGCGCATGGGTTTGGCGGGGCAGCCTCTCCTTCGAGCTCCTCCTTCACGCGACGAGCTCCTCCTTCGAGCGGTGGCGGCAACGACAAGATCGAGGTCCTCCGACGCGGATCGACCTCTCCCAGCATGGATCGAGCTCCACTGACGCATATCCGGCCACAACAGACGCAGATTCTGCAAAGAGGAGGTCGGTCATGCCCAGACCTAGTGACGGTGGCGGCCTGCGTCCCTGCTCCTACGTGCGGCATAGCGAGCGACGACGGGTCTAGATCTGATGGTGCGGAACCAGGATGACGGTGGCGTGGCTAGGCTCGACGTCGAGTCTATGGACTCAGCTGCTTTTTTTATTATTTTTAATCTAATTTACGGAGGCGAGCAAAGGCAACCGCCTCGGGCAAAGTAATCGTCTCGGTAGTTCATGGATTAACCATGACCTTTTGACGGAGGCGGTTGCCTTTGCCTACCTTGAAAAATAAAAAAACACCTAGTGATGTTGGGGGAGGCGTTCCCCATTTGATTTCATATATTGGCTCGAAACGGTCCGCTATATAGTTTACAAGTCATGTTGCACATGTAGCATCATTCAGACAATGATGACAATTGAAAAGAGTGAAAATAGAATAGATGTTCTTCGTCCTTGTCTTGCATTTTGCAACACCTGATGTCATTGACATTGGGCCTCTTTTTTCTTGGGAACCTGGTCCTCAGCCGCAGCCTCACAGGCTGCAAGAACTTGTGAGATGTTTTAATTTGCTTTTCATTTCTAAAGCCCAATATAGCTATTGCTTAAATTGATGCTTCTTAAATGCGGGATTTAGTTTTTGAAATGAATAGAAATCTTGAAATGAGATTTTTCGTCACTTTTTACCTTTGAGATAATAATCCCATGAAAGAGGTTATCATGTACTTCCTTCGTTCCAAATTATAGGTTGTTTTAACTTTTTTGATACATTAATTTTGCTATGTATGTAGCGCAAAAAGGACATTTCTATACTTTTCTTTATTGATAAATATGTTTCTCCTCATAGTCTATTTTTACTATTCCATCTCATGTTATTTTTAATCATGAGAATTAGGAGTATACCCCGTGCATTGTCGCGAGATTTTCTTAAAAATAAATATGTTATATACATGCCATTATCATATGATTTTCTATATATATAAGTGTATGAATTTGACTTGCATATTGTTTTATTGTATCAGATTTGGTAAAAAAAAGTTGCTAAGCTAATAGAATATTTATATAATAGAGGAATAAGTGATGAAACAAATAGCATATATAAATGACTTGTATCTTAATAGGTTAAATACCTCACATTCACATGATAGAGATGAGATGAATATTTTTTTGTAATTAATAGGGATGATATGGACTTAGTGGGGAATGATGTGGACACCTTGTATGAAGAGATATAATATTTAGTGGGATACTTAATGGAAAATAATGTGGACACCTTCTATGAAGAAAGAAATTATCTAGCAGGGTTTATCTTTATAAGAGTATACGATAATTTTCTTATTAATCACATTATAGGAGGACAACTGTTTTTTTCTAGTACTTCTAGAAACGAAAAAATTTCAGCAAAGAGAGGGAAAATGTTTCTAGCAGAATAAAAAAATATTTGCGGACCTTGGGAGCACAAGAACAGGTTAATATTATCCGGGCCGAAATCCTGCATCTTTGGACCGTTCTTGAGTTCAATCCACAATAGAGTTTTTATGGCCCACGGAGGACGGATCGCTGGCGGAGCCGTGCGCTTGCACTCGCGGCACGGAAAATCACAACGGCGGCGGCGGCGACAGCGGCGGCGAGGTTTCTCGGGGCGCCCCGTGCGTCGATGCGGCCGCACGCCTCCCCTTCCGATTCTCGAGCGCCTGCTTCAGAAGCACTTCCGATTCTCGAGCCACCTCTTCCAGTTGCACGCGCTCCTCCTCTGCCCTCCGCCGATCCCCAATGCTCCGCCGCCGCCACGGCGCCACCAGCGCCTTCCCTATGCCTGGCCCACGCGCACTTTTGCGTCCTCTCCCGCCCCGGGCTCGGCCACTGCCGCGGGGGCGCTCGCTCCACGCGCGGTGCCTCCACGGAGATGTTGAGCTTGCTGTAGTGATTGTGCGGAAACTGATGGCTCTTGACCCCCAGCAATCACGACGCTGGTAAGTATGTGACTATCAGGAATTTGTATTTAGTAGATGGGAATTGGCAGGCTGACGTGACAATGGACAGGGGCGAGGTGATGCTGGAGGTTGGAATCAAGAAGACGACGGCAGCGCAGTGCGCAGAGTAGTGTTGTGTTTTACACTGCTGCCATCCCTTCGTAACTGTTCGTAAGTGCTTCTGAAGAAAAGGAGAGAATTACACTGCTACATTTAGATAACAAAGAATCAAACTGGCATTCGGTGGATCAGATTGCCTGCAGGCATGAGTGGATTGGATCATTGGATGCCATCATGCCAAATGGTGTGCTATCTGCCTTCACCGTCTAAAGGTACCATTACTTGTGCTCAAGTTAATGATGCTGTTTCGGAAAACAAATTCCAAACTCCGTTTACATATCTACTTTATTGTAACAAAATGATGTCAAAATAGACTTTGAGGAACCTTGTCTTTATCCACTAGCAATTTCAGTCATGTTGCATTGTCAAAATAGACTTTGAGGAACCTCGTCTTTATCCACTAGCAATGTCAGTCATGTGGCATTCACATCACAATCTATGATGTGCTCGCAGCAGACAGAGTCAGATGCGATCGGAGGTACCTTGATGTAGGCATGAGTTCCAACTCCAAGCATTGCTACTCTAGTTCAGGTAGAAGCCAACCAGTAAGCATCAGAAATCGCACACTTCAAACCATATAATTCTCTTCGCATTCCCAACCAAACAACCTTCTTCTATAGCACATTACTGAACACATCTCTAGACTGAAATAATTGCAAATATTAGAAAGAACAAACGGTTGAAACCGACTTTGCTTTTGTGTTTAAAGGTACTGAAGGAACCACTTTATATGATTTGATTTGATCAACCATTTTGTCACCAGTGCTACAGTGGTTGTATATATCTTCGAGGATGGCGCAGATTAGTCAGCCGCCGCCAGGGCAGCTCGGTGTTGGAGTCGACTTGGCCCGGGCCTCCACCACGGTGGCACGGGATGGGCCAACGTCCAGTGTCCTCCACGGCAAGCATGGAGAGGCAACGAGGTGGAGCGGCGTTGTGAGAAGGCCCGATGTAGCGGCGGCTAGGGTTAGGATCTAAACCTAGATTCATGATACCGTGTAGGAGAATAGAATTGGTGGAATATTCATTTATATTGCACTGGGCCTCATGGGTATATATGGTACATAGGACTAACACCCCACGTGGGTAGACAATGTGATATTATTCCTATTTACCCTAATAGAAAGTTTTCTTAATCTGTTTTACTGAACCTAGTTGATCTTATAAAGCCATCGGCTCATAAAATTTGTAGTTCAAAATGCACATCCACTTGTTTGTGTTCTTTTGCTTATGCGCTTTTCTGCGGCTTAGCTGTAGTTTTAAAGAGGTAACATGCATTGTGAATAGGCTTTGAGTTTTCCATTGAGCCTCTACATCCACAGGGCTATTCAGCTGCTCTAGGGAAAAAAAACTAGAATAAGAAAAGCTATTTGTGCACAATATGTCTTGTTATATGACCATGGCTAAGAAATCCATTAGCCGAAAAGCCTACTCAAAAGGAATTTAGGATCCGCATGATTTGAGCCCCAAGCAACAGTCCCCATTTTGGTCATGACTTATTGTTGGCATTTGATAGGATATATTTAAAAAAAACGTGTAAAGAAAAATTGAGCTACCTAACATGTGAACAAGTCAATACTGGAAAGGAAAAATGTTTTAAATTGAAAAAATGCATGAAATCATTGCTGCTTTTCTAATGAATCTGCTAGAATTTGTCTTGAGAAATGCACTTATACTTTGCAGTAGACATAATAATTTAGAAGTGCAACTATACATATATATGCCCACACAACATCATTGTCAGAACTTACAACCACTACTTACAACAAAACCTTTATACATATTGGATTACATTAGAAAGAACAACCTTGCACATATTATCTGGCAAGATCAACATCCAACACCAGTTTGGCTGTCTCCGTGTCCGAAGTGACAGTTGTCGCTGGTCCTCCATAAGAGTAATGAGCTCAGATAGGGTTTGTTTTTGTGACTAGCTGCATCTGCAGTCTCCTCAGCATTTGTAGGCGCTCAGCAACTTCCTTCATTGTTGGCCTCTCATCTCCTGTTGAACTCAGGCACTGCATGATGAGATCTGCTAGTTTCTCGAGTACAACCATAACCTCATTATCTACTATTTCACTGTCCAAGATATCCTGGAGCTCATTCTGGTGGAACCTTAGTATGAAAGTATGAGATAGTGATTTCTTTTCATTATGATTGTCGATGTATATAGCCCTCTTTCTTGTAATTAGCTCTAAAAGAACAACTCCAAAGCTGTAGACATCACTCTTGTCGGTTAGATGGTGACTGACAAAAGCCTCAGGGTCAAGATAGCCAAGAGTTCCTTGGATAAGCATAATGAAATCATTTTTGTCCATGGGCTTCAGTGCTGAAGCTCCAAAGTCTGAAACTTTTGCATTGTATTCATTGTCCAGGAGTATATTGAGGGATTTGACATCACCATGGAGAATTGTACGAGAAGTTGATGAATGAATATAAGCAAGAGCTTCTGCTGATTGTGTAGCAATCTTCAACCTAAGATCCAATGGGGCTGATAATCTTTGGTCATTTTCATGAAGGAACTCAAAGAGGGTACCACTGGAAATGAACTCATACACCAACATCGGTACATCTACCTCCAAGCAACACCCAAGTAACTTGACAATGTTCCTGTGATTGATTTGTGACAATATTATTATCTCGTTCACAAATTCTTCTCGGCAGTCATCATCTATTACTTTGGACTTCTTTATGGCAACTTCTTTTCCATCATCTAAAATTCCTCTATAGACTGTTCCATGACCACCACATCCAAGAACACGATTGTCGCTATAGTTCTCTGTGGCTTGCTTAATCTCTGTCTCAGTAAGTATAAGAATAGTATCAACTTGTCTTGATCTCATTTCGTCATATAACCTCAGGCCACCATTTTGTTTGAAGTATTCATCCTTCTCCTTCATGTGCTTTCTCCGTTGTAATTTCATAACTAACAAGCATGTCACAGACGTCACCACAAGTGCAGAAACACAGAGGCCTGCACAACCACTTTATTTTAGATTCAACGCATCAAAAGCCTAGAAAGGGACCTGCTATGGCCTTAGAGTTATAAACTTTGCTTTCAGAGGCTTTTTAGATTCTTACCTATAATCACTTGTTCAGACTGCCTAAGAACAGGCTGGCATCCAGAATTTCTACCATCTGATTTTGTTCCTATCCTGCATCTGCATACATAACTGCCTGGAGTATTGATACAGACCCCTTTTTTGCATGGATATAATGCACTGTACTTCGGGTCTTGATTACGCATCTCGCACTCATTTATATCTGAAGAGAATTAAAATGGATTAACATATAGTGACAAAAAAGGGGGTCAAAGGATGAGTTACTTCAATCAATATCGTAAAGATATGCAGAAAAGCAAAAGAAAACTTGAGTTGTATTGGTTGGTTAAACATGTTTCTGTATTTTGTGATGTTGATGTCCAAAACCTAGTTTACAGCAACTTTGTTTTAATAAATCATACCTTGGCAGCCTTCACGAAGATAAGGATTTCCCTTGTAACCTTTGGAGCAGCTACACAGGTACCCTGGCCCATTGCTTGCATTCGTACAGTAACTGTTTGTACTGATACAAGCATAATCTTGAGGCACCACTCTCCCTTCTTTTGGACAGGAGCCATTTCTAATGGCCCAATCACTAATGACCGGTACACCTCTACTGGCTCTTTCGTTTACGAACCCAAGGTGCCCAACAAGGTCTTGTCTCCTGAAGCTGTACCACCCAACCTGGACAAGCATCGCGTATATGCATGGGTTGAAGCTCGGTAACAAGGTAACATTCGCCACTGCCGCCTGGAAGGCAGTAAGGTTGGGTGAGATGGCGGTTTCACAGCACCCCTTCCCACTGCACGGTGCTCCATCTGATGTCTGGTTGATGCCCTCGCAGTATGAGAAGCATCCAGCCACAGAAGGTTCAGGGTCACTGGCTCCGATGAGCCCCAGGGCGCTGCAGCCAATGGCCATGAAGCGGTTTCGTGTGCTTGAGAGGATGAGTGGTGTGCCTTCCAGGCTAAACTCGCCGGTGTAGTTGTCCAGAGTATTGGTGTTTGGCTCGAAGCAGCTATAGCCGACGGGGGCATAGATGCTCACCTCGCCACGCTCCAGGGAGATGTCGATGACCTCCATTGGTGTTGAAGTGTTGCTGGCAGGGGCATAGATCATAGGCCGTGGTGGCTGGAAGGTGTTGTTGCAGGTCACGGCAAAGCTGGGGTTCCGACTTGTCGCTGCACAGCCATCGCCTATGCCGAAGGGGTAAGGGATGGTCACGTCGCCACACTTGTCGGGACACCCTGGCAGTGATAGAGCAGGCTCAGATGGAGTGGCTGATGACAGCGCTGCTGCCTTCACTGGGGAGATGATGAGCATCAGGAGTACTACTAATGCTTCTTTCATGGCTAATAATGAGGTATGTTGGCCACCTGCTACAGCAGCCTTTCTTCTAATTCTAGTGCTTCGTTCTCGTTGGTTTGAATGATGTCGTTCTGCATCCTGTATGTACACTGTCCTAGAATGCTAGATTATTTGTAGATGGGAGTAGGAACGGTTTGCTTGATCTTTGATGTCACTAGCGCGTGGACGAAATCAATCAATGTAAACTGGATTCTTTGAACTGGCTTCTATGTTGCCTTTCCTTTTTTTTCCTTTTTGATTGAAAGAAGACTTTTTATGTTGCCTTTTATACTGCTAAAAGTTGGAAAAGGCTAATAAACATGTGCAACTCAACATCTGATTGAGTGATTTTTTATGGTTTCAGTTGAGTTCTTGGAAACTTCAAAATCAAAGGGTTGGGTCTGCTTCATGGTAAGTCGTGTGGCCCCTTATAGATTGCCGGAATCTGGAGAAGGCAGCATCCGGTTTTGAGGTTTATTTATTCTGAGAAAGCGATAGTCCTTGTTTTCTTACCTCATTTATATATGATCAACTATATATGAAGCGTGGTGGATCTTGTTGAGTAGTTGGTACAGTTTGTGAAACCTTGCTCTGGACTGACAAACTAGAGGAAGAACACACAGTTTTGGATCTGCTTGACGAGAGATTTATATTTAGACGGGAGGCAAGAAATTTGTAGTGTTTTGGTGGGACATTTTTCTATTACATATTTATCCTTTGTACCGTATTGTACGAGCATGTTCGCTTGGGCCACATCGAATCTTGTGGCACATGCATGAAACATTAAATATAGACGAAAACAAGACGAATCTTTTAATCAGCTATTTAATTACACAGTTTAGCTGTAAATCACAAGACGAATTTTTTAATCATAGTTAGTCCATGATTGGATAATATTTGTCACAAATAAACGAAAGTGCTACAGTTCCGAAAAGTTTTCACTTATCAGAACTAAACAAGGCCTTGGTAGAAAAGCCGTGGCAAAAAGTACGGTTTACTGATTTATTATGAAGAAAAACACTAAGAAAAACACTATTAAATAGCTATTAAATAGCTGATAGAATCGGTAGATAAGCTTAAGCGAACTGTGCTGGTTTGGAACGGTCGCATGTGTTGACTAATTAGTGATTGATTGATCTAGTCAACTGAATGTGCACGTACGTGGTTTTGTGAACGTGTGGTTTGCGAATGCTTGGTCCGAGTCCTGACGACTGCCGGCCGGTTCAAGCGCTGATGGGGCCAGCTACGCCTTGACACTGTATAGAGGTCTTGTTTGGCTGTAAATTTTTTGCAAAAACACTGTAGCATTTCCGTTTGATAAATATTGTATAATTATGGACGGTTCAAAAGATTTGTCTCGCGAATTACATGTAAATTATGCAATTAGTTAATATGATAGGAAATCTTGAAAAAATTTACAAAATTTTCGGCAAGTAAACAAGACCCAGATTGCAATTTCAGAAACACTACTGTACTGATTGCAGTTAAAAATAAATATTCTAGCAGAATGAAAAGATTTTTTTTTTTTTTTTGAGTGAGACAAGACGAACCTCCAGCACAGGAACAGCGGCGGCGGCGGCGAGGTTTCTCGGAGCGGAGCGCCCGTGCGTGGACGCGGCTCGCCTCCCCGTACTCGTGACGCCGTCTTTGAGCGCCTGCTCTGCTCCAGAAGCACTTCCTGTTCTTTTGGCGTTGGCGAGCCACCTCTTGCAGTTCAATGCTCCGCCGCCGCCACCAGCGCCTTCCCCTACAACCGCCTCGGGCTCCGTCGCCGGCGGGGAGGCGCTCCGCGCGCAGTGCCTCCACCGCGGCCTCGCGGCCACCGCTTCGTCGCCTGCTCGCTCACATGCCAACTGGTGCGCTATCATGCCTTCGCTAGTCTAGTCTATAAAGGAGCTAAAGGTACCATTACTTGTACTCAAGTTAATTATGATATTCCGGAAATTAATTGCAAACTGTGCTTACATATCTACTTCACTGTAACAGAAGATGTCAAAATATACTTTGAGTCATATTGCATTGACATAGCAATCTATGATATGCTCGCAGCACATGGAGTCAGATGCGATCGGACGTGCCTTGACGTGGAGGTGTTTGTTTGGCTGATAAGTTATAGAAAAATATTTTTGACTGATTTATTGTAAAAGAAAAACACCGCTGAGTGGCTCAAGCGAACAAACTATCAAACAACCTTCTTCTATAGCGCACAACTGAATACACCTCTAGACTGAAATAGTTGCAAATAAAGAACAAACGATTCAAACCGATTTTTCTTTTGTGCTTAAAAGATACCGAAGGAGATACTTTACATGATTACATCGACCGACCATTTTTATCACCGGTGCAGTGCTAGAGTGGGTGTATAAATTTTCGAAGGGATATATGTGCGCCAGATACTTCAACTAGTAATCAGTAACTTTTTCATTGTTCCCTTTTGGCGTGGACATATACCACCCCGTATATGCTTCACAGTTCCTAAACAGTATGGAAGTTGTTGCTATCTGTCTACTTAAAAAAACAGTGAACTCATAAGCAGAATATTCATGAGAAAAGTGCCCGCAATATTATACACACATAAGGGGGCATATCTAGTTGGAGTAAATTGCATTGCAAGTCCTTAAACTATTGGTCGATTCCTAAATGGGTCCTTCAACTAAAAAATATACCATCTACGTTCTAGATCTATATTTTGCAGTCACCAACGGTCCAAGACGTGCCACGTGAGCCCCAACAACCTACGTGGACAAGCCA
>Ga0182004_10004227_pt1 | contig 11555 bp, 9 predicted proteins | sample Sormic07211540_1_FD_120479 | JGI IMG/M metagenome (GOLD analysis project Ga0182004, IMG submission 120479) | Endophyte microbial communities from Sorghum bicolor roots, Mead, Nebraska, USA - 072115-40_1 MetaG | ecosystem: Host-associated > Plants > Roots > Unclassified | place: USA: Nebraska...
TAGGATCAACTAAGGTAGTGAGGTAACGAAGACGTAGAGGAAGGTTGATGTGGTTCTGGATAACTCTAAGATAACTAGTGTAGTGTAGCTAGGTGGGAGGACAACGAGTGAGAAAAGACTCCTGTGACTCTAACTTTACTCCTATGAACCAATCTAATCTAGTAGTAGACACACACTAACATCGCTAAACTTAACTGCTTGTTTGATGGGAGTCGACTGCAATAGGAGGACGAAACTCCTATCCAAGCGGACTCATTTCTTATGGGCGCCTACAGACCATACCCGACATGAATAGAACCTACTGGGAAGTAGAGGCCTATCACGCTTCACCGCCGCCCGCTATCATGTTTGATACAGTGGTATTCAAGGGTAGGCATTAGTCTAAACACCACGCTATGCTAACTCCAACTACATAGACTAAGTATACGACCTAGTCCAAGCACCGTGTTACCGGCAGAGAAAACAACCCAAGCACTTAAGACTAACTTAGCTAGTATATAACTACTATAAGATAGACTACAACACTACAATAGAATATTGCACTAAGTAAATACTGAAAGTAAATACTTAGAAAAGTAAAGGAAAAGTAAATATATTAAATACTCAAAGTCTTACAAGAGAAAGGTAAAGAGGAATACTAGACTCTACAGAAGACGACTCCGGAGACTCCGAGCTTCGCTCGACTCAACTCTAACTCCCACACTAGACTAACACTGACACTTACAACTGAAAAGCTAGAGCTACATTGGAACACACCTTCCCTTTAGATAGGGTGGATGCAGCCTCTATTTATAGGGGTAGTAGAGGGGGTGCCACGTTAGCGATCCATGTGCTTCCCGCTTTTCCACCCTTGGATAAACCGTCATTGGAACTGCCTTAGATGGACGTCCAAGATCATTTGCATATGTTGCCAAAGTCAATGGAGTGTAACTGACCTTAGATGGCCCCACATCATAGGTCGGTCGACCTGATATTTTGTGAGGTGGGGCCACCCTGAGCCTTCTAGATGGTCCTGGAGGTCGGTGGAGTGGAGCTGGTAGGTGGGACCCACTAAAGGCCGGTCGGCCGACCGAGATTTGGTGAGGTGGGCCCACCAGCCTTGCTCCATTGCTGTCCCCATCTGTCATGGAGTGTGTCTTGTGTTCATCTTCAGTCTGGTTCTTCTGGTGGGTCCATGGATCATTGTACCTCCATCTTTCACCCTTGAACAGAAATACAAGTGTGATCTGAGGGTCGAGATAGACTTGAATGTGTTGCCTTAGGATCCTGGAATTGAGCCAGCACCTGGACAACCCCAAGTGTAGGTCGGCCGACCAGGACTTGGTGGGTCCAGGAGCTCATTTTCCCCCAAATGTAAGTGTACCTGCATCCAAATTCTTAGAGCACAAGTGGAACCTCTTAGTGATAAAAGATGCCTATGCTATGTCATTCTTCCACTATTTCCGACCTGTTGATGGTGTTTTCATGTGTGGATTTTATAGCTTGTCCACCGTCAACACCTTCTAAATGAGAGATCAACTAATGAGATATATGATCCTCCTTAGGGGGGTCTGCCTCTACTTATATAGTCCGGTGGGATGAACCATAACCTTCATATTAAACCGACATGAAACAAGGGTCAAGATGCATTGTAGAGGTTGGCTGGAGGCCGTCACGCAAAGCGAAGCTCTCTTCCAAGTGGGCCTAGGCTAGCTGGTCTAGCATGTGGGGCCGACTGATGTTGGTATTTATTAATGCACACTAAGATCTATAATTATCCGCAAGTGCACAGATAAGATACCGATGTAGCATTTCACCAGGATGACCCACCTTTAATATCAAACTCAAAGGAACTGATGGAGGGATCTTGATCTTGGCTTATTCCCTAAGCACAATAAAGGATGAGATGCTAGAAGGTTGAGGGAGAGAACTAAGTTGGTCTAATCATACTTTTATGGAATTTTGTACTTACTAATCCGCTGAGGAATTACTATGGAAGGTCGCAAACATAGTATGAATCTACCACGTAACGAAAGGTCTCCTATGGATATCTCCTATAGACAGGAGGTGGACTATATAAGACTCAACAAAGCTGTCACCTTTGTGATCTACCACTAATCCGGACTATAGGGTGCATATGTGAGTAATAACCCGAGCCTAAACACAATGCTTACACTATGAATTATATTTTATCATAGTGCACTAGATCAAAAGTCTCAAATAAAACTCATAAACTAGAAGAACAATAATTTACTGACTAATTGAAGTTGATGACCGAAGAAATCTCTAATCCAAGCTCCTAAAGAACTTGAATCCGCAGGTGCAAGCTGAAGAAGGAGCACCGTCAGGCCCAGGGCTTCCTCTAGATCTTCAACCTTTCTCTCTCTTCCAGTTCAAACCAGACTAGAGGTGTACTAGTCTTCTTAATTGCTAGGCTCTAGAGAGGTTTTAGGGACCACTCTCTTGATCTTGTCTGGAGATAATGAATTGAAGTCTTCAAGATGCCTCAGGGGTTGGGGTGTCTATCTCCACTTATAGAGCCTGATGGGCTGAACTATAGCCCTTAGATCAAACTGACTTAATACAATGGTCAAGATGCATCATACAAGTCAGTTGGAAATCATCGTGTCAAGCTAGGTGATAGGTGGGTCCCACCTAGGAATGTCGACCCCACCTGGCAGGCCGACCGGCCTAGCTCAGGGCAAGGTCAACTTCTCCTTTCCTCTGGTGTCTTCTAGTGTGCTCTAGAACCTTCACATGAATTCTTATGAAATTCCAATGAGATTTGATTTGGTTCCTTGACTCCTACTCTTCCTCGTCTATTTATGATTTAATCTCTAAAATCACAATTCACCAAAGTTGTGGAATTAGTTAGATTAGTCCCTAAAACTATTGCTTGGTGATGGTTCTGGTGACTTCTATAGTGTTCCAAAGCGTATCTGACATAGACTCTCTCGTCAAGACTTCATTTATAATGAATGCAATATCCGTTCTTATTGTCTCAACGAGCTCTTCGCAATGGTGTGCTCTAATTCATCATTTGAGATGCTTTTATGTATAGAATATCCAATATCTGCAAAATAAGTGAGAACACTAAAACTCGTGGAACTCATTATGTTTAAATCAAATCAAAGGGCACTTTGGATCATTTTAGTTGGTTCTTGGGCACTAGTTCATGATTTATAATTGGAGTTAATTACCGTTAGCAAACTCCCCAACACTTGAGCTTTACTCGTCCTCGAGAAAATATTAGAATACTTTGCATACCTACAAGATAAGACATCAGTACTCACTACTAGGGATGTGCTTTTCAATGACGATTTCATAGTGACGTTTCTGAATTTGTCATGTATTTGGAGCTTTTCAATGATGAAATTGTTTCTTTCGTCATTGTTCACAGTGACGCAGCCCAAGCTCGAAAAGATAATGATGAATACATATGAATCGTCAGGGAAGAACCTCTAAGCTTCGTCACTGATTTAATGGTGGTGTTCGAATGTAGGTTCCACCTCCAGATGGCGCGATTACCACATTCACATTTTTGGAATTTTAGTTATGTACAGCAAGTGGATTCATCGTGGAGAGTCAGTAGATACTAAAGTAGTTGACTATTTGGACGAGGAGGTGGATGGATTTGATCATGGTGAAGGGATAGATGTGGATGTGTCGTATGATAATCATGATGAGGATGACGGAGTACCAGAGGTGATAGGAGATCTATACGCAGCTACAGAGGCTGATGGAGAAGAGCCAAGGTTTGCAAAAGTCCTTGCGGATGTAACGCAGTCACTTAGCCCAGGATCTAGCCACTCGAAGTTCTCTTTTCTAGTGAGGTTGCTATATATCAAGTCTCATTATCGAATCAGCAGTACAACATTTACCGCAATCATGAAGTTGTCGTCGTCATTCCCTCAATGTAAATTTCTAAAATCATATGTTGAGGTGAAGAAATATCTACATGAATTGGGCCTGTAACACCCCAGTGTTACGGTTGCATCCTTTCACATGCATGACCTGAGCATAATCATCTTCATAAGCATACCATGATCATAATTCACCTTGGGTCATGTCATTTTATGCATAAATGTTGTTTAACTTCCTTAATTATGCTCTCTATGCTTGTGTTTGAGTAAGCCATGCTCTTGTATGTGTCCTAGGCCTTGGTAAGTAGCTTAACTTTGCTTAACATACCCTAAGGAACAATGTTCATGTTGATCATACCTTCAAATTATGCTTTCAAGTAATGGTTGCACTTAGGAGGCTATAAACCTCTTTTGCTTAGGCTTTTAAAACGTGCTTAATAAAATTTTGCATGTCAAAACTTTCTAAAGAAAAGTTGTAGCCAATTTTATATTGAACAAAAGTTGTTTTATGGCCATCTCATGAAAATGAAGACAACTTGCTCAAAAATGGATCACAAGGCAAATTTCGGGGCAGTTCCAACACTTAGAATTTTTCTAAGTCATTCTGGCGCCACTAGTTTGTCTGAAGGTATTTGGAAACTCTATATCTTTTTATCCAGGCTGAATTAGTACTCCATGATTGTCAATTACATCATCTCCTAATTCACTAAGGTTTGGGAGATAATCTGTGTCAAAGTACCTCTGTCAGTCTCTGAACCAAGCTCTAAATGGACAACGTCATCGTCGACGTGGCCGACCGGCGGCAACGTTTCATCGCCATTTGGCACCCGTACGCCATTCCTAGCCCCACTCATCAGCGCTGATGATGTGCATGACCTCCACGGTGTCGTCCTCGAGCGCCTGGACACGTCCATTCTCCTCCTCTCTCCCTTCTCTCGCAGAAACACGGCGACCGTGGAGGCGCCATTGTCGGGCTCACTCCAGTGAGCTCGAGCGCGCTCCACGCTGCACCGTCGTCCACCAGAGTTTGCCCACAGCTCTGCCGTGTTCTGCTCTTCCATCTCCACCGCATAACTCGCCACAGAAACCTCCGGTGAGCCGACATTTTTGTCTTTCCCCAAACCGGGTCGTCGGAAGAGTTTTCTTCGGCGAACCCAATGCTGAGCTCCTCGGAGCCTCTCTTCTTCTCCGGTTTGTCTCTCTGAGTAGCTTAGGGTCTTAGCTAGCTAGTGAGCAAACCCTAGAGCGCTCTACCGCACTCACCGGCGATGAAAACGGCAGGGCAACGCCACCGTACTCTCGCCGGAGCACCACACGCATGTGGCCAGGCTTGCCTGAGCCCTCTCCGGTCGAGCTCTCCACCTAGGAAGCTCCGCTGTGACACACCGAAGCTGTAGGACCCTTTAGTTCACACTCTACCGGCCCGAGAGCGCCGGTGGAACGTCGGACACCTCGGCAGAGCCACCATCATCGACGGCGAGTCCTCTCCGGTGGCTCCGCCGCGGAGAAAGTAGGTCCTTCCAATGTGCTTTGACCTGGGGAACACTCCAGTGCCCTTGGTTTGGCCGGAGACCTCACCGTCGACGAGAAATCACCGTTGGAAGCTCTCCCTGCGCAAGGAAGAAGAACCTGACACGCGGGTCCCGCTGTCAGTGACTCAACGGCTCCTACCTATCTTTTATTCAAAATCCAGATTATTTCCAACCTTGCAAAAATCATATCTTCTGTTCCTGAGCTCCAAAAATTGTGAAACAGATTTTGTGATGATCCTTGGGATGGCTACTTTTTAATAAAAATATATTATGCACCATGTTTCATCTGAAAAATAATTGTTATGAATTAATCTTGTTATTTCAATATAAATTCATATCTATTGATATACTGCTCCAAATGTTGTGAAATTTTTATGCTATGCTTTGTGTGGTACTAGTATGCTCGGGTAATTATTTGGAGTACTATATCTCTGCTATGTAATTTATGTTAATAGTATTGCTTAAATCCATGTTTAAATCATATTAAATGTTGTATGCTTATGCTGGTGTTCTCCTTTGGTGTCCAGTAGGGTTATGGTGGGAATAGCATGTAAATAATCTGAAATCTATTGTTTGACACTGTTTAACCCATATTTCTTAATTTAAGATAATAAGCACCTTGTTACATGTTAATTAAGTAGCTTGCGTTTGGCATGTGCAATTGCTCTGAAAAATTTATGAAGATGCTTAGGTGCCTTGCTGGTGCTTCTGTAAGTTTTGTTGATTTTTCTGAGCACTCTTGCAGGTATCTCTTAATTATGCCGTTTTATGGAAATAAATTAATAAAAGCTTTATAATTACGTGTTTGTTAGTTAACATGTGGTTTTCTGGTAATCTTATATCATGTTTGTTCTTGTGAGTCACTTGGTTGACACTAATTATGCTTTTACTATGTTAACAAATAATTAATTAAAGGCTATATAGCTGTTCTGGACAGCAAGAGAGTAATCTGATTATTGTTTGATGATAACCTTGTTTTCTGGAAGACTTGTCTCTATGAAAGTTGTTGTAAACTTCGTGTTCTAGCAGTAGTTAAAATTTGGGGTCATTTGGCTCAGTAGTTTAGAAGTTATGGCTTTTCCAAGTTAAGTTCCAGAACTAGGTGCTCTCTGTTTACTGGGACAGAACCTGAAACTTTCTTTAAATTGACTGATTTTACTTGTGAGTATTGCTGTGATGTCTAAACATGAAATGTAAAAAATTTCATAAGCTTTCAAGAATGTCTTAATTCATGTCTGTTGGATTTGTATATCTCCAGTTATGAGTTGTTCTTTGAGCTGCCCTGTTGTTGGTTGTTGCCGTTTAATTGTGTAAGTTGGTGTGTCCTTGTTAGTTGTAGTGGTACTCTTTTGTGAGCTTGTATAGAAGCTTACTAAATGAGTGTCCAGTGAAGTATATAATCATGTTGTGTTAAAGCATTCATCATTCTCTTGTATGCATACATTCCTCACTCATCGTGCATGCAATAGGTGCCCGGAGACCGCAACGTCCTTCGAGCTCGAGAGGGTGAATCCAGAAGGTCTGGAAACCGCCCAGGAGTCAGAGGTCCAGCTAGCAGGACCCAAGGAGCCCGAGGAAGAAGTCGAGTGCCCTAGTCACGAGCCCGCTTCATTCGTGAAAGGCAAGCCCCAGAACATCTTAAGTCTCCCACTTTACTTTCAAAGCATGCTTGAATATGTTATATCTATTGTTGCATTACATATAGGAGTTGTGATGGAACCCTTGCTGCATTATACCTTTCCTTGTCCAGATATATCACTTTACCTTGGTATAGAGTTAGGATCGAGTAGCAGCTCAGCCATGCTTTAGTCGGTAGAAGTCGGGTGATATCCTATCACCTGCGCGAAATAAGGCCTGTTGTTGGATCACGGTTGGCTATATTGCTATCGTGGGAAAGAACCTAATTTAAGCTGACTTAAGCCGGGCGGAGTTTCGCAAGGTGGTAGTAACTCCGCCTGTGGCAGCTAAGGACCGATCGTTGTATGTCCTCTTGTCATGTTGAACGCATGCCTGACACTTAGTTGGCCGGATAACTCGTTCCGAACGCGAAGCCTAGTAGTATGACTCAGGCCGGAAGACCAGCAAGTACAAAGTGCACACTACCGGAGGAAGTGCGGTGTGCGGGGGGGCATTGGCGTAAGACCAAGGGCAGGTGAATTAAAAGTCCTGATCTTCGTGGCAGAGTGACAGCCCTGGGAGTGCGGCACTGATCGGAGACGCGATTCTTGAGTCTTACCAAAGGTGACCCGCTTGCTCTCCGACGGGGGATGCATGGGTGAGTGTTAGGAATAACCCTCCAGCTAGATAGGAATCGATTCGAATCACCGTCTCTGCCGGATAGTGAGAACTTGACAGAGCAGCGGCAAATGTAGCATTCACTAAGTACTTAATGGTTCTTAATGATGATGTTGAGGATACCAAGAAAGAACATATGTTGAAACTTGATATGGTTATTATTGTTTGTTAATAATAAAGTGAAGTGCTTAGTCTAGGTGCTAATCTAGTGATAGACTAATGATGATCAATATGATGCTTATAAGAATGGTTACTATCCAATTTAAGCTCTTTAGCAAATACCATGAGTCAAGCTAGCTCCACTTTATACTCAACCTTGCATGATCCTTGGTGTCTTTTATGTTTGGTTAGATGGGTAAGTCTAGCTGAGTACATCCTCGTACTCAGGGTTTATTCCCACCTGTTGCAGATCACATCTTCTATGACTGTTTCTGCAATACCTATCTTCACCCCGCTGGGGATGAGGACTAAACCGTTGGGCGCTGTTCAATAACAACTTCGTATTTATGATGTTTTTGGTGGATGTGAAGTGACTCTGGCTGTAACAGGAACCTGTGAAAGGTGTGTGAAAACTATGTTACTTCTGCTACTTTGAACTTGTGTTGTAATAACTTAAGTAACTCCGATGTGGTGTCGCTTTGTCGACAATGAATGAACTCTGCAACAATCACTGTGTTATGTTGAACAATTAAGATCTTGGTTTGTTGCGAAGTTGGTTTGAAATCCTTCATGGTTTCAGTTGACTACCGGGATTATATGGGCTCAAGTTCGGAAACTTGATTACCTGCGCGATCGTTTCTACACTTGAACTCTTATAATTTGGTCGGTTCTGTGACATGGCCTTGAGTATGGAAACATCCATGTGTGCAAGAACAATTGTGTTTTGTTTTGGATGGAACATGCAAATCTGGATGTCTACCTAGAATGCAAGGAATCTAGATGGCAAGATTATTCTTGGAACAAGAAGATCCTGCATAGGTTTTGATGCATTTTCCACTTATACCAAGGTTGAAGAGGATTTTTGCTTCAAAACGAACCTTTGAGGAAACACAATGGCACAAGAAATTGAGGAAGCCAGTTGACAATATAATGAGCCATCCAGCTGACGGAGAAGCATTGAAGAACTTTGATAGAAAATTTCGAGATTTTGCATCAAACCCGAGGAACTTGAGGTTCGCCTTAGCTACCGATGGATTCAATCCATTTGGCAACATGAGTACACAATATAGCATGTGGCCTATGCTTTTGACACCATTAAACATCCCACCTTGGGAATGTGTGAATGCATCAAATTGCTTTATGGCTTTACTTATTCTAGGTCCAAAATCTCCATGAAAGGATTTTGATTTGTTCCTTGAGCCCCTAATATAAGAACATGTAGTGGAAGGAAGTTCAACCTTCGGGCTACTGTTTTGTGGTGTATATATGATTATCCAGCACTGAGCACCTTATCAGGGTGAACAACAAAAGGCTATTATGCATGTGTTCATTGCGACAAGAATCCTTTGTCTTGGGCAACAAGGAATATAATATGTTACCTTTGACATCATCGAGACCATGCAACGTCACGTTCTTGACAGAGAAGCTTGGCTTTTGATGGACACCGTGAAAACAAAGTTGAGCCAGGTAAGTTCACCACGGAGGAGGCCCTAGAAGAGCTAGAGAAGGTTTAAGATGTTAGACTAGGGAAGCATACTGGAAACAAGAAAAGAAAGTGCAACGAAGGTTGAGTGATTTATAGTCGCAAAGCTGGTTTGTGGAGATTGCCATATTGGCAAAATTTGTTACTTCCTTATAACCTTGATGTGATGCACATAGAGAAAACATATGTGACAACCTTCTTAGCACATTACTGAAAATTGAGGGCAAGACTAAGGACAGAGTTAATGCTAGACTAGATTTACATGATATGGGCATAAGACCTGAGTTGCACTTACAGCAGAATGGCAACTCAATCACTATTCCACATGCTTCTTATGTCTTGGAGAATGATCAGAGAATATAGTCTTGCATGTTTCTCAAAGACATTAAGTTTCCTGATGGATATGCGACCAATCTAGCAAGATACATAAGTGAATATGGTTTGAAGGTGCAGGAAAAGCTGGAAATACATTCTTGCCATATACCCCTACAAAGAATCATATCTGCTGGCCTAAGAGGACTGGTGAGGAAGGATATATATGAAGCAGTTGCAGAGCTCGGTAACTTCCTTAGGGAATTGTGTTGTAGAAATTTAAGGGTAGATGTTGTGAAGCGACTAAAAGTAGAAATTCCTTTAATCATTTGCAAGCTCGAGAGAATCTTTCCACCGGCCTTTTTTGAATTCATGGTTAACTTTGCTGTCCATTGTCGACGAAAGCTAGTCGGCAGTCTACCTTGGGGTATACCCACGGTATTAGTTTATCGGCAGACAGGTGCGCAAGCTACGAACTTGATGGTGACACAAGACACGGACAAGGTTTTTATCCAGGTTCGGCTGCCATGTGGGTGTAATACCTACGTCGTGTGTCTGATTGTATTGTTGTGGATTGTGTTGAGTTGAGATGAGATGTCCTAGGGGGGTCCCTTGTCTCCCTTTATATAGTCCAGAGGGCAGGGTTACAGATCCGGAAACTAATCCTAGTCCGTTACAATTGCCATAGATAACACGGTATCAATTCCTATTCTAACCAACTAGAATCTGGCTTGATCTCCACATCTTGTTTCCTTGTGTGAAACTCCGAGCAGTGGGATCAAGCTTCGAACTGTCTCGTGATGGGCCAAGTCTCCTGGCCCAAGTCTAGCCGTAAGGGTATAGGGGTTTATACCCCCACAGCTAGTCCCCGAGCACCCTGTATTGTGATGTAACACGCTGTCATGAGCTTCTTCGACAAGTGAGGCTTGACGTTTTCGACAACCAGGAAAGTCGCCCGAACAGTTGCAACGGTATTATAACCAATTTGAAAACTAGTCGATCAACCTCGAAGAAGCAGGTTGTTCAAAGAATGCATGGTGCTCTTAATCAAAAAAGATTTCTTTCCTGATGAAGTGTGCCCACTTTACTTTTCTGAAAAAGTATAGTCTTTCAAAAAGCAAGCAATTTCACTGCAAAGTGAAGTGTGCCCACTTAGTCCCCAAGCCTGGTAGTAGGTGACGTAGGCACGTGGTGCTAGGATCTAAAAAGAAAAATCATCTTAAAATTTCTGATACTAACATGCATCGCTAGATGCATCGTACCGATGTAGTCCCTGAGCTAGCTGGAAAGCGAAGTATGAGCCTTGTAGCAAGGTCTAAAAAATTAAATTATCCGAGCAGATGTTATGCAATTGAATTTTCCAAGCCGAGAGCGTGTTGCACTTATTTAGGGCTGAGAGAACCGGCCAACCAGTCGCCGAGCATGTCACGCTCGACATTTGGTACAGTCCCCAGATTTTTGAAACATCAGACAAGTCGACCAGTCCCCGAGCATGTCATGCTCGGTGGTCGATACAGTCCCCAGATTGATGAATGGGCGAACTAGTTGACTAGTCCCCGAGCATATCATGCTCGGTGGTCGGTACAGTCCCCAGGTGAAACGACCTAGATTTTTCCACAAAGGGAAAAATCCACAGATTCGAATTATAATGTGATAATTCAGAAATTGAGCCATCACATTATCATATATCAGCTGTTATCACAGTCATACATCGTGAAAAACAAGATTACAACACATTTACTTTACAACTCTTGGTCAACAAGCCTATTACATCGTTTTTCTAGCAAAAACATACACGGGTCTTTATCGAAGTTGATGTAGCGCGTCAGCGGTGAAGGCTCCTCCTTCACAGGCAATCATCAGAGTCGGCGTAGTTTATCAGCGGGCGTAGCCTTCATCTCCGAACCAAACTTGAGCGCAGGAACGAGACCA
>Ga0182004_10004228_pt1 | contig 11555 bp, 10 predicted proteins | sample Sormic07211540_1_FD_120479 | JGI IMG/M metagenome (GOLD analysis project Ga0182004, IMG submission 120479) | Endophyte microbial communities from Sorghum bicolor roots, Mead, Nebraska, USA - 072115-40_1 MetaG | ecosystem: Host-associated > Plants > Roots > Unclassified | place: USA: Nebraska...
TGCTACAATGAGGTGTTTTATCTGTGCGCTTGCGGATAGAATAGATTATTTTCTAGAGAGCCTTTACATTTATAAATACCTTTGTACACTCTGGCACCATGCTGGGGATGACAACCTAGTATCAAGTGGTGTTAGCTAGTGTCAAGAGTCGTTAGCATTTAACCACTGCATCATGTGTTCGCCCATTTTCTTCTCAATAGCCTCTTATAACATCTCCTTAAATTCTCTTCTTTTTAGAGTCTAGAGACTATTGCAGCTCTAACTACTCCATGTTCAGCCTATCAATAGTATCCATTACTACCCCTAGTTGTCCATGTTTGACCCTCTTCTTCTTCTTCTTTTCTTACCCCTCATTTTATTTCTATTACCTAAAACTTGCATGTATGTGTAGACGCACACACACTGGGAGAGAACAAGAATAAACATTAGGACATTATAGTGTGGTTGAAAATATGGAGATAGAGAATAAAGAAATTTAGATTTATAAAAGTTTTATTTGTTAACATCAATGAATCTATTGGTCAAATTAGTACCTATGGAAGCCATTGAATTAGTCATGATGTGCTGACCAAACTAGTACCACGAAGCATAAGCTATATCCGTAGGTGGTTGAGGCACTGACCCTTGAATTATTTATCATGCTTTCATGTAGTATCTTGTTCACCTTCTCTTTTATTACACCATACACAGCTTCTAGCCACTTTTTGGAACTCTTATATAAATTCAATTCAAAGTCAACATTCAACCACTACATCATGTGTTCACACATTTCCTTCTCAATAGCCTCTTGCAACCTCTCTTTTTTGTTACTTTTGGAGTCTAGAGATTGTTGCAGCTCTAAGTAGTCCGTGTTCAGCCTATGGACAGTATCCAATACTACTCCTAGTACTCCTAGTTTATCCCTCCTCTTCTTTGCTTACACCTTATTTTATTTATATTACCTAAAGCTTTTATATGTGTGTTTACACAAACACACACACATAAATCGAGAGAGGAAGAATAAACATCAGAACAATATAGTGTGGTTGAACATATGGAGATAGTGAATAAAGAAATATACATTTATAAAAGCTTTATTTGTTATCATCATTGAATCCATTGCTCAAACTAGGACCTGTGGATGCCACTAATTAGCATGGATGTGCTAACCAAACTAGTACCATGAAGCATAAGCTATCTCCATAGGTGGTTGAGGCACTGATCCTTGAGTTATATTTCTTTCTTCAACTAGTATCTTATTCAGCTTCTCTTTAATTGCACCGTCCACTGCTTCCTACTTTTGGAACTCTTATAACTCAACTAAATCCAATTCAAAGACGTTAGTATTCAACCACTGCATCATGTGTTCACACATTTCCCTCTCAATAGCCTCTTGCAACCTCTCTTTTTTCTTCTTTTTAGAGTTTAGAGACTATTGCAGCTCTTAGTACTCCATGTTCAGCATATGGATAGCATCCAATACTACCCCTAATACTCCTAGTTTAGCCCTCGTTTTCTTTGCTTACCCCTCATTTTATTTGTATTACCTAAAGCTTTTATATGTGTGTTTATACACACACACACATAAACCAAGATAGAAAGAATAAACATTAGGACAATGTAGTGTGGTTAAACATATGAAAATAGAGAATAAAGAAATTTACATTTATAAAAAGCTTTATTTGTTACCATAATTGAATCTATTGCTCAAACTAGGACATGTGGATGCCATTGAATTAGTACTGATGTGCTGACCAGACTAGTACAACGAAGCATAAGCTATGGTTGAGGCACTAACCTTTGAGTTATTTTTCTTGCTTCAACTAGTATCTTGTTCACCTTCTCTTTAACTACACCATCCACTGTTTCAAGCCACTTTTGAAACTCTTGTAGCTCAACCAAACTCAATTCCTTAAAATTAGCATTCAATCACTACACAACGTGTTCATCCATTTCCTTCTCAAAGCCTCTTGCAACCTCTCATTTTTCTTCTTTTTAGAGTCTAGAGACTATTACAGCTCTAAGTATTCTATCTTTGGCCCATAAACTGTATACATTCCTGCCCTAGTACTCCAAGTTTGGCCCTCCTCTTCTTTGCTTACCCCTCATTTTATTTTTATTACTCAAAACTTGCATATGTGTGTACACACACACAAGAGAGAAAAAGAATAAAAATAAAGACAATGTTGTGTGGTTGACATATGGAAATAAAAATAAAAAAAATCATTTGTAATAAATTTATTTGTTAGTATCAATGAATCCATTATCCGAATTAGGACCTGTGGAAGCCACTGAATCAACATTGATATGCTGTCCAAACTGGTGCTGCGAAGGATAAGCTATCTCCATAGGTGGTTGAGACATGAACCCTTTAGTTATTTTCCTTGCTTCAACTGGTATTTTGTTCACCTTTTCTTTGATTGCACCATCCATTGTTTTGAGCAACTTTTCAAACTATTGCAGCTCAACAAAACTCAATTCTAATATGTTAGGATTTAATCACTACATCATGTATTAGCCCATTTGCTTGTCAATAGCCTCTTGCAACGTCTTCTTAAATTTTCTTCTTTTTAGAGTCTAGAGAGTGTTGCAGCTCTAACTACTCCACGTTCAGGCTATCAATATTATTCATTACTACCCCTAGTTGTCCATGTTCAACCCTCTTCTTCTTTGCTTACCCCTCATTTTATTTCTATTACCTAAAACGTGCATATGTGTGCACACACACATACTGGGAGAAGAAGAATAAACATTAGGACATTGTAGTATGGTTGAACATATGAAGATAGAGAATGAAGAAATTTTGATTTATAGAAGTTTTATTTGGTAACATCAATTAATCTATTGGTCGAATTAGCACCTATGGAAGCCATTGAATTAGTCATGATGTGCTGACCAAACTAGTATCGTGAAGCATAAGCTATCTCCATAGGTGTCTGAGGCACTGAGTTTTGAGTTGGTTTTCTTTTTTTAACTAGTATCTTATTCACCTTCTCTTTGATTGCACCATCCAGTGCTTCTAGCCACTTTTGGAACTCGTATAGCTCAACAAAATCCAATTCAAAGATGTTAGTATTCAACCACTGCATCATGTGTTCACACATTCACTCTCAATAGCCTTTTGCATCCTCTCTTTTTTCTTGTTTTTGAAGTCTCAAGAGTATTACGGCTCTAAGTACTCCGTCTTCAGCCTATGGACAATATCCAATACTACACCTACTACTCCTAGTTTAGCCCTCCTCTTCTTTGCTTACCACTTGTTTTATTTGTATTACCTAAAGCTTTCATATGTGTGTTTATACACACACACACAAACCGAGAGAGAGGAAAAAATAAACATTAGGAGAATGTAGTGTGGTTGAACATATGGAAATAGAGAATAAAAAAATTTACATTTATAAAAGCTTTATTTGTTAGCATCATTGAATCAATTGCTCGAACTAGGACTTGTGGAAGCCATTGAATTAGCATTGATGTGCTGACCAGACTGGTAGTACGAAGCAGAAGCTATCTTGGTTGAGGCACCGATCCTTGAGTTATTTTTCTTGCTTCAACTAGTATCCTCTTCACCTTCTCTTTGACTGGACCATCCACTATTTTCAACCACTTTTGGAACTGTTGCAGCTCAATTAAACCCAATTCCATGACATCATCATTCAACCATTGCATAATGTGCTTGCCCATTGCCTTCTCAATAGCCTCTTGCAACCTCTTATTTTTCTTCTATTTAGATCTAGAGACTATTGCAACTCTAAGTATTCCATGTTTGGACCATGCACTATATACATTCCTTTCGCTAGTACTCCAAGGTCAATCCTCCTCTTCTTTGCTTACCCCTCATTTTATTTCTATTACTTAAAACTTGTATATGTGTGTGTACAAACACATACAAGAGAAGAACAATAAAAATTAGAACAATGTTGTGTGATTGACATATGGAAATAAAGAATAAAAAAATTCATTTATAATAATTTTATTTGTTACCATCAATGAATCCATTGCTCGAACTAGAGCCTATGGAAGCCATTGAATCTGCATTGATGTGCTGTCCAAATTGGTACTGTGAAGCATATGCTATCTCCATAGGTGGTTGAGGCACTAACCCTTTAGTTATTTTCATTGCTTCAACTAGTTTCTTGTTCACCTTCTCTTTGACTGCACCATCCATTGTTTTGAGCAACTTTTTAAACTATTGCAGCTCAACAAAACTCAATTCTAATATGTTAGGATTTAACCACTGCATCATGTGTTCACCCATTTTCTTGTCAATAGCCTCTTGCAACGTCTCCTTAAAATTTCTTATTTTTAGTCTAGAGACAGTTGTAGCTCTAACTACTCCTTGTCCATTACTGCCTTAGTTGTCCAATTACCTAAAACTTGTATATGTGTGTGTAGACACACACACACACACACACACACACACAAGGTGACTAGGAGAAGAAGAATAAACATTAGGACATTGTAGTGTGGTTGAACATATGAAGATAGAGAATAAAGAAATTTTGATTTATAGAAGTTTTATTTGGTAACATCAATGAATTTGTTGGTCTAGTTAGCACCTATGGAAGCCATTGAATTATTTATGATGTGCTGACCAAACTAGTACCACAAAACTTAAGCTATCTCCATAGGTGGTTGAGGCACTGACTTTTGAGTTGTTTTTCTTGCTTCAACTAGTATCTTATTCACCTTCTCTTTGATTGCACCATCTAGTGCTTCTAGACACTTTTGGAACTTATATAGCTCAATGAAATCCAATTCAAAGATGTTAGTATTCAATCACTCCATCATGTGTTCGCATATTTCCCTCTCAATAGCCTTTTGCAACCTCTCTTTTTTCTTATTTTTGAAGTCTTGAGACTATTGCGGCTCTAAGTACTCCGTCTTCAGCCTATGAACAATATCCAATACTACCCCTACTACTCCTTGTCGAGCCCTCCTCTTCTTTGCTCACCGCTCATTTTATTTGTATTACATAAAGCTTTTATATGTGTGTTTTATACAGACACAAACACACACAGAAGTCGAGAGAGGAAAAATAAACATTAGGACAATGTAGTGTAGTTGAACATACGAAAATAGAGAATAGAAAATTTAAATTTATAAAATCTTTATTGTTAGCATCATTGAATCCATTGCTCGAATTAGGACTTGCGGAAGCCATTGAATTAGCATTGATGTGCTAACCAAACTGGTAGTACGAAGCAGAAGCTATAGGTGGTTGAGGCACCAATCCTTGAGTTATTTTTCTTGCTTCAACAAGTATCCTCTTCACATTCTCTTTTACTGCACCATCCACTATTTCCAACCACTTTTGGAACTGTTGCAGCTCAATTAAACCCAATTCCATGACATTAGCATTCAACCATTGCATAATGTGCTCGCCCATTGCCTTCTCAATAGCCTCCAGCAACCTCTCATTTTTCTTCTTTTCAGATTCTAGAGACTATTGTAGCTCTAGGTATTTCATGTTCGGCCCATGCACTATATACATTCCTTTTGCTAGTACTCCAAGGTCAATCCTCCTCTTCTTTGCTTACCCCTCGTTTTATTTCTATTATTCAAAACTTGTATATGTGTGTGTACACACACACACGAGAGAGAAGAATAAAAATTAGGACAATATTGTGTGGTTGACATATGGAAATAAAGAATAAAAATTCATTTATAATAATTTTATTTGTAACCATCAATGAATCCATTGCTCGAACTAGAACATGTGAAAGCCATTGAGTCAGCATTAGTGTGCTGTCCAAACTGGTATTATGAAGCATATGCTATCTCCATAGGTGGTTGAGGCACTTCCTCTTGAGTTATTTTTATTGCTTCAATTGTATCTTGTTCACCTTCTCTTTGACTACGCCATGCATTGTCTCTAGCCACTTTTGAAACTGTTATAGCTCAATAAAACTCAATTTCTAATATGTTAGGATTTAACCACTGCATCATGTGTTTGCCAATTTCCTTGTCAATAGCCTCTTGCAACGTCTCCTTAAATTTTCTTCTTTTCAGAGTATAGAGACTGTTGCAGCTCTAAGTACTCCATGTTCATTCTATTGACAATATTATAGCCTCTTGTACTCGATGTTCAACCTATGGATGGTGTTCGTTACCCACATGCATAAATGGTAGCCTGTACTTTCTGAAGATATGCTTGGTGAAATGATTATTGTAGCACCCGGTTTTAAGGAAAAAATCAGATACACACTATATATGAGTCCAGGAAATCAAATCTCACATATAGCCACAAATAAGGGTAATATCAGAAGACAAATGCTGAACTATAACGTACTTAGCATAAAGATATAACCTTAGATAGCAAACATCGGATAGACAATTTGGATCTTCAGGTAAAGACCGCACTTCACAGGGACAACTGACTGGTTGATCACAAGCCTAACTCTTTCAGACTAGCAATCTGATACCCATCCATGAATTTTCCAAAGTATTGAAAAGTAAAGCAAGCGTAAGTACATATCGTTCTCAGCAACATAATATGGGGTTTATGAGGCTCAAATAGGCAAGACATGGGTTTGACTGCATGTAGCTTTTAGTTGTCATAGTTTTAGCATATGAGTAGCATCAAGTTGTTGTAATCCCAAAGTAAACCCATGATCGGATAAAATGAATAATGAATAGCATAAATAATATAATAGTCATTAGTGACTATCTATTCCGTAAGGGTTCCAAGGCCGCTCGTGACCCTGAGCGTGGCTGTTATAGTAGTTTTACACTCTGCAGAGTTTGTACGCTTTCACCATGAGCCATGATTTACCCTTTCACCCAAGGTGATCGGCCTCTTGATCCACTACCAAGGAAGGTCGATAGGGTTCACTATTAAGTCTTTTAAAGGTTTGTCTAACAAGTTGGGGCCTCTAGGTTACCAATTGCCAAGGGAATATAGAGCCCCCCTTCCGAATGGTCGGTTGGGGAAAGATGAGTGATTTTTGTAATTTTTAGATTTTTAGAAGATCATTTTCAGTTCAAAAACAATTTTAGAAAAAACTAAAATCATTTTGAATCCTCAAAAAATATTTTCTAAAATTCTAAAAATTGAAGAAAAACTTCGAGACATATATTGGGAGATGATGAATCTATATATGTTATTTGGACCCCTTGAAAAAGGATTTTAGAGCATAAAAGTATTAGATTAAGCTCTAGCAAAAATAGGTAAAGGCTCTGAAGAAGTCCGGTAAATTCCATGCAGGATTGGATGATGCCCAAACATGTTTTTTCAAACCTTCCACACCCAAAAGCACCAAAATCAAGCAACAACCAAGCACCATATCAACAAAAGCCCATCAAATTAATTCGCAAAAATTTGAAAATTCATATTTTTCCTATAACTAAATTTGCACTAGCTCAAACTAAATTTGGTAAATTTTATCCAAATCTTAAAACCATTCATTTTATTTAGTGTTTCTATTCACAACCCAAAATTAGAAATCTTGGAGTGTGACACCCACAAACACAAACACACACATTAATGGGTTTGTATAATTGTAGGTGTGCTTTTTCTTGAGTTGAGAGGAAGGAAAACGAATTTAGATGCATCCTGAGAATTGCCTCTTTACTCATCCATGACGGTCTTAAATGTTGCAGCCTCAAAATCACATAAGACACATAACATGCGATAGGCATCAGGCTCTAGTAGGATATCACTCAAGTCATGAAGAAACTAACAAGAACACCATCAATAAGGAAACATGTGTCATATCACTATTTGTCTATCTCTGTATTGGCTATAGAGAGATAGAGATGATAGGGAATGTGTTGATGGCAAAATCCACTTGACAACACGAGAACATGGTGTATAGGCGCCATTGTACACATTCGGTGTTTGGCACACAATAGAGAACTATTGCTCCATGGAGGTAAAGATGTCTTTGTGGTTTGCTACAAAATACACACTCAAAACAATGGATCTAGGAAGAGAAAAAAAATATAATGTGTTTGCAGAAAACCGTAAGCAAGGATAATTGTTGTCAAAAGGCAAAGAAAGAAAGGAGGAACAAGATACTCCCCTATCTCTATTACAACAAGCTAAGGACATGTATTTAGCCTCTACTGTGTTTACCCTTTTTGTTTCCTTGAGATCTCCTTTGGCCCTGAAAGTTGAAGCTTTTTTTTTCTCCTTTAGCGGGTTGTGAAATAGTTCTTGTGAAAAAACACTAGCCAAGGAGGGGTCTAAATAGCCTGCTAGTGCATGCACACACAACTGAATGTGAAGTTACATATTACATACTATTTGCTTTAGTAAAGGTATAGACACACATTCACAGGTTTGTTCCCCTCTCAAGCCAAATATGCTACTAAAATATTGGACAAGGCCAATATGTCATCATGCAATCCTTGCCAAACTCCACTCGAGGTTCATTCCATGTTGTCCACCAAAGATGGACCACCGGTTGCTGATCTTACTCTATATCGCAGTCTCGCTGGTGCTTTACAATACTTGACATTGACATGGCTCATGCCATTCAACAAGTTTGCTTATATATGCATGACCCTTGTGAGTCTTATTTTGCTCTCATCAAACGTACTTTGCGGTATATCAAAGGCACTATGGAGTATGGTGGTACTCTCTCTCACAGCCGGTCGCATGATTTGCTCCAGTGGCGGAGTGTGGGGACAAATTAGAGAGGGGGGGGGGGAGGGGGGCTAATTTCAGGCTAAATTGAATATCATGCATATGTATATTTGTGATCCAAAATCTATATCCAAATGAGAGTAGCTGCGTGTGCAACTGCTGGCTATTGCAGTACCTCGACTCATCGAGTAGGAGGGCAAGAGACGTAGCTGCAAGGGCTCTACTAGCTAACTAGCTGCTACTACTACTACCATGTGTTGTGCACAAGGTGCATGCACTTATCCTCGATTGAGAAAGCCTGACAAAAAATGTGAAAGAATAGAAGCTTGGTCATGCAGAAAGGTCATAAGATGTGAGTGAGAATGACAATATATGCAGAGCTGCAGGTGCGCTAGTATGCTACATGCATGTCTTCACATGTGCATGTGCGCTAGAAGCATACAAAATATAGCATAATCCTTTGAAAATTATGGCATAGAAGGGGGGGGGGGGGCAAGCCCAATTTCGCCCTAACGTAGCTCTGGCCGTGATTTGATCGTCTACTTAGATGCCGATTGGGCAAGCTACCTGGATACCCGCCGCTCTACTTCTGGATATTGTGTGTTTCTTGGCGATAATCCAAGCGCCAACACACACTTTCTCGCAGTCTAGCAGACTAGCACTGAGGTTGAATACAAGGAAGTCGCTAATGCTGTGGTTGAGGCTCGATGGATTCATCAATTCTTGGGTGAGCTTTGTCGCCTGTTAACACGTGCTACTCTTATATTTGTGACAATATCAATGCGGTGTATTTGTTAACAAACTCAGTTTATCACCAAAGACCAAACATGTGGAAATCAGTCTCTATTTTGTCCAAGAGCATGTGGCCCTTGGAGCTTTGCGGCTTCTTCATGTTGCTACATCTCTTCAATATGCCGATATATTTACTAAGGGTTGTCAATTGTTATCTTCATCAACTTCTGATCTAATCTCAATGTTTGCTCCTCTTCCGGTTGAGACTACTGGGGGATATTAGAATATGAATAGCCAAAAAGTCTTGTATAGTCTAAAATAAAGAGTCTCAAATAGTTCACTTGAGCTTAGGAACCGAATTTGTCGTCAGCAGTGTTTTTTGCTCATAGTAAATTAGCCAACAATACTTTCTATCACACCTTAACAGAGTACTTTCTTTCTGCCATGGCTTATCAACCAACAGTATTTTTTGTCAAAAGCAGTGATTATCTGTCAATCACTAGCGCCCCCTCTGCCGGTATATCTAGCGCTCCCATCGGATCTGACTAGAGCAGATCTTGAGCGTGGGTTGGTGGCTCAGGGCTTGCAGGAGGCGTTGGCCGTCGCCGGCGTAGAGCAGTAGTCGTAGGCGGATCTGCATCTTCAAGCTCTCCTCCGGTCGATTCGTGTGAGTCTTCGACCTCTGCTCAGGTCGATTCATGCCGGCGAGGGGCTCAGTGCTCGGCTCACGACGCGAAATTACGAGCGGCAGCAGCAAACCGGGCTTTCAAGCCCGGCTCTCCTCGTGAGCTGCCTTAGGGCTCGTTCGTTTAACTATTGTTCCCGATGGATTCATTCCTGATGATAAAAATAGTATAAATTTACACAATGTTCCTGGCTGGAATCATTTCAGACCTGCATTCCATGAGAAACGAACGGGGCTTTAGCGGGCCACGTGACAGTGACGAAGGGTCGCAGTCGCTGCTGGACGGACTACAGACAGAGAGGCGAAGCATGCAATTGAATTTTCGCTAGCGGAAAGTTATCATCTAATCTCCAACCCTCCTTCCTACGGCTGGATCTGAAAATTGACGACCTGAACCCCTGAACGGTGCCGGTAGCAATTGCAGGTCTCACTCACATGCTAAATCCAGCAACCAAACACGAAGGAATATATGTGATCTGGACAGAACATGCAAGCGAATAATACATAGAGTCGTACCAACCCTACACAGTTCAACGAATTAATCACTGGGTTCACGGGCATGCTCACGTCCAAAATCCCAGCGACATTTTATAAGCGCTAAGCGGAATGATCCAGACGGGGCCAGCTCGAGCACCACATGGCGTCGCTCCATCTCGCATCTATAAATACCATTGGCCATGCACACCCGCACTCCCACACAGCAATACAGCACACTAGCAGCAGCAGCAGCAGCTCGAGCTAGCTTAGCTACTACGTGTGTGCAATCAGCTCGATCGCCATGGCTGCAAGAGCGGCGCTCATCCTGGCTGTCAGCCTGGTCCTTGCTGCAGTGGCGAGCGCGACCTACTGCCCGCCGCCACCGGCCCCAAAGCCGCCGACGCCCACGCCCAGCGGGCACCACTGCCCCAGGGACTCTCTGAAGCTGGGCGTGTGCGCCAACGTGCTGGGCCTGGTGAAGGCCAAGATCGGCTCGCCGCCGTACCAGCCGTGCTGCTCGCTGCTGGATGGGCTCGTCGACCTGGAGGCCGCCGTCTGCCTCTGCACCGCTATCAAGGCCAACATCCTCGGCATCAACCTGAACCTCCCCATCGACCTCAGCCTCATCCTCAACAACTGTGGCAAGAACTGCCCCAACGATTTCCACTGCGCATAGATGATCAATTGATCGTCATCCATCGCTGGCCGCAGTTCATCAATCATCATTCCGTGGCATGATATGATACGATGCTTTGCTTAATTTGTGGTTGAGATCTTCCTGTCAGTTCCAGCTTAATTATTTATTTTGATTATTTGTCTCTTTATACGTGTGCATGTATATGCCTTGCCTGGGGTGATCAGTTAATTACTGATCGCTGTTACAATGTATTCTTGATTTGTTCTCATGAGTCATGATCTGTTTGTAATGGTTCGGTCAATAAATGAAGAAGTAGTTTCTTTTTGATAAAATTGAGTATGTAATTCATTTGATAAATTGCTAATAACGCTAAGAGCAATGGTCATAGTTTTAAACCTACAAAAAGCTGTTGTAACACGTGATGAGATAGTGATATATAGATGGCCCGGTACCCA
>Ga0182004_10004229_pt1 | contig 11551 bp, 10 predicted proteins | sample Sormic07211540_1_FD_120479 | JGI IMG/M metagenome (GOLD analysis project Ga0182004, IMG submission 120479) | Endophyte microbial communities from Sorghum bicolor roots, Mead, Nebraska, USA - 072115-40_1 MetaG | ecosystem: Host-associated > Plants > Roots > Unclassified | place: USA: Nebraska...
CTTTTTTTTATAGGACAGAGGAAGTAGTTCTCCGTAGTTCTATCGTAGGTACGACTACGATCCTTGATTCCTCGCTGCGCACTGCTCAGCAGAGACGATCGCGAGAGCTGTCGATGGTGCTGCCTACCACTACCAGATGGGCCGACGAATGGACGGTCCGGATTAAGGCCCTCTCCACAATTGCACGAAAGAAGCACGCGTGTTTCGTGTTCCCTACGGACTACTATCAAACGATCAAATCAAATAGTACTAGTATTATATTAGATTTTAAAAAAAATCAAATAGTAGTATTAGCTGCTCCGTACTCCGTTATATAAATTCCGAGCAAAAGAACCTCGTGCATGATGCACGTAGCCCGCGTTGGGCATGGTCCCATGGATCTCGCTGGTTTGACGTTGACGCCGTCGCCGTGTCACCTGTCCTAGTGTTGCTGTGTGCCAACTTCTTCTCAACGCGTTCGCGCGCACTTTGCAAAATATGTCACGCTTGGAAAAACGGGTGAAAAAATAAACTCAAAAGTTGCTGTGCTCATTAGCGATGATGATGATGATGGCAAACAGTCAAACACGCCAGCGCGTGACGCTTTACTATACCACATGTCAGCCAAGGCCAACAGAAATCCCGTCCTAAACACACAAACACACACTCGTACGGATGCGGTCAATAGGAGGGCACGTATGTACCACATGCTGACTTGCCTGAAAGGCTAAGGCTTTTGTTTAGGCCTTGTTTAGTTCTAAAAATTTTTGGAAAAACAATACGATAGCGTTTTCGTTTTTATTTGACAAACATTATTAAATCATAAAGTAACTAGGTTTAAAAGATTCGTCTCGCGATTTATAGACAAATTTTGTAATTTATTTTTATTTATATTTAATGCTCTATAAATATGTCGTAAAGCAGGCCTTAGTTCACCTAAAAAAGGATGAATCTTTTAAGTCTAGTTACTCCATAATTAAACAATATTTATCAAATAAAAACGAGAGTACTATAGTGTTAAAAATCTAAAAATTTTTCGGAACTAAACAAGGCCTAGGCGTTCTGTCTACCTATCATCAGCCTTTCGGACACCCGCTAGCTAATACTCTACTACGTACTAAAAATTAACACAGGTTTGCCCTTTTACTTTTTTGCTGAATAACGAATTAGACAGCTATCGACTATTAAAAAGAAGAAGAAGAAAGAGCCTAGACTGAGTACAGAGCATACAACACCGGCTCCTTATTCGAACAACAGAAATACAACAACATCAACACAACCGAAACAACTTAAACACTGCTAATCTGCTAATGATAGCACGCAGTGGCTTGGTTTGGAATTTGGAACTCAACACGCCGTGTACAAATGAATTACAGTCTCACCATCACTTCTTCAATCATTAAACTGCACAATTACCTTTCAATCTGTCATGTCAAAAGTGCCAAACCACCGCAACTCACTACCGACCACATTGCACTACCATCATTTGTCTTATAAGCCATATTTTTTCTGACAGACAACAGCATTTTCCTACAATAATTTCAGCCATAACTTTTCAAAGCAGCGAACAGACTCACTAATGCTACGCACGTCTGATAGCAACAACGGTGGGCAAGCTTCTGTCCGATCCATCGATGTTGGGCGCAAATATAGAAAGAACATTTGCTTACTTCTGGTATAGATTCTCAATCAGTCAATCTCAATGCCTGGGACCTCCAAGTCCTAACCATCACTATCGAGTTTCATCCTATTGTCTTCGTCCCGGCCCACAATTAGGCCGCATTTGAGTTGAGGCCCATGAATACCTGAGTCCACGGATACGTTGTCATTCCTTTCTTGGCCCACTAAATCTTTTTTGTTGACCAAGCCCAGGAATTCGGATTTGGGCTTAATGTATGGCAAACGAGAAAAACGTTTTAGAAACTTCAGAATGTTTTTTCCCTAAAAAAAATGTTTTGCACATCACTGTTTGTTTTTTTTGACTTAAAGAAATAATACTCCTACTAAAACTTCGTTCTGGGATCGGATGAAATAATTTTGTTTAGGGGATCCCATGGTCTTATCTAGGCACTAAACTTTAAACCATTTTAGCTCTTGAGACTCCAAACAGAACAAAAAAAAATCTAAATGTTGCTTAAAGTTTAGCCACTCCTATAAAAAAACATTAGAGTATAAAAAAATGTCTTAAAAAATTTAGACCACATGATTGAGCTAAAGTGGTTTGAAGTATTAGTCCGAACTTTAGTTAACTATAAAGATCAAACTAGAGAATCTAAACATGCCCTAAGTATATCATGTAAAGTCGCAATCAAGTATCACTACCATTTCGCACCCCCATGAAAAATCTGTAACCATGATTTGCTTGCAAATAAAGAAAACGGCCCGTAATCCGATCATAACTCCCGTCGCGCGTTTTCCAGCGAGGAAGACATGACATTTCGTTTGCAAACTACCCCCACGATCATTGCAAAAAAGGATCACGCGAAATTAAAAATCTCGATCGGCCACATGTATATAGTTGCGACCAATAATCAGCGAATCATGGCGCGCGGGGCAACCAGGTGGGGTGCGGGCCCTTGTTCGATTGGATGGTAGGAGTACGCAGCTGTTGCACTGCGCTCAGGTCGGCACGTACTCGGCAGCGCCGCCCGCCCCGGGCCCGCACAGTGCCACGCAGGAAAACGCCGTGCCAACTCGTTGCCCATCATCCACCGCGCGCGCGCGGGGTCGTGTCGCCTCTCTAGCTAGCCCACGGCCTTGAGCCTCCGACCGGAGCAGTCCGGCACGCCGCGTGCACTCGTGAAGTTCGCGTGCAGTCAGTGCCTTTTTGCATCTCCGTACCGTGCGCGTGTTGCTACCGCTCCCGTGACGCGCCCGCGAATTGGTGCCGTGTCCCGCCAGTAGCCGCCTTCGAAGGAGCGGTAAGATCTGACGATCGAGGTCCTGTGAGGTCAGTGGCGGAGCTAGGACCGAAAACTTGGGTATTTCCACTTCTATGTTATAAAAAAAGTCAAATTCATAGGTTTAAAATATGGTCAATAACACTGCTAATCAGCAACTTTAAACTAATATTTACTTTCTAGAATCTAGACTTCTAATTGAAATGCTAGTTTTTTACCTGTTTTGAGCTCAAATGTGAGAAAATACTATAGATTATAGTATTATACATTCATATATATAAGTATACTCCCTCCATATTAAAAAACTCTGCGTTTGTTCTGCTCTCGCGATGCGTTTTAAATGGCAAAAAATGGGGCCAGCAAGGAATCGAACCGACCACCTCACGGCCATCAATTCAGCCCTCAACGCACTAGCCATCTTAACAACAGAACTTTCTCGTGTATAGTGCACCAACAACCATATTTAATAGAGGTAGACAAGGAAAAATACCCCTAATTAATCACTCTTTGACTACCGTAATCATGTCCAAAACGTCAGGTTTTTTTAGTATGGAGGGAGTATACATATATCTACATAAAAATATACTAAAATAGTTGGGTATTCACAGATCCGCCCATGTGTGGGGCTCGATCTGTCTGACCTGGTCGTCACGGGACGGGTGTCCAATCTCAGCGGGACTGCAGGTCAAGCCGCTCGATCGCCGTGCTCGCACTCTGCAGCGGTCGGTCCAGTTGCGCTTGCGTTGAGCGCCACACGGGTTCGACCTAACAGCTACAGCTTCAGTTGCTACACACACATCATCTGACATATCCCCGAAACAAACAAGGCAAAATGTTCCACCCGAGTGGCTAAAAAAAAGTTGCACTCGAGATCGAGAGTCGACAAAACGTTTCTTGAAAAAATACTCCAGTTTTTAACAATAAGAAAGAAAAAAACACACACACACAGGGAGAAAGGGTGGTCAAACACGCACGGTGCAGCATCGTCGTTAGTCACCCCGGGCGGTCGTACTGCTACTGAACTTCTTTCGCTGTCGCAGTACCGAGAGCGTCAGAAACCGCGGCCAAAAGTGGCACGTACGACGTACCACGCACAAAGGAAAGAGACCCTATTCCCGTCCAAGACCGAAAAAATAAGATAAAAGTGAAAAATCCTGACAATAATATTATCCTCTCGAGGCTCCACAATACGGATGCACATACATTAAACATTCCAACTCTGGAATCCCCAGCTACCACGTGGGCCGTCGGATCAAGATCCAACGTCCGAGCCTCACGCCGGGCAGGTAGTAGAGCGACACCAGAGGGCCAGACCCAGACGGCGGGGCGACGGAGGACGAGACATTCCAAAATGCAAGTACGGCGACGACGTACCCGGCGATCTGCCGAGCCGAGCCGAGCCGACCGACCTTCCTGTCCCCGCCGGACACCACCACCACTAGGCACTAGGCCAGCTGTGCCAGGACAGGGAGAAGATGAGTGAGGAATCACACACAGGGCGAGAAGGACGACGGACGGCGGCTCACTGCGTGGTGCGTGCGTTGCACAGTGCAGTGGTTCGTCGTCGGCCGGCCTTGATGGAGCTGGAGGTGGTGGTGGTGGCCAAGGCCATCCGCCCGCCGCCGGTGGGCCTCGCCGGAGAGGCAAAACTGATGCGCATTGATTTCCCGGGTGAGGTGGGCGGATGGACGTGGAAATAATGCCGGCAGGACGACGAGGATAGGGCATGGGCCGGGGCACTCCCCCCTGGTGCTCGTGGTGAACCTGAAAACTGCTGTTATGTTAATTATTATTATTATTATTAGTAGTAGTAGTAGAAACAAGTGATCACCACACTGGGAGCTCGCATCGCAGTAGCTGGTTGCTTTCAAGTGCAAAACAAGTAATTGAACGAGCAGTATGCTCCCCTCCCACCCTGTCTCTTGCACTGAAGTTAATCGAGTGACACAGACGACGTGGACTGGACACACGCTTGAACAAAAAATCGTGTGGTTATATATGGTACGGTGACCGGTGTGGCGAGCCGGCAAATGCTAGGCAAGATGCTCACCAGTCACCTAAGGTTGCCTCACTCGGTGTTGTTTCACGGAGGACGCAGCTGACAGGTCCAAAGGAGAGGAGTAGGAGAGACCTGCAGAAATTGCCAATGGCCGCCCAGCAAGAAGCCAAGATAGAGACGTACATGTACCGCTACCAAACAAACGAGGCATTCGAAAAGTTACAAAACACCGTCGTACGACCCTCGCAGTCGGCCTCGTCGCATATCTTCACTCCCGATCCCGTCCTTTTCCGTAACCCACCCGCACATGGCCGCTGTCGCTGCCAAGCGGGCCCCGCGCTGCCAGTGTTCTCCCTCGCTGCTCCCCATCTCCCCGTGCGCCCCGAATAAAAACGCCGAGCAGCGAGCCAGCGAGCAGCTCAACTGTTCCGCACACACAGCGGCGCCATACCAGAGTGCTCGCAAAATCGCATCAGGAGAGGGGAAAAAAAGCTGAGAGAGAGAGAGAGAGAGAGAGAGAGAGAGAGAGGAGGTGCTAGCAGCTAGCTCTGTCTCTCTCGCTCGTGCCTCGTGGCCTTGTTGCATACTTGCATGCCCAATTGCAGGAAAGCCACAAAGTCTCGTGTTCCGGCGGCAGGAGCAGTAGGATCTCCTCTCGCCAATCCACCAGTAAACAAACTCCCACAGCAGCCCGTTTGGCTGGCTCGTTAACCGAAGAAGAGGCGAGGAGCGAGAGGGAGGCGGCGGTGTACGGAGCAGCATGAGGCCGCCGCCACCTCCATTGCCGTCCCCGTGCTCTCCCGTCTTGGCCCTCCTCCTCGTCCTGCTGCTGGCCTCGTGCTCGTCCCCGGCAAATGGGAGGGCTGCGCCGTCGTCTCCGGGTGCTGCTGCTGCGCCTGTCGCCAGGCACGTCCGCGCCGCCGACGCCGCTGCTGCCGGCGGCGCCAATGGGACCGCCTCCGTTGCTCCGGCGGTGCCGGCGCCGCCTCCCGTCGGTAGGTTACCGGTGTCAGGGAACAAGCGTTTCTGGTTCTTTCAGATTTTATTTCTACTGTTACGCTGTTTCTTGTTTCGGATTTTTTGGGGGAAAAAAATCTTTTTTCCTCTTTGATGAAAACTTGCAGAGTATTTCCTGAGCGGCTGCAGTGGAAGCTGTTGTTTCTTCTGAAAATGGCCAAAAACAGCATTGGTTATATCCAGAGCTCGTTTTCTTTCGCAATTTGCTCAACCAAATTTACTGGAGAAATGTTCTTTTCATGGAAAAAGGCTGCAGTTTGGGATCTTGCATTTCGTTCAAATTAGAGATAGAGAGAGGACCGTTGCGGAAAATTAGCTGCGTTTAATGGTCATCAAGCCTGTTCTTTCCTCCGCTTGACGGTTTCAGTTGAAAAATCTAGTGTTGTTTCCGGAGCAATTAGTCTCTGAGCTCAGCGCCGTTTCAAAAACCTGAACTTTTCCACGCCCAAAAGCAGTAACTGTGGAGCCAGCTTATCTTCTTGATGAATTGTCTCCTGACCTGCCCGTTTCCTCTGCAGTGATCATCGTGGAGCGGCGCCATCATTTCCACCGCGAGCTAGTCATCGCCTCCGTTCTCGCCTCCATCGCCATCGTCGCGATTATCCTCTCCACGCTCTATGCGTGGATCCTGTGGCGGCGGTCTCGCCGGCTGCCCAGCGGCAAGGGCGCCAGGAGCGCAGGTCCTAGGCTCACTTCTCTCGACTGCCTCGGCTGGCTCTTGAATTCCTGAATTGCTCATGGACCGCTCACCTACATTGCACAGACACCGCGAGGGGAATCATGCTGGTGCCGATCCTGAGCAAGTTCCACTCACTCAAGACGAGCAGGAAGGGGCTTGTGGCGATGATTGAGTACCCATTGCTCGAGGCGGCGACAGGGAAGTTCAGTGAGAGCAATGTGCTTGGTGTTGGTGGCTTCGGTTGCGTCTACAAAGCAGTTTTCGATGGTGGTGTTACCGCGGCGGTCAAGAGGCTGGAAGGAGGTGGCCCTGAGTGCGAGAAGGAATTCGAGGTGTTAATTCTTCTCCATTGGCCATTGCTGCTAGTGATAATTGATGAGGGGTTATTTGTTCTTGTAATGACTATTTCGGCTGTGGTTGCTGGCAGAATGAGCTGGATTTGCTTGGCAGGATTCGTCACCCCAACATTGTGTCCCTGCTGGGATTTTGTGTTCACGAGGGGAATCACTACATTGTTTATGAGCTCATGGAGAAGGGATCCCTGGACACACAGCTGCATGGTACAGTCTCCTATGATTTCTCTTATTGCTTATGGATGCAGCTCTTTCTTGAGATCTTCATACTGGGAGCTTTTCGTGTGTGGCTATCTTCAGGGCCTTCACATGGATCAGCCCTGAGCTGGCATATCCGGATGAAGATCGCACTCGACATGGCCAGGTTCTTATGATCTTATCCCTGCACTTTCCTACAAATGAGTGAATGGGTGATGAGTTTTAAATTGAAGTGCTGATGATTGGCTGGCTACTAGTTTATAACATGCATTGGTAACATAAACTGGGCAGGGGATTAGAGTATCTCCATGAGCACTGCAGTCCACCAGTGATTCATAGGGATCTGAAGTCATCTAACATACTTTTAGATTGTGACTTCAACGCTAAGGTACACTTCCCATTTTCTTTAAGGACAACTTACTATTCATATTGTCTTCATGTGTTGGAAATCAGCTGAATTTTTGAAGTTCATGTCTTTTTGCTCACATGTGCAGATTTCAGATTTTGGTCTTGCAGTGACCAGTGGGAATATCGACAAGGGAAGTATGAAGCTTTCTGGGACCTTGGGTTATGTGGCTCCTGAGTACCTATTAGATGGTATATTGTCAGATTAATTGTCAACTTCGACTCACATGCATAAACAACTTAATTATCGATGGTGAAATTCTACTTCCATCCGGTAACTTTTGGCTGTTGTGTCGATTTCAGGGAAGCTGACTGAAAAGAGCGATGTATACGCATTTGGAGTGGTGCTTCTTGAGCTACTAATGGGAAGGAAGCCTGTTGAGAAGATGAGTCAAACTCAGTGCCAATCAATTGTGACATGGGTACGGTGCAAAAGAAAAAAAACCTGCACTAAACATAGCATCTCTAATTAAGTCAAATTCCACAATTTGGAACTTTAATAGTAAATGAGCAATTGTCAACTCTCATTTTCATGCAATGCTTATTGCATCTTGATTTTATTTTATCACATACTAGAAATCATCGACTTCACCATCAGTGCTAACATTTAAGGAGTCAATGCAATTTCTTTGTGTGCTGATATTTGACATGCTGAAAAATCACATACAGGCCATGCCGCAGCTGACTGACAGAACAAAACTTCCCAACATAGTTGACCCAGTGATCAGGGACACGATGGATCCAAAGCATTTGTACCAAGTACTGTTTTGATAGCCTGTTAATGGTCTTTATTTCAGATGTATTTATCCTTCCAACTATTTTGATTGCTGTTCTGTACCTGTGCAGGTGGCAGCAGTGGCAGTTCTATGTGTGCAACCAGAACCAAGTTACAGACCGCTGATTACTGATGTTCTCCACTCTCTTGTCCCTTTAGTGCCTGTGGAGCTCGGAGGGACACTGAGGGTTGCAGAGCCACCTTCTCCAAACCTAAAACATTCTCCTTGTTGAGATGTCCTGATCGGTCAAAGATCACAGTTACATGCTGATGAACCTGGACAATGTTTATCAGTGACTTATCACCCTAGTTGTGCGCCAGAGGATGACAGTTCCAACCTGCCGCTTGCTGGTTGGATGGAGAGAGAATTCTGGTTTGAAAAGAGTTATCTCCTATGTCTTTGCTTGTACAAAGAAGTGAAAGAAACAACACTCTTTTCCTTAGAATTTAGGGTCCTTCTGTACAGATCAAAGTTTCTCCAACACTATAACTTAAAGAATTTGAGAATGATGTGCTTTGGGTTCCACATGGGTACCCGAGCACTTTGGCTTCCTGCAATATTTTGCTTCTTATTGTACTCTGATAAAACTGAATTTTTTATGTTGTTAACTAGTGTGTTTTTCCCCCATTACATCCATTTTAGAATCCAAATCAGAATAAACTTGCATGTACTTCACTAGTTCTGCATACCAACAATAAGTTGCTTTATCCCAAAGTTTTGCTCCGTTGGTTGTGGTCAATCTGTGGGCCTCTCAGCTGCAATACAGTCTGTTGACAATGGAGCAAGCATCTGTTGAACAGGTAATAGCCCAATAGGCAAGAACAAGGTGTCAATTATTGGAACATGATAATGATTGTACTGCCACCAGAAGCTGTTCTTATTTGGTACAATAGAATCATGTTTCATTATTTGTATACCGTGGACAAAATGGACCAAGCAAACCATGAGTTGCCACTTGCCAGAGATACCTATGTGACAAGAGGCGGTTACGGTCTGAACTTATTTAATGACCTTGTTTGATACTTTTTGTTGCTGAGTATTGACAGTCTCATCTCAACGAGAACAGCATTACTGTCTTGTACGGATGAAGGTAAGGCGTCATGTCACTCGTCAAGCCATGGTGGTGAGTAACGTCTACAGTAAGTCTCTAAACCTAGGCCCTGTTTAGTTCTTGAACCATTTTGCAAAATGGTCAAGATTTCCCGTTACATTGAACCTTGCGGCACATAAGTATTAAATATAGATAAAAAATAACTAATTGCATAGTTCGCCTGTAATTTGTGAGACGAATCTTTTGAGCCTAGTAATGGTTGGATAATAATTGTCAAATACAAACGAAAGTGCTACAATAGCACTTTGCAAAAAAATTCACCAAGTAAACAAGGTCCTAAAATGCAGTGTTTGATTCAAGGTGCATTCAAATTTTGTTTGGTCTGCTGCTCTGAAATCCCTGTCTACCTGAAGTCACTGTCTTCTTGATGACGAGCTAAAACTTTACATGAAATCCTTGGGGTGCCATCTTAAAATTTGTCATCCGGATGACCCTGATGGCCTGATCAGTTGTTTTCCATGTTGAATTTGATCAATCACTCAGAAATGCTTCAAGATGCAGCCCCACTGGGAAATCAACAACTCATGCTGATGTTAATGTCTTCTGGATACTATTTGCACTCCCATTGAATACCTGGCTGGCATTGGAGATCAGATGAGAGGGCTGGATACTGGAGTTGCTTCGTTGATAGAGAGATGGCATCTGCTCCATCCATTCATTCAATTGGACAATAACACCACATGCGCGGGCTTGCCAGTTGCCACCCTGAGCAGATCCATGGTTTTTTTTTCTGCAGATAGGTGCATTGGCGTTGATCGAAAGAGCTTGCTCATGCTACGTGTACTTGCACTTGAAAAGTCCAAAGTTTTTCGGTTGGCCTTTCTTGGTACACGATTCTTACCTGGCTGGACTTGAATGGACTTCGCCCTGTTTGTTTCATCTTGTTACTGTACCGTGCACGCTGTGGAGGAGCAGATTGTTGATGTAACAATTGTAGGGGACTAGGATTGTTTTAAGGTGGTCGATTGTATTGATTGAGGCTTATAGGCTGTTTATCTACATAAAGTACATTGACTTGGTAAGGAGACTATCCCGGAGATGAGACAGATGTATTGGGATTACAATCAATCCTAATATACTAGTAGAAAGTACTCCCCCTCCGGCCGTAAAAGGATGCTTCGTTCACATGACTAGCTACTCCCTCCGTATAAAGCATAGCTTGACATGATACGATCTCCCAAATTATAAGGCCTATATATTCATTTATTTTATAAGGCATAGCTAATCCCAATCTAATCTAACAACTAGCTACCCTTTGGATTGCTACAGTACGGGTCAATCTACAATATACAAATCTACAAAGTTGTTTTCTGAAAATACAGAGGCCACTGTTCATAATATGTTATCTTATTAAGCTTATTTATCATCAGTCCAGTCTTCTTTGTCAAAGTGCTACCTAATACAGTTGCATATGATATGATATATGTGTCTATATATTATACACACAAACACACACACTGAACTGACAGTGAAGTTCTGTCAGTTTTCAGTTAAGCGTTGCCATCAGAGCACAAGACAAAGCTGTATCCATGGGCCTTTTTTTGTGACAACATTCTCATATTATTTCAAGAGAACAACATACTGCTGCTAGCTAGGAGTTGAAAGGATCCATGGGCATTGAGAGAGGGTAACAAGTCGCTGTGGTGACTGAGAAGCCATCCTTTTCACTGGAATGGAATGAAGCGAAGTATTCAAATACTGGAGAGAATTTGGGAGAATACAGCAAATTAGCAAGTGGCTTGGGCCAGCCAATCGTGAATCCACGCTGCAACACAGGGACGTGCCAACAAGCAACAGTAGCCATCGACCAGGGATACAATGCAACTGCCCGCTTCAATGTGCAAATGTGCGGTGCTCTTCTTTATTTATTATTTGTATATCTATCCCTAATAATTTTCAGACGTTTTTTTTTGTCCAGCCCATTCGATTGGGCCCAACCGTTCTGGTCCACTCACTTGGTCCGTCCATTTGCTCACTTGCAGAGCAGCCCATGACAATTTCCTCATGTTAAAAATGTTGAATGGCAATGTGTTTGGTCTGCCTTTATTTTTATTCTTTTTTGGCTGTTCATTAATAAGGAGAAGAACCCAAGTCTGTCTATCTATCTATCTATCTATCTATCTATCTATCTATC
>Ga0182004_10004230_pt1 | contig 11550 bp, 12 predicted proteins | sample Sormic07211540_1_FD_120479 | JGI IMG/M metagenome (GOLD analysis project Ga0182004, IMG submission 120479) | Endophyte microbial communities from Sorghum bicolor roots, Mead, Nebraska, USA - 072115-40_1 MetaG | ecosystem: Host-associated > Plants > Roots > Unclassified | place: USA: Nebraska...
ATATATATATATATATATATATATATATATATATATATATATATATATATATATATATATATATATATATATATATATATATATATATATATATATGCGCGCGAAACACTAGCAAATGAACAGTAGTATATACCGTACCGTACCTAAAATATGCTTATCAAGGCTTCCGCCCTCCATATATTCGAAGCAGAGAACTCTCTCCATTACTGTAGCAGCCTGTAGTCCCCCTTTGTGAGGAAGGAACTTACGGTGTGATTCGTGGCAGTAGCCAATTAACCGAACAACATTTGGATGGTTGATCTTGCTAAGGCTATGGAATTCCTTGTCAAACGCCTTATCATCAAGTCCATGGAGGGGATGAAGCTTCTTCACAGCAATCTTTTGCCCATCATACGTGCCCTGTTGTGATCAAACGCGTGAAACTTGTATCATTCCAAACCAAGGGGAAGTTAATTAATACGCTCTAATGATTAAGTCCATCGTTCGTACCCTGTAAACAACTCCATACCCACCACTGCCAACCAGTAGGTCATCTGCAAAATCGCCTGTAATAGTTTTGATCAAGTCTAGTTTAAAGTACGTGCTCTCCGACATGCTTTATCTTGGATCTTGTTCCTGAGACAGAAAAAAGAAGAAGAAGACATTTTCACTTAAGACGAGAGGATATGTTAATAAGGATTCAAAAAAGACTAATCATCTCAGGTAATATAATCAGCTGACGGCCTGGCATCGGCCTTCTCGCCAGCGCCCGGAGGCAGGTGCTGCGAGCTAGAAGAAGCATTCTGGCACTAGAACTTCGACATGTACACACAACTGACCTGGAGGAGATGAGCCTACCAGTAGGGAGAAAGAGTGGTTTGCTCCTTGCCGATGAAGATTGATTTGCTGCAGTTGATTTTGTACTTAAACATTTAGGACTCCGATCCGATAGTGGGAACCAGTTTGGGCCCGCTAGTCTAGTCCACCCCTTCCCTTCATCCAAGCCAATCCATCACTCTCTTTAGTATTTGTTTTGTGTGGGCTTCCTTCTTTTTTAATAAAAATACTAGAAAATCGTAATCTTCCTCCGAGATTTTGACCCGGCGAGCCTACACCTAATGCACAACACCTAATGCACACATAACCAAGATGTTTTATATATTGATAGTGCCAAGTTGAATTTGAGTATTTGTTATTCATAATAAGTCTAGTTAATTGAATCCATATGTGTAGCCCCTACAAATGACTAGGACCGTTCTCGATCCGGCTAGCTCTACAAATCCATTTGTAAGGACGGTTGGATCTAGAGACACCCCTATAAATAGATGTCGAGAAAAAATTAGGTCTTGTAATTCAAATTATTAAATGACCTCATATAGGGAAATGACCAAAACAAAAGTATAGATCTTGAGAAGTTATAACTTCATAGTTGACAACATTTTCATTGAAATCATTTTATAAAAAAAACTACGTTTGAATTTCTCAATTTTGAATTTTGAATTTTTCAAATGACCTCGAATAGAGAAATAACAAAAACAAAAGTTGTAAATCTCAAAAAATTATACAACTTTATAATTTATAATTTTTTATTTGAATATCTAGTTGAGGATAATTACGTCTAAATTTCCAACTTATGAACTTCAAATTTTTCAAACGACATTAGAGGAGAAACAATAAAAATAAAAGTTGTAGATCTCAAAAAAGTATAAAACTTTATAGTTAACCACTTTTTCATTTGAATTCGTTTATACAGCCAAACACCCATTTAATATTAGTTTAGTATACTAAGAGGAGAAAGAAATGTGTGACTTGCAAATTCTAGAAAAAATGCCTTGTAGGATTTGAGAATTCAAGAAGGTAACTTTAACAATTTTGAAAATAGATTCGCAGGAACAACTCATTTTTAGTTGCCCCTACAAACCTGTGATTTATAGAGACGCTTGGGTACGAGCGGCTAGGCAAACCACTCCTACAAAGCCTCTAGAGCCGCCCTAGAGAGGTATTATGTAGTAGTGACATTTAGAACTCTCCGTTTGGACCCGCTAGTCTATTCCACCCCTTTACCGTACCTTCACCCAAGCCAGGGCATCACTCTCTTTGCTACTTGTTTTTTTTAATCTCTTTGCTACTTTCTGTGTGAGATTAACTACTATGACTTTGCTTCCTTGTTTTTTTCTTTTAAAAAAAGGATACTATAAATCATATTCTTCTCCAAGACTTTGACCTGGCAAGTCTACGCCCAATGCACACATAACCAAGATGCTTTATATATTGATAGTGCCAAGTTGAATTTGAGTATTGTTGTCCATAAGTCTAGTTCATCGAAGAAGCCAATTAACAAACACTATGTCAGCATACCAATTACTCAAATTTTTCGTTAATTACTTTTTCATTTGAATTCGTTTATAAGACAGCCATTTTAATATTAGTTGAGTATACTAAGAGGAGAAATAAATGCATGACCTGCAAAATCTAGAAAAAAATGCCTTGTAGGATTCGAGAGTTCAAGAAGGCAATTTTAAGAATTCTGAAAAACACATTCATAGGTACAACTCATTTTTAGTTGCCCTACAAATCTATGATTTATAGAGACGCTTGGGTACGAGTGGCTGGGCAAATCACTTCTACAAAGCCTCTGGAGCCACCGCTACAGAGGTGTTATGTAGTAGTGACATTTAGGACTCTCCGTTTGGGCCACCCAAGCCAAGGCATCACTCTCTTTGCTACTTGTTTTTTAATCTCTTTACTACTTTTTTTTAAAAGATACTAGAAATCATATTCTTCTCCAAGACTTTGACCTGGCAAGTCTACGCCTCATGCACACATAACCAAGATGCTTTATATATTGATAGTGCCAAGTTGAATTTGAGTATTGTTGTCCATAAGTCTAGTTCATCCAAGAAGCCAATTGACAAACACTAAGTCAGCGTACTAATTACTAAAAATTTTCGTTAACCACTTTTTCATTTGAATTAGTTTATACACCTAGACACATATTTTAATATTAGTTGAGTATACTAACAGGAGAAAGGAATGTGTGACTTGCGAATTCTAGAAAAAATGCCTTGTAGGATTGAGAATTCAAGAAGGCAAGTTTAAGAATTTTGAAAAATATATTTGTAGGAATAACTCATTTTAGTTGCCCCTACAAATCTATGATTTATTGAGACGCTTACGTACGAGCGGTTGGGCAAACCACTCCTACAAAGCCTCTGGAGCCACCCCTATAGAGTTATTATGTTACAGTGACATTTAGGACTCTTCGTTGGGCCTGCTAATCTATTCCACCCTTTTACCTTCACCCAAGCCAAGGCATCACTCTCTTCGCTACTTGTTTTTTTAATCTCTTTGCTACTTTTTGTGTGAGATTAGCTACTATGACTTTGCTTCATTGTTTTTTTTTTAAAAAAAGATACTAGAAATCATAGTCTTTTTCAAGACTTTGACCTGGCAAGTCTACGCCTAATGCACACATAACCAAGATGCTTTATACATTGATAGTGCCAAGTTAAATTTGAGTATTGTTGTCCATAAGTCTAGTTCATTGAAGAAGCCAATTGACAAACACTAAGTCAGCATACCTATCTTAAACTCCTATAAAACTAAACCCCACTATCTATTTCTTTCAACATGCAAGCTATCCAAGTAAGCAACCCACTATTACACACAATTAAAAATCTATTAGCTCCTATAATTATAGTGTCCATGTCAGTAAGTCACTATATTTATCTCAACATACAAACTATCTAACTAAGCAATACACTATCACTCACAACTAAAATCCACTAGTCATACAATTGTAATGTTCACGTCAACATGACACATAAGTATTTAATTTGTCCACGTTATCATGCCACATAATGCACTGCATTCCCGCAGCAATACGCGGGGTATTCTCCTAGTTACTCAAAATTTTCGTACTATTAATTATTCCCTCCTAATGCTCACCTACACATTCTTGCATCACTTGAGTGGATGTGGATTAACAATCGAACAACACTCCAACATAGATTACTCATCCATTTGATTGTTAGTTGACTCAGCTAACCTCTAGGGATAAATAGGATATTATTTGGATCTCTAAAAAAAGAGAATCAGGTACAATAAAACGAATGAGATCTAAATACTTGCATTTTAGAAAGAGGAAATCTATTCAAATCTCGCTACTTAGATATTCTTGCCATTTTTAATAGAAGAACATTTTTATTTATTCAAAACCATTACATCGAGTCATTGATACAAAATCATGAAACCACTTTTGACCTCCACGTAAGGGCTAGCACACAACGTTAAAATCATAAAAAGATGAATCTAAGACTCTATGTCCGGGAGAAAAAAAATACTATGACCGCTTTTGAATTACGCCAAATGTTGTGATGCCATTGTATCCAAAAGCGTTACTCAGCTGGATTATTATTATATGGATTATGTATATAATTATAGATTATAATAACCAGAGTATATGGGTCCCTAGATTATGTTGATTATGATTGGTTAAAGTGAGGAATTCATATCTTATTATTTAGTTTGGCAAGTGTGAACAATTGATCGTGGGGCGGGGGGGGGGGGAGAGAGAGAGAGTTAGACTTTCAATATCCATAATCCTCCAAAACCTATCTTGCGAAAAGAAAATCATCTAAGACCTAGTTATTAGTTTCACTTATATTTTCGTCCTTGCTTCGTATAAAAAGAGTAACTCAAAGATACTACGTTTAGAATAGCATGGATTATAAGTTAGTCCTCACCCTTCTAAACTTCTAAAATAATACTAAACTTACCAACCATAACTTCTCGTAGGATACATGGGCCAACCACATAAGTACCAGCTACTAACTAGTTGAGGTGTTACATTAATGTCTCTGTGTGTGGTTTGTCATTCTCTCCGTACTCGTCCGAATCGGAGCAGCACGTCAGGGCATCCTATAGATTCCGGTTTCATACTGATCTTTCTCTTTCTCTCGTACTCCCTCCATCCCAAATTGTAAGTCATTTGAAGAATTTTGGAGAGTTAAAGAATTTTCACGTTTGACCAAAATTATAGAGAGAAATACTAAAATTTGTAACATAAAGTGAGTATACTATGAAAATATAATTAAGGAAGAATCTAATGAAACTTTGTTGGTACCGTAATAATAATAATTTTATCATATAAGTTTGGTCAAACTTAGAAAAATTTGACTCTCCAAGATTTTTAAGTACCTATGACTTAGAAGCTGTGCATGTTTAGGCACAGTACTATAAAGAGTCCTATGTATTCTAGGATGAGATTTCAAATTTTGACGTGATCGTTGGCTAAAATATACAAATTATGCTCACAAATACGATGCATGATGCCATTGCTGAATAAATCTAGCTAATAGGCGCAAAGTCATCCAGATGATAATACGACACTAATAGAGAAGAGGCTTTTGGACGATTGCCAAAATCGCCAATAGTCTCGATAATTTTGGTCTCTGGGATTAAAGGCACCTTTAGTCCCGGCCCGTAACACGTGCCGGGACTAAAGGGTCCTGCCCAACGGCTACCTAACGGCTACCTGTCGGGGCAGAGACCCTTTAGTCCCAGCTTATGTTACGGTCTGGAACTAAAGATGTCCCTTTAGTCCCGGGGCAAGCCACCAGCCCGGGACTAAAGATTTAGCCCCGGTTGGTGGCTTGCCCCGAGACTAAGGGTACCCCTTTTAGTCTCTGTTCTTTCTTCAGCCCGGGACTAAAAGCCCACGCTATAAATCACGGTCACTTCTTTCTGGCTGAGACCGAGTCCATTAAAATTTCAGTGAGCTGTTCTTGCTCTTGCCATTGTTAGTTCTTGCTTGTTCTTGCTTGTTCTTCATCTCCGGTGCCCATTGGTGATCATCTTCGACGCCGCGGTCTAGGGGTAACTAACTTCATCCTCCCTTGTCATTTTCATTTTGTCTTCATGATATCGCCGTCATTTTTTTGAGCTCAAATTTAATGGCTATAGTTTGAATCGACGTCACCGGCGCCCATTGGTGATCTTCTTCGACTTCGCCATCGACTCTTCGTGTTTATAGGTAACTAGTTTCATTCTCCAATGTAAAAAAAGTCTCAAATAATTAATTATTACATAATATCTCTACAACCCACTATCAAGTAGGCACAACAATAAACCACTTTTTGATATGTCATTACAATCTATTTAATAATCCATTCACATGTCCTCAATTTTGGCATCATTGACATTATTGATGTTGAGAGCAGGAACAGCTTCCTGATGTTGTCATGCAGCGCCAGTAGGAGAAACACTGAGCTCCTTTGTAGCGTCATCGTGATGGCCTCGAGGTAGGCGATCATCGTGATGGCCTCGAGGTAGGCGACGGAGGAGACCTCATGGTTGTGCTCGTCCATGACGTGCTCGTATGGACCCATGTTCATGCCGCGGTAGCTGCAGCCGTTGTCGATGCCCCGTCGATGGCTGCAGCTACCGCGGCATGAGCATGGGTCTATACGAGCACGCCATGGATGAGCACGCCCACGAGGTCTCCTCCGTCACATACCTCGAGGCCATCACGATGACGCTACAAAAGAGCTCGCTGTTTCTCCGGCTGGTGCTGCATGTCAACATCAGGAAGCTGTTCCTGCTGCTCAACATCAACAATGCCAATAGCGTCGAAATTGAGGACATGTGAGGTGATTATTAAAAGGATTGTAATGACATGTCAAAAAGCGGTTCAATGTTGTGCCAACTTGATAGTGGTTTGTAAAGATATTATGTAATAATTAATTATTTGAGACTTTTTTACAATGTATTTAAATTAATATATGTTTAGTAGTGATTTATGAGCTTAAATTTATTTGTTAGTTTGAATTCATAGCTTAAAGCAGTAATATCCATAGCTTAAATTAAATAGTTTATCCATAGCTTAAATTAAAGAGTTTGAGCATGTAAAAAGAGTTTGAGCATAAAGTTCATTAAATTGACAAGTCTAGCTAAATTGGTATTATATATGCATAATTTAATAAATGAGTATGGATATATGGTAGATGGCCATGGGGTCCTCAGTCTCTCGTCACCGGGATCCAAAGCGTCTGTGGCCGGATCTTCCTCTCATTGCTTGCGGCGAGTGTAAGAAGAAGATTGTGAAGGACTACCGAGTGAAAAAAGATGGAATCAACAAGGGTCGTATATTCTACAAGTGTGTGAACCGTGAGGTGGGTTATTATTTCTCTATATTTGATTAATATAGTTAATTTATCCTAGTTTTGCTTGATGATGTTATTTAAATTCCATATTCTTTGTTCTAATTGTAGTGGGAGGGCACCGGCGGATGTAAAAGTTGATACTAGGAGGAAGAGTACGTTCAGCACGTGCGAAATTCTGTTACACAGGATGTTGCTGCTGAAGGTGATGAGGGAGTGAGCCAGCGGAAGAAACCCACCAACCCGCCAGCGGATGTGCAGTTGTCTATTTTAGTTGGGATAGGACGAGAACTAATTATGTTGCTTAAGTGCATTTTAGTTTTAGTTTTTTTATTGCTAGTTGCGGTTGTCTTTGTTGTAGTAAGGATTGCTTGAATTAATGAATCATGTGATGTCATCCGTGTTGTGCAATAACAGGAAGAACTAAGTGCATGGTTGTATTATTTAATGTAGATATCGTTACGCAATTGGATGTACAATGTCGATCGCCGCTCTAAAGAGTTCAATGTTGGCTTGCAGTATTTCTTAGGTGTGGCTGAGGCAAACAAGCAGGATGGTTTCATGTGCTGCCCATGCGCCATTTGTAAGAATTTGAAGGAATATTCATGCTCAATGGCTCTTCATTCGTATTTGCTGAAGTCGGGTTTCGTACCAAACTATATTTGTTAGACGAAGCATAGAGAAAGGGGGTTCTAATGGATGATGGTGAAGAAGATGAAGAATAATTGGACCATGCTGATATTATTGCTCAGTACGGTGTCTTCGGTGATAATGTAGTGGGGAAGATGATGAAGAGGATGCGGCAGCGGCAGAAGATGTGGCAGTTGATGTTGATGCTCTTGGTGATGCCATTCACGATGCACAAAGAGATTGTGAAAGTGAGGAGAAGGCCAAGTTCGAGCACATGCTAGAAGATCACAGAAAATTGCTATATCCAACCACCGAAGATGGGCAAAAAAAGTTGGGTACAACACTTGAACTGCTTCAATGGAAGGCAAAGAATGGTGCATCTGACAAGTCATTTGGGCAGTTATTGAAGATTATGAAAAAGATGCCTTCTAGGGCAAATGAATTGCCCACCACTACATACGAAGCAAAGCAGGTTGTCTACCCTTTGCGATTAGAAATCCAAAAGATACACGCATGTCCTAATGACTGCATCCTGTATCATGGTGAGGAATACGAGAATTTAGATGCATGCCCGGTATGCAAAGCATCACGGTATAAGATCAGACGAGATGATCCTGGCGACGTAGAGGATGAAGAACGTCGTAGCCAGAAGAAAATCCCTGCCAAGGTTATGTGGTATGCTCCTATAATACCATGCTTGAAACGTTTGTTCAGAAATAAAGACAATGCAAAGTTGTTGCGGTGGCATAAAGAAGACCATAAGGTAGACAATATGCTCAGGCACCCTGCTGATGGATTCCAGTGGAGAGCGATAGACAGATAATTCCTAAAGGTTGCACAGGAAGCTAGAAACTTGAGGTTCGCTTTAAGTACGGATGGTTTTAATCCTTTCGGGGAGTAGAGCAGCAGCCATAGCACTTGGCCAGTCACTCTCTGCATCTACAACCTATAACATCCCAGATTTTTACGAAAACCAAAAATACGAGCTTTTTTAAATTTTTCCTGTTATCGTGTGAAGCATATAGTTTTTAGGTCTAACTCGATCCTAACCCGCTAACAAATCGTGGCATACATGTAGATTTGTTTGTAGGCGAGTGCTCTTTTTCGCGAGTCATCTTAAGTTGGGTTTTTTAGGGTTTTATGTTCCTTTTGGAGTGCACAAATCTGTAGCGAAGTCTTTCTAAATCTCTGTTGAGCCTATCTCAAAGGCAAAGCGAATCCCTTCTCAACCTTTTCATTGGAGTACGTCTCAAACTCCTTCTGATCCTCTTTGAACTCTTCCCGAAATTCCCTTCTCCAAACCTTTTCCCTTGTTGATCTTATCACTAAATCTCCACCGGTGAATCTATCTTGAATTCGTAGCAACTCCTTTCGAATCCTTCGTGATCTCTCTCACCTCCTTGGCGCCTCTCTTGAATCCCTTTAAATCTCTTCTTGAATCTCTCTTGTTTATTCCTCCGAATTCATTTCCGTATCTAATTGAATCTCCGTCAAGTCCCTTTGATTCCCTCTCTATTTCGGTAAATCAAAAATGAGGAAAACCATTTGGCCCAACCGCCCCAGATCCTTTCTCCCAGCCCAGCTCGCGCCTTGCTCCGCGCAGCCAACCCTGCACCACAACCCCGCGCGGCCCAGCTCCCCCCTGGCCCAAGTCGCGGCCTGTTAGGTCCAGCAGGCAGCGCCCCTGCGCCCCAACCCTAGGAGCAAGTCGCTCCCAGACGCCGCCGCCGCCCTGGGATGGACAAGCACCCCCGCGCCTGCGCCTTCCTGCTCCCTGCCGCGCCCGCGCCTGCCCTTCCCCCTCGGCGTTCGTGCCGATGCACGCCACACGTCCCATCATGGGCACGGACGCCCAGCAACAGTCATGCTCGGGCCGAAGCCCTAGTGCTCGTGTATAAAAGCAGCAGCAGCCGCTCGCCCTTCTTCTTCCCTGCACCGCCGCACCAGAGCCGCCCGCCGCGCCAAGCGCCTCGATCCCGACCTCGCCACCGCTCCGGTCACCGTCAGCTGCCTCTGCGCCCACGACGACGCTCGGTGCTCCATCGAGCCGCGCCACCACCGACCTTGCCCTGCTGCTGCCCGTCGAGCCGAGCCTCGAACTGCGCCATGGAGCTGCGGCCATGCCCCACCCCGACCGTGCCGGTGTCGACAGCAAGCCCCGCAGCGCCGTGCGTCCTCGCCAAGACCCCACCGAGCTCATCCTCTACCTCACCGTGCTGCCAGCGTCACCAAGCACCACCCTTGCAGCCGTGACGTCTAGCAGCGCCCCCACCAGTTCCCCTCACCGATGCCGTGCTCGCCTCGTCCTTGCCCGACCGTGCTACGTCGAGCCCCGAGCAGCGGCAGCACCTCGTCCTCACCGCGGCCACGACCTCGCCCCGACGCACCCACGACCTCGACGCCGAGGCCCTTCACCAAGCACCGTGACCCCATCCCATGTCCACGTCCACGTCCGCGCTCAGGAGCCGCGACCACCGAGCGCGACGTCGAGCCCAGACGCGTCCCCGTCCTCGCCACGGTCACCGCGTCAAGCTCCTATCCATGTCTTCACGAAGCCAAACCGCCGGTGAGCCACCAGTGCCCAAATCCCCTCCTTTTCCCCTTCCTGCGTTCACCTTGCTGAGACCGGCCTTCCTGCCGTGTTCTTCCACTATCGCAGGGAAGCTTTGGTCCCGTGGTGCTTTTGTCGAAGATGTGATGCCTTCTCCCGGCCAGCCGCAGTGAGCCATAGCCGGCCAGCAGCAGGCTTGCAGCTGATCTACGCCCTTCCTCGTGTTCAGCAAGGTCGAACCATGAACCTAGCCAACATCGTCTCCAACATCGGCAAAACCCGTGTCCTTTCTTGTATCTTTGTATATACTTGTTATTTATCATTTATATCAATCTATATTCATCTATATCATTGCCTGTGCAGCGCCTTCGTGCCGGTCTATTTATCTATCTCTCTATCTTGTGCTATTGGAAATGTGCTACTCCGAGTTGTCGTTGTGTCTTTATGTTGTTAGTGGTCGAGTCGTGATTCTTTGTGTGATTGTCGTCATCTGTGGACCGTGCCTTCGAGCCGGTTGAGAGAGTGATATGTTTGAGTGTTGTGATCGTGAGTTCGTCTTGCCATGGTCGTAATGCTAAGCATGTCCCTTCTCTCGTGTAGTCGTTGTTCTTTCTTTTGTTATTTGCCTGAGGACCGAGCCTTCGAGCCGGTTGGGGAAATGGTAGTGCGTTCGATCATTTTGATCGTGGGTTCGTCCCGCCGTGATCGCGATGTCGAGCGTAACTCATTCCTCGTGTTTAGTTGACTTCGTTGAGCTACGGTCGTTAGCTCTTATCCCCGTCCCTAGGGTTTGATCATTGCGGACTCGATATTCATAACGACGCGGTTCTTACCCGCACCTTCGAGTCCTCTGTGATCTAGTGTAGTGGGATACAGATTAGGAGCAACCCTTGTGGAACAGTCGGAAGCCAACTCGATAGGTGGAGCTCGTGGCTGCGAGTCGCCTTGCCATGGCCATCGGGCTTTGCCTCGTTTTTCGCATGTTTATCCTAACCACCTTGTATGCTTGCACCACCTAGACCATAGCATTCCCTTGGACCTAGCCATGACAACCGCATTGCTACGGGCCTTAGGAATAGCCTTGTGCTGAATTTGTTGCATAGTCGCGGTGCCCTACAAGTGGGTTCGGATCGTGGGGTCGTATCTCTTTCATCCAACCGTCGTTCATTCCATGATGAGTTGGTCGAAACAGTATGGACTCCATTCCTCTTCTCTCTTGTTCTCAATCCC
>Ga0182004_10004231_pt1 | contig 11548 bp, 5 predicted proteins | sample Sormic07211540_1_FD_120479 | JGI IMG/M metagenome (GOLD analysis project Ga0182004, IMG submission 120479) | Endophyte microbial communities from Sorghum bicolor roots, Mead, Nebraska, USA - 072115-40_1 MetaG | ecosystem: Host-associated > Plants > Roots > Unclassified | place: USA: Nebraska...
AGGGAGACCCCAGCGAACTAAACGGTCCGCTGTCCAACATCTATTATGAGCAACCAACCACATAAAAAATGACTTTTGGGTAGTGCCCAAGTCTTCTAAATTTTTTTCCATGGCTCAAAAAAATATAGATCCCAAAAAATAGGCCCTAAGCTGATTTAGTAGAATATTGACCATTTGAAGCAAGTCACCATACATTCAGGCTGCAAAAGTCAGATAAGAGGTTCCATAGGAGGAGATATTGATACTTGCGAAGTATATTAATACTCCCTGATTTTGAAATTTTTTACACTAATATTTTTATAAATTTTGACTGAAGTAGACATATCAATTGTGGTAATTCAACTTTAAGCACGGTAAGTTTTCATAAAACAGTTTTGCTACCCATATAATTCTTTGATATAGCATATTTAACATCTTAAGTGCCACATGTAAGATAAAATGATTGTTTATACTGTTGTGTTGTCTAGAATCTGTAATATTAAATAAAAATAAAACAATTTTATGATAAAAAACAAAAGAACACTCGATCTTTAAGTTAAAACAGGGATGAAAAAATGAACAACTAATAATGTCGTAAGTTGGAATCCAAAATATAGATTTATGATGACATAAAAAATGTAGCAAGAGCTTATAGAACTTAAACTTAGATTTCAACTAAATACATATAAAAAATAAACCTACATAGGTACAATGCAAGGATGACAATAAATAATATTACTAATCAGATCTCCACGTTAATACTCATAAGACATGCTAGAATTTTAGAAATTCCCACATAAATAAAAAAATATTAAATATCTGACCCAATTACCATTGATATAAAATTGTTGTATGCATTTCATTTTCTAAATAACTTACTCACCTCTAGTCCTCTACCACATAAAAAAACAAGATAAAGTAACTACAACTATAGTCTAGGACAAACAGTCCATTTGTAATAAAAAAAACTAAAAGGAATTTTTGAATAAAAATATAATCAATATTAGAGTTTGAACTTAACACTTGTCACAAAAAAGATGCAACAAAAGCTTATAGAGATTAAGCTAAAACTTTTAAATAAATACATATTAAAATCTATGAAGGTGCAATACAATAGTTGCAAAGACATATTAGAACATGCGTAGTAATTGGTAAATTTTTAACAACTGTGTAGAGATTATGAAACATCTAAATGGTTATTGTGTAACAACATGAGTAGAGAATAAAGATAAATAATTTTATTAATTGCTACTAAGTTTATCCACGGAAATTTTAATACTTGTGCAACATAACTTGCAGCACATGTTGATGGACGAAAGATAGTAACAGTGTAACAGTCCGTTTCATGTACACGTCTATCATCGGCGTTGCCAATGCAGGGGCCGAAGTCCTTTACTGTGCTACCGCCTACCGGCGAGTGGTGTCCACGTTTATCCCGAAACTGCAGGCAACACAGCAGCCTCAAAAGCAAAATTTGGTGTCTCGGAACGATGGTTCAATTCTGCAGTTACGCAACTTGAGGTTCCGATCACCACGAAGGTTGTTCCACCATAAAAGTAGTATCGTAATGGTAAATGGTGCACTGTCATTTTTTTTGGGTCCCAAATTGATTTCGTAGTCTGAGCCTCTATTGCAAACTCTGACAACTGAAATTTGGCTTATGGTGATGGTGAAATGCGTGAGAGAAAATATTATTCTTTCGCTGAAAAAGGCTTCTGAAGTAGTGCTGCAGTACAGTTTCTCCACCTACTGCAGATACATGAGCACAGGCAGATACAAAAGTCACAGATACGGAGCCCACAATCGCATTAATGGTCTTCCAGATATAACCCGATGAGAAAAGGGCAGTATCTGACCCACCAACAATGTTCACTTGAGCTTATCTGCCGAAATTGTCAGTCATTCAACAGTATTTTTTTTCTCACAACAAATCATCGAACAGTATTTTTAGCCATAGCTTATCAGTCAAACGAATAGGTTTGCAACTCAGAAAGCCAGCTGATTTCTGACTAAGAAGATGGAGCAGCATTATAACATTATCTAGACAATTCACCAGTGAAGCGAAAATCCAGCAGGATCAGCTTCCACGCTAATGAACTTGGAAATGACAACAGATCAACTTGCAATACCAGACAGCAGCTAGTAACAGAAAAGGTATAACTTGATCACCCTGAGAGCCAGTTGGGCGATAATGAATGCTTGTGCTGGACAGACATACAGCTCAAGCAAACAAGTCATATATAACCAAATAATCATATAATCAAACATCATAAATTGTGGGACTGATTTCACAATTTTCTTTTAAAACGATGTTTCTCCTTCAGATGTCCCAGATCAGGATGAAAGGCACAATCCACCAAATACTAATATCTCAAACACAAACACACCCTGCTATAACATTAAAACAGCTAATGGCACTTAATGTTAAAACACAATTGCGAGCATATTGCCACCCATTCATGTAACTAGGCATGGTAATTCCTAGTGCAGCCAATAGTGGAGGCATGGCCTTCACACTAGGGAATGAGAGGGACCTAACCATCAGCGAAAAGTCTCACTACAATGCAAAGAACAGAACAACCCATATGTCCTACCACCATAACCCATATTTACAGGCATGAAATGGTGAGTACAGAGATAACCTTACAGGTGGCTGAGACAACAGACAACATCTTCAAAGACCTTTTCTGTCAGCATATTGAGTCACAGTCACCAGAGCCCAACATGCTAGTAGGACGGGAGCCCAACATGCTAGTAGGACGGATATGGAATAGCTTCCCTGGTAGCTTGACGGCTAACATCATTCAGGACAGAACCAAATACACGTCTACTATATTCATACGTACCGTTGCTTAGTCCTCTATTCGGTAACCCACTTGATGGTGCTGGTCAAAAGGGGAGTTGTGAGACTTAGCACATAATTCAACAATAAATGTCTTGCATTCCAAAATGACCAGAGTTACCCTCACCTTGAGAGTGTGCGTCATATGAATGATTTGGTGAGATACCATACCCAGTACTCCTGCCATTCGTTGCTGTATGCTGTGGCAAAGGAGTATCACTAGACCTCATATGTTGAGGATGCTTTGGCTGTGGCACAGAGTTTAACCTAGGAGTTACAGGGATATTGCCATTTGATGATGGTTTATCTTGCCCAGAGATCTGTCAAAAATTGCAGTAATTTCAGAGTTGATTCTTATGCTGACACTAACAAAAAATATAGTAAGTGAAAGTACCTCAGTTAGTAAAGTACAAAAATATATAGGGCTGGGCTAAGACTGAGTCCCAAGTCCCAACACATGCATACATAATAGAAACTTCCACCATCTGTAAATGCTTGACGTTGGTCAGCTTAATTTTGAACTAACCAACATCAAACATTTAAGGATGGAGGGAATCTTATATACCATGAAAAAGGGACAGTAGAATTCAACTATACAGCTATACTAATGTAACATGTGTAAAATAAGGGAGCAAAAAGAAACGCACCGCAAATCTAAGTGTTTTATTTTGAAGTCGAACAAGGCCAGAAAATAGCTTAACAGCATACTGGGCAATCTCCTCTGTTTCATACTCAGCAAAAGCATAACCTTTTGGTCGGCTAGTTTCCTTGTCACGAGGTATGTGCAGGTCTACAACACGACCTACCTGAATAAGAATTTCGTACAGAACCCTCTCAGGAACCCTGTCGTCCAAGTTACCTATTTAAGAAAAATAACACACAACACTAATATATTATGTCTGACAACAAAAACAAGAGGTAGAATAACAAAACAACCACATAGGTTAAGACGTTAAGTAGTATCAGAGCTGCGCAACAAGCAACAACCATAATAGGTAGCAGAATAGCATAACATAGACATGAAGCTACACATAACACCGCAAAAAGAAGTTCATACAGAAGGAAGCCTGAGTGAAGCAAGGAATAAGAAAACAGGCAGCCTGAGAACACCTACTAGTCAAACAAAGAACATAACAGATGAGTCTGACATGAGGCAATTATTTCTTATTCCTTACTTGGAAAGGATTATAGGATCAAGATCTTCGCTGTAACTGCTTAAAATTACCCAAGCTGAACTGCAACATGATAGCATCATAATCCCTTCAATACACTGATGTCCAATTTCCATCGATGGCACCAAGAGATGTTTACTTACAAGTAAGGCCTTGTTTGGATGTTGTCGGATTCACTTCAATCCATGTGTGTTGTTGTGGGTTGGGGTGGAATTTAGTTCAAGTTCCACTACAATCCACCTCAACACAACACATGTGGATTGATGTGAATCCGACTACATCCAAACGAGGCCTAAGGGATTTCTACGGTTCTACCTAAGTCTTCTTCACAGGGGAAAAAATTACAAGAGAAGACAGGAAGCTCATGCAATTAACCCAGATAAAGTCTCAATTCTGGTTTGGGAAATAGCTCCTGCTATATTTGGATCCGCGGGGACAATCACCAACCTAACATAAGAGTCCGGGAGGGCAGACCGGAACCTTAGCAAACCACCATTTCAATTAACTGAGCGGCAAAATACAAGGCGGAACCCACCAAATTTCCTAGTAAACAGAGCGCCAACGGCGGACCAGAGGAGCAAGTACGGAACGTCCCTATTTGGGGGCGGAAGCAAGACCTCCAGCCGCCGATGAGAGGATAAGCATATGGACAGCGACCCTAGGAAGGTTAGATTCCTAGGTTCTAACCTCCGCACGCAAAATCAACGTAACCACGGAAGAATTTGAGGAAAGGGAAATATACTGAGCCTCCGCGGGAGTCACCGGAGCGTCCCGGGCGACTCGGAGCTCGAGCAGCCGAGCAGGAAGGGGGCGCGCGGGGAGGAGGCGAGATCTCACCTATGAAGACGGTGCAGCCCGGGTTCCTCGCCATGGCCGCCGGATCTGAGAGGCGGAGGAAGAGAGACCGCGGGAAGGAAGACGCGTTGACGCCGCTGCGAATGCGAGGAGTCGAGACGGGGAAGGCAAGCGAGCAAGCGAAGCACGGAAGCAGAGTGGCCAGCCGACTCGAGGCGAGGCGAGAGAGCGCACGGGGGTTGGTAGGTACTCTGTTCGGTGTGGCCTACACCTGCTATTTGTTCAGCCGGCTCGGTTGCCGACGTGACGAATGGCATCCGGTAGTTTAGCGCTTTTATTTTCAGTAGTTAGCGTGACCGTGCGTTGTCAACAACTAAATTTTTATGCCAAAAACATATAGATCGCAAATGAAGTGTGTGTTTGGTTGCTTCCCACACATTTCGCCAGATTTCATAGCACCTCCGACGCTGCACTTCCTGCTGCTGTTTGGTGGCTTTCCAAACATTCGGCCCCACACCATAACTTCTGAACAACACGTAAGTCATTTACCACACCCAAACTCGTCAAAAGTCAGACGACAAAATCAAACATCGTGCAACTATAGAAACCAAGGACCCAATAGGAAGAGCACCTACTCAACCAAAATAGATAGATACCTATTTTTGCGAATACAAAATAGATAGATATTGAATGTGATAATATTTGACTTCTATACTTTTGCACACAAGTAGCACTAAAAAAAATATGCTAATATGCAACACATGATTTATAATCCCAACATAGCCAGAGATGCATGAGTCTGCAGAACAGCAATGTGAATCATCGCTTGATCAATAGCAATCCAGCATGCTTCAGATAGCAGTGTCCATCCAACATATGCATCTACGAATACAGGCTTCTTCACAACTTAGATGTTCACAAACCAAAACTTGACACAATTGATGCTCAAGGTCACAATAGCCTTCAGAAGTGCAGCACATATCACCAAATCCAGCCAAAATTCTTCAAACATCATGCCACATGTCTATAGAGAGCTTTTCTGAGAATGCAGAACCTAATCCTCACACAAGGTAAGGTGCACAGTAATGACCAAGACTCTTCAGACATGATGTTTGTCATAATTGCTTTAATCATTGATGATAGGGCTGCGACTGCCACCATGATATGAACCACCACATTGAGCTTGCGCTCTTGGTGGGAGGCTCTTGCAGGGTCTTCCATGTGTTCTGGGAGATCTCTTGACGTCGATTCTTCGCCCCCAGCATTACTGTTCCTCCTATTTAGGGATAGCAACTCACTGTTAACAAGAAACACACATCTAATTATGGTCCTGTTACAAAAGCAACCATTAACAAAAAGAAATGGAAAGCCAAACTTTCATATGCTATGCATTATACAAAATAATTCAGCAGTTGTAGTTTTTGAGCAAGCTTTTCCCTTAGAAACCTAATGCAGCAGTTTTAACAGGTCACATGTGTAAGCATTCAATTTAAATGTTAGTTGAGAGTATGAACTACCAAATAGAATATTGAAACAATATTTTCTTACCACATCAACATATACAACATGCATTTCACTTTCCCCCAACAAGCACAAGCAACTAAGAATGACACAACTGCAAAATATAGTCACAAGATTATCCTTCATACAAGGTTGAACAGAAGACCTGTGTAACTCTCCTACAGCTCCTGAAATTCCAGCTTTGGTCCCACCCATGACGAGGAGATGGGGACCTTAAGTAGCTTCTCCCCCTCCTGTACTTGGGAAACAATCAAAACTGTCTACTAAAGAAAGAAAGGCATATGCAATTTAGCTGGAGTGTTCAACGAAATCTCCTGCAATTTGATAAAAAATAAGAATTAAAGGAAATACCTGAAACCCATAGAACTGTTCAGGTAGTTTCTTTTGAGATGATCCCTTTCTCCACACAAGTAACACCTTTCTTCCCAGACAGCTTTGAAATCAGGAAGAGATTAGGGCAAGATCAACAAAGGGCAGAAAAAGTATAAATGGATAGAGCAACCAAAAAGAATAACCAATTAACTCTATTGTTCTGGACAACATTCAGTGAAGCTCTGGTGTAGCTCCAAAACACACAACATTTAGTGAACAGAATTTATTAAAATGCCACATGACATGTATGTAGTAGAGAACAGTGGTGGCAAGAGCTTACGTGCCCTTGCAAAATCAACAACTATGCGGCGTCCATGAAATTCTTGACCGTCAAGTTCATGCCTTGCAACATCTACATCTGTGTGATCATAAAGAACTGCCCCTTCTTCTTCCCACTCTGAAACCTCAAACTACAGTAACTATGGTACTAACTGGATTGGATGAGGGAATCTAATTTCTTGTGCACACATTTTGCAAGGCAAGTTATATACGACAAGAGCATCCCTTTATTGATGGAGTCGCTAGATATCAAAGAACGGATCTGAATTCAAAGGACTCCAGGGTTCATGTGCTTGATTTCGCACAACACGAAGGGAAGATAAGGGTGGTCTGGTGGGCATACCTGTTGGGTGCTCGTCATCGACGGAGGGCCCGATGTAGACCTAAGCACCTTGCGTAAGGTGGTGCCATCTTCTCCTCATTGCTCCGTCCAGGGAAAGGGAATGACAGGTGCGGATCGGGAATGGGTGAGGCGGCAACATAGGTCGGGATGATGGCCTTGCGGCGGTGGCTCGACCTTGTGGCGGCGTCGCGACAGAGCAGAACGAGGCACGGCAGCGTTGGCGGTGTGCAGCAGTGCAGACAGGTGCCTTGGCCCAATTTCCCGCAGCGAGGGTGACGGCACGGGTGCGACGAGCGCAAGTGCAAAGTGATGGAGAGGGATCGAGCCTTGCGTTGCGGGAGGAAAGGCGAGGGCGCGGGGGAGAGGGATCGAGCCATCTGAGCAGGGGATTGCGGGAGGATCGCATCTAGAGTCGCGTGACTGGAGGAGGAGATCTCAATCGCACGGGAAGTCACGATGGGAGGGAAGGTGTGGTTGTAGGGGTGCAGCGGACCGAGGGAACGATTCAATGTCACACCAAACTATGGTCTTACTTTCTCTCTTTTTAGTTGTAGGAGATTTAATAATTATTATTTTATAAAATAACTAGATTTAAAATATTCGTTTAAATTATGTAATTATTTATTTTTATTATATTTAATATTTTATATATGTATCGCGAGATCAATATAATGAGGAATTTTGAAATGTTTTTGAGGTTTTAGGTGAAAGAAGGTGTTTGGTTGAGGGTATTAAAGTTTAATAGTTGTAGTATTTTTATCTTATTTGGTAATTATTGTCTAATTATAGACTAATTAGACTTAAAAGACCCGTCTCGTAAATTACCATTTTTAGTTCCATAAATAGTCTATATTTAGTACTTTATGCATATGCCCAAACATTCGATATGACAGAAGTTAAACCAACCAAATAGAGCCTAAACAAAGCCTGACCTTTTCAATCCTTCCATATGGGTTATGTACCTTTTTAGGGAAGAGGAACTCGGACATATGCAGAAATAGGACATGCGAGGCTAGTCTTATTGGCTGGCTCGAATGCTGCACGGATAAAAGAGTGTGTGGAATTGTGGTTTCATAGACCTTTGCCTTGTTTAGTTCACTCCGAAATTCAAAAAGTTTTCAAGATTTTCTGTCACATCGAATCTTGCGGCACATACATGAAGCATTAAATATAGACGAAAACAAAAACTAATCACATAATTTAACTGTAAATCGCAAGACGAATCTTTTGACCCTAGTTAGTCTATAATTAGACAATTTTTACCACAAACAAACGAAAGTGCTACAGTAGCGAAATCCAAAAATTTTCACATCTAAACAAGGCCCTTGTTTAGTTGAGTAGGCAAAAAGTTTTTTTTATCATAGCACTTTTGTTTCTATTGATAATTATTGTCTAATTATAAACTAAGAGCATCTCCAACCATTTTGCATAGTTTGTTTGGCAAATTAGGAAGTTTGCTAAGTCTCAAATAAATATGACAAAGGTGGAAAGAGGCAATCTTCAATGGTTTGACATTAATCACTTGGCAAAAAAGAAAACCTGACGGTGGGAGGAGGGAGTACTCGTGCGACCACGCGCGGGGGCAATGAATTTCGCGCGAGGGACGCGATGCCAAGCGCGGAGGAGCTTGGCATATATGGGAGTCCTTCCTCTCTATTTGCCAAGTTAACAAAATTGCAAAGCTCAATTGCCACACTATTGGATATGTGTTTTTTATATTTTTTTTACAAATACATGAATGCAAAGTCTATTTGCCAAATGGTGGGGATGCTCTAACTAGACTCAAAAGATTCGTCTCACAAATTACAGGCAAACTGTGCAATTAGTTATTTTTTATCTATATTTAATATTCTATGCATGTGTCGCAATATTTGATGTGAAATCTTGAAAAGTTTTTGGTTTTTGGGGTGAACTAAACAAGGCCATAGTCTAGTAGAGATGTTATATAAGTATTTATAGCTTGATCGGAAAAAGTAGAGGATTGAGAAAAGGGAAGAATATGGATGAGAGAAAAGGAAGTCTCTATTGTTGAGCTGGGTGTACAAGTGAAATACCAAATTCCAAAATCTTATTGGACGCATGTGTGCCAGTACTATTATCGATGCATGGTGTCTTCCTATTGGTTAGTAGAGGGTGGCGAGCACTTGGGCGGTTGTGAGGCGGGGCGGAGCAGCGCGGCGAGCAGTAGTAGGAAAGCTCAGACGTCTTCCTCTTGGTTAGGAGAGGGTAGTAGGCGCGTGGAGCGGGTTGGAGGCGAGTGAAGCAACGTGACGACATCCTCTCCACTAGCCGCGAGCGGCGGCGAGGAAGATGGTCTTAGGTTAAGGTTGGAGTGTTGAAGAAATCTCCAATTTTCTTAGACCCTAGAGGGGATGAGTGGGGGTGATAGTGGCAGTTCGAAGGTAGCAAGGCGTAGCGGTGGTGGTGCCACCGACCGAGCAATAGAGGCATACTGGTGGGGCAGGGTCGGTGGTGGGGGCGACCGATCGCAGTGTTAGAGAAGGGTAGGATCATGGTGGCCTAGGTGGAGGGGAAAGGGTAAGATGGCTAGAGTAGGAAGACGTTGTGAGGATGGCGTGTGCTCTGCTATCTCAAATGGCGCGCGCGTCGAGTAAAGGGATAGAGTGAAACAACACTCCTACTTATGTTGCGTTGCGACAATAATTGTTCCACATGTTCAAAAGCCTATATGGTAGTAATCTTTTGCTCAACTCAAACTCCTAGTTGTGGTCTACGTAGGGGTTGCTCTGAGGCAGAGATAGAGAGGGATAGATAGGTGACGTTGTTCTCTCAAGGATTCTCAACTTCTTATTTTTCATGACATCATAGTTGCATTTGTGTATTTGAAGTTCGACATGGTCGGTTGGGCTTGTAGATAGTGGAGCTTTGTTGACATTGCTAAGGGCATGTTCCGATCCCTAAAGCTAGTTACCAATTAGAGCTAAAAAATATTCTAAATTAGTTAGAGTTAATTAGCTAGTTAGCTAACAACTAATTGAAAATTTAGCTAAAAAATAACCCACATATTAGCCTTCTTATTTAGACGCATTAAATTCTTTTAGCTAACTAACAATTAGCCTATCTTATATCTAAATAGGTATTCAATTTTGGTCATGCAAGACTGACCATTTTGCATTTGCATTCCATGCTAGAATTGAAAAGTCATAATGATTTTTATTTTGGTATTTTTATTCAAAAATATAACTCATAATTATGATTTATATCTTTTAGTATTTTTTGCTTGACGTTGGAACACGTCGTATGCATTGAGTTCGACATATGTCTAGAGGTGTGTATATTGTAGAATTTTAGCTCAAATTACTATTTTTCTATTTTTGAGAGGGGTACATTTGCACCCTCTAGTTGTAACATGTTTTCGTCCTTGCTAGTGTGTTGACCAAACTAACCCGGCCATCATTATCCCCTATTGCCGTCCTCGACCAACAATATTATCATCATTGTTGTTCATACCACCCACCACCCTTCAGTGCTCTCCATCCTATCCCTCCACTAATTGAGAGGAGGTTGCTCACGCCTGCCATCACCACCACCTGCAGCGAAACGTTGCCTCCTCTACACTAGCCCTAATCACAATATTCTTCTACTCCCTCCCGTATGGTGACGCATCCCGCCACCTACATCACCCAACTAGCCTTTTCAACTGCCCCTATGGGCAACACATATACTACGCTCCATCGCGGGTCAACCAACCTACGAAAAATTCTCTTTGTTATTAGAAAATATAGCAACCCTTAACCCAAAATGGAAACCTTGAAATCCTAATCGCCAACTTTTGCTTGACTTTGGGTAGCTAGATCTCTCGCTTAAGGTCATCGAATCTGTCGGAATTGTTGCAGGAAACCTTGACGAAAATGAATTTGAGAGGAAGAGGTGAGAAAGGCAGAGGACGAAAGGAATCTGAAATGGACATGTCCATGTATATCCATCAAAACTAGCATAACTCATGGTGGTAGCATGAACCATTGTTAATGGAACTTGTATGTCCATGTATATCCATCAAAACCAGCGAGTTTGATTAAGAGGGGCCAAATAAATACGACCATATTTTTTAGTGTGATAAAATATACATAATTATATGTTTGGAGAAATTTTAAAAAAAATACTGTCGACGAAAGCTGGTCGGCAGTCTACCTTGGGGTATACCCACGGTAGTAGTTTATCGGTAGACGGTGCGCAAACTACGAACTTGATGGTGACGCAAGACACGGACAAGCTTTTTATCCA
>Ga0182004_10004232_pt1 | contig 11548 bp, 6 predicted proteins | sample Sormic07211540_1_FD_120479 | JGI IMG/M metagenome (GOLD analysis project Ga0182004, IMG submission 120479) | Endophyte microbial communities from Sorghum bicolor roots, Mead, Nebraska, USA - 072115-40_1 MetaG | ecosystem: Host-associated > Plants > Roots > Unclassified | place: USA: Nebraska...
AAAGTGGAGTGGGAAACCAGATTTAGAGAAGTTGGAAAGATGTTGTATTGTTGATATATGCCTCTTAGCTTCAAAGACCTACAATTTTCTTGAAAATGTCGTCCTTGACACAAACAATGCTCATGACAAAGTTTTTTGTTTCTGTATTTTAATTCATTTTTCACAAAAGTAATCTTAAAAAATGAGAGTAAGACATAGCCTTTTGAATTATCAAAGATTTAAATTCTGCTACTTCAATTGGCAAATTTTTCCTTTCTAAATTGCTGAAGATTGTTTTCCACGACGCGCATCTTAGAAATCATAAAATTTCCTGATGGAGTTCGAATGTTAATAAAATATATGAAAATTATAGACTTTGTATCTTACAACATTTTTGTTTGAAGCTATCGTGAGGCCAAACATAAGCGACATAACATTCTTTAAATCTAAACATTGTAACAATTGCCATGACACTAAGATGGGTTAAAATGAAAATTTGTGATCTACATATGTACTCCATGTGTTTAAATTATAAGTCATTCTATTTTTTTAAGTACATAGTTTTTGCACAGTGTATATCTAGGTACATAGCAAAAGATATGTACTTAGAGAAAACAAAATGGCTTATAATTTCGAACCAAGGGAGTGTGTCTCACTGATCTCTATAGTTTTTAGATATTTTTTGTCTACATACGTGATAACATGAAAAAAATACCTTTTTGTTTGAAATTGCTCTATGTAAGGAGTAAATAAATCTGCCTACCCACATAAAATCCCAAATTTAAAAGTGAAAGAGCTTGACGATATTTACAGCTTTTTTAGGTTATCAGCTTCTCATTTCAACCCAACATTGTGCCAAAATTATTAAATACAACATTCAAATGTACAAATACGGACCTTACCATCATATTAACAATTTAGAAACCAAGATACCTTTAACGAGAAGGTTGTGAGCTTCAAAGCTATATATATATGACCGTGCTCTATAATTTCATATAAATTTTATTTCTATGTATCCCATTTGAAAACTTTTTGATTTTTATGAGACACGACGCGTAGAAAAGTGAAAATATTTTTAACTGAACTGGTGGAACAAAAATCTTGCCATTTATACTATACAGCATTTACTCGAACAGTTGTTACTACAAAAACTAATTATGAAATATAAAAATAAAATATATTTTTTTAGAGAAAATAAATAAATAAATATACTGCAACAAAAAGTGAGACCGTCCCCGGCCCATAGCCCATTCTGCGTTGCCGCTCCAAGCCCAGGAATCAGTATCTCTTTGCAAGAGTCCATCTCGAGCCCGGAAGCACGCACGTGACGTGGCTGGCAGCAACTCCCTCCACCATCTCCTTCCCCTGCAGCACCTGTCGCGTCTCCCTCCCCGACCGAGCGATCCAGCGAGAGGGAGCGAGAAGCAGCAGCAGCCGCCGGAGGAGCTCGCCGAGGCCGCCGCCGAAGACGACCATGGGGTTCTGGGTTACCACGCTCATCTTCCTCCTCGCCGGCGTCGCCGCATCCCTCTTCACGCTCCTCTGCTGCAACCGCGGGCCCTCCACAAACCTGTACGCCCCGCTTCCCCCCCTCCCTCCCCTTCGATTTGATGCAGCCGGTCAGTGATCCGGTGTGGTGCGCTTGTGGGCTTGGAATTAGGCATGAGGATTTGGGACTTGGGACCCCGCGTGCGAGATTTGGCGGGTTTGACCGCAGATCGATCGATTGCGGTGATGTTGGGTTAGGGATCACGATCTAGATTTGGGTATTGGCTTAGTTTTGGAGAAGATTTTTCTTTATGAGATCCGGTGACTAGCCTTCTGTTGCAATCAAGCTGATTGGACTCAGGTTGTAGGAGCTGTAGATGGGGAAAAAGCCCCAAACATTGTTCTAGCAGACCTACACTTGTTCTACGTTAGCTTGTAATTCGTCACGTACTAGTATTTAAGTTAGCGTCCAAGTTTGAAGCTAGGTTTTTGTTACTCATGCACATTTTAGTTACATTGCTAAGATAAATTATAGGACTGCTATAAGAAGGTTATGCATACATGTCACTGCAGATGAATATTGCTGGCACAATTTGATGTGCACAAATATGTTAGGCTAGTTGGTTCAGTCTTGAAAGGTTAATGCCAGCTCTTCTGAAATTCAGCATGGAAGAGCCTTGGCTAAACTTGAATGCGTTAACTCTGAATACAGAGCACATTTTAGCCACTTGTACATGCAACTAGTACATGGGAACAATGGCACTTCATGCATTTTGAGATCTAAGTGGGAACATGGGGCTTAAAAGTGGCACATTATGTACATGAATCACAGATCTTAGAACAGCATCAATGGCTAGAGTAATAGGTGTGTGCTTTTATAGTTTTTCACAAGTTATGTTCTGCTTTTTCCGCCCCTTAAAATTGGTAACAGAAAATTCTCCTCACTATATAGATTTAGGATGTGAAGGGGAAGAACTGTAGCCTCTTAAGTTTGTGTGGCTGCTTTAAATCACTGTAACAGTTGCACTTATGTGCTTTCATGGATATTATATAACCCATTTCAGCTTCTTAGTTATGAACTTATTATTTGCAAATATACACCATTTGTTATTCTTATGTTCTTTCTTTGAGATCTTTTACTTATTTTCAGCAATCATCCTCGAACTTTTCTGTTACTATCTGGCTATTATTATCTTTGTCTTGCAACAATTTTGGGATGTTTCAGAAATGACAAGTTATGAGTGTCCTTATTTGTAACTGTTGACTAAATTATAAATGCCTGAAACTATAGCATATTGATTCAAGTTCTCTGACTTATTTTGTGCAGATTCCATTTGACCTTGGTGACTACAGCTGTAATTTGTTGTTGGATGATGTAAGTTCCTATCCATGCTTTATTTTACTTCATAAAGTTGTCTGGCTGTTGAGGTTACTGACAGCTCAAAAAGTATCTGAAAATTGGGCGCATGTGAATATTTAGGCCGCTTACATATATGAAGTAATGAATAGCAAACGTACTGAGCCAAACTGACGTCTTATGGTTAATAGCCTATTTTCGAAAGGATCCTATATGAACTAAACAGTGTTTTGTAAGGCCAACAGCAAAACTGGGCAAATATGATGGGATGGTCACTAATGTCCCAGTAATATACAGTTAATCCTTTTTAAATTAAAAAAAATGCATAATTTCATCATGCTGTTGATTTGGTAAACAATCTTTCAACTAGTTTTTGTACTATAAGTGTGCCCACTTTAAAATTCTATTGATCATGCAAATACAATCATAATGAAAAGTTTGTTATGCATTCAACATTCATTTTTTTACAGAGTAACTGTTTCTTAATTAACTAGACGAAGGATGTGGTGGAAGTGCTAGAAACTGGAGACATAGTTCACATTTTCGGACTGCACCTTTTTATCTGAGTGTTTTTGTCCCTGCTTTCCAGGGGGGTATGTGTAGTACTCCATTCCAAACTATATGACGTTTTGGCTTTTTTAGATACATAGCTTTTGCTATGCATTTAGATATACACTATGTCTAGATATATAGGAAAAACAATGTATGCAGAAAAGCCAAAACATCTTATAATTTGAACGGATAATCATCTATATTAGTTGGAAAGATGGAAATGACATCAAAAGGATGTGTAGAAGTTTCTTGAAAAATTTCCCAAAAGATGACACATGTTTTCTGCTACTTATACCTTCATCCCTGTATCATTCAGTTTTTTGCTCAATAAACACTCTAGTGGTATTGCGGCTCCTGCATTCTTTCGCTAATTATGTACTAATGTTTCTCTGTAGGTATGCAATCGTTTACCTTGCTCAGATGAAGCCATTGATCAACCCCATCCTGAGCGGAGAGTGAGCTCTGTCTCTTCATTAAACAGAATGAAAGCTAGACCTGCTGTACCATTATTCAGTCTGTGAACTTTCTATTCATTTTGGCGCACCTGATGAAATAAATAAACTGCCATGAGTTTTTTTGCTACTCTGCACTCCAGACATTGAGGAGGCTCGCTGTGATTAGTGTATGCAATTGTATGATATACGCAATAATAAATATCTATGTGTCGCTCCTGTGCTTTTATTGGAATGTTTTTTGTCACGTGATTGTCTGCTTGAATTGGAATTGGGAACATAAAACGATGTAGCACGATTTGCTGTTTCAGTGGGTGATTTTGACTTTTGAGCTAAACATTTGTTGGTGGCACTGGTACACTGCTAATGTCTGCTACTTTCATGATTGAAAGTTGAAAGTACACCTGCAAAAGATGTATTGTTTGATTGACGTTTAACGATGACTTGATCCACGTTTTCCACATTTTTTTTTCTAAAGCTTCATGGCCCAGCTGCGACTTGGCGCTTCGAACAATAGAGTTGCCATGCGATAGTACGTTAATACCAATCGCATCTGCACATGGTCTTCACAGAAGTTTGTTTATTTATTTATTCTTGTTAAAAACTGTTAAGCTTTTTGAGGAAAACTGCCGAGTTTTCTCTCGAGCTATATAGAAGTGACATGCGATTAATACCAATCACAGATTCACTTTATATGGAGCGAATTTCATGATATAACAAATCAAGCGGCATATAACTTAGCAAGAAGAGAGATGCAGTCAAAGTAAAATTGTATTTGGGACGATAAGCCTTTCGTTTTATCCTTGATCTTCTTGTGAACGATTGAATAAAGTCAGCCATATTGTTTCTATAAAAAAAAAAACCAATCACGGATTCACCTCTGCACATGCGCCTTGACACAAGCAGCCCAGATCTGAAGCCCACAGGTTTTTGGCCCAAAGCCCATCCAAGCCTTTTTGTCCATCTCCCACTCCACTCTCCTGTGCTTGCTGCAGCGTCCCTGCTTTCTCCTTCGACCCACCACTCAGTCAGATCCAGTGATCCACCCACCTACCAGCTCCGGCCGCCGGCGATGGCCGTGTCCTTGCCCTTCCCCGTCCCGATCCCGCCGGCGCTCCTCCACGCGGCCGCGGCGCTCGCGCTCGCCGTCGCCGCCCACTTCCTCCACCTCCCCTCCCTCTTCCTCTACGCCCTCCACACCTACATCCACCCGGACGCCGTCCCCTCCAACACCCCGCGCGCCGTCCTCCGCCCGCCGGGCTCCAACGCCGGCCCCACCCAGGGTTCCTCCAAGCGCGGCGCCGCCAAGGACAAGGACCCGTTCGACGCCACCTCCGCGCAGCTCTACCGCCTCCGCCTCTCCCACGCCACGCTCGCCACCCGCCCGCACTTCGCTGCCTACCACCTCGCGCTCCTCCTCCCGCTCGCGCTCCTGCCGCCCGCGCTCCTGCTCCCGGCCGCCACCGCGGCCTCCCCGCTCGCGCCGCTCGTCCCCGCGGCCTACCTCTTCGTCGCGCTCCTCCGCCACGTCGTCGTCCCGTCGCCGCGCCCCGCGCTGCTCGCCGCCGCGCTCGGCGCGCTCCTCGTCACCACCCTGCTCTCCTCCAGCCCCTTCGCCGGCGCGCTCGCGTCGCTCGCCGCGCTCCCGGCCGCGCGGTTCGCGCGCGCGTTCTGGCTCGGCACCGACCAGCCCCGCACTGCGCTCGCTGTGCTCTCATCGTCTGCGCCGGCGCGACTCATCCTCCACCTTGCCGTCCTCGTCTCCTCTGTGGCCACGATCCTACGGTGCTGCGGGTTCGTGCATAGCGCGGAGCAGGAGGCGACGCTGCTCGCCGCCGCGGCTGGGCTGCAGCTGCTGGCGGCGCGGCCGGCCGTGCAGATGTACCTCAATGAGGCTGTGTTCTGCTGGTACCAGCGTCTGCATGCGAGCCGCGCGCCGGACACCGAGTACGGCCGGGCCAAGGTTTTCTTGCACAACCACCACCTCTGCGCCGTGGCCACGCAGCTTGTTGCGCCGCCACTGCTCGTGCTGTCGCTGCTCGCATTGTGGCGGGTGCAAGGGAAGGACTTCTTTGAGGGCGTGGAGGGTCTGTACTGGCTTGTTGGATGGTCTGTTGCCATGAAGGAGGCGGCATTGCTTGCGGCCCGGTGGGTCGTGGCTGTATGGTCGGCGGCGACGGTGATCACGCTCGTGTGCTACAAACGTGGATGGTTATTCGTCTTGTGATCGATCCTTTCTTCGTTTGTTCCCTGCCTGCGTGATTGGTTCATATGGAGACTGGAGTTGTGTACTTGTGTTTGATAGAGCGAGATCCCAACCTGGATCTCTGGAGTTTTGGTACCACGCACAAGTTTTTTGTGTGCACTGTTTTGTTGCAAGAGAAATATTGGATCAAATTCTTTTGATTTGCTTGTGTCTGTTCTTACTGGAGAAACAATTTGAGGTCAGATTTTTTTCTCCCTTTGGGGTGGAGTAATGTAACAGAAAACTGACTGGCCAGTCACCCTGTTGTACCCTTTGATTGATGGATATCAATGAATCATATTCTTCCTTTTTATCATCAGAATGCATATGTTGAAGAATATCATGTCACATATTTATCTATGTGATTTTGACTACTTTGTGTAATTTGCCACTTCGATTTCAAGAAAGAAAGATGCTTTTGTTTTGCATGCTTCAATTAGGTATGTTGCGACTGCATCTTAATATGTATCCTGATTCTTGAGTGAAACTGTCAACCATATTGATTCAGCCAATGCCACAAGGTAGTCTTATAAAGATTCTTTTTTTGTGAAACCAACACATTATTTGAAATGTCATAATTTAGGACGCTTTGTCATGACTTCTGCACAATTTGTTCAAGTTTTCCAGTTACCTTATTTTGCCCAAATGTTCACATTCGCACCTGTAAAACATTCATGTGAAGAATCAATCTTAGCTTTCTACATATGTGCCTTGTCCTTGCGATCTTATAATATGTAAATGTTTTGAATTTGGTATGAAATTTATGCTCATTCTGATCTTAAAGTTTTGACCATTACCTAAACTCACATTCTAAAATGAAATGATTCATCACTTAATGCTATGCAGTCTCTCTCGTCTCTCCTGTAGTAGTTTTTAACAGCCTTCTTTGGTGGGGAAACAAAAAAAGAGGAAACCAGAAACACTTGTGTTTGCATTGCACAAGTGTTACTTTACTGCCTTCCAGTCTCTCCTTCACATACTTTTGACAAGGTTGATTATGCTTTAACCACCTATTGTGTGCTTACTGAGAGTCTAAGCCTTCATCATCATCTTGCGTCTTTCAGCTGAAAACCATTAAGCATAATCACTTGGCAGTCACATATCATTAGGCTTAGTTTATGGTTTTGCAGGGTGCTGGATGTTGGAGCACTATGTTGATCTACATGTTGTTCTTTGACCTGATCACTTACCTAGTTTCTATGAGCAAAGATTTGAGTTGATCTACATGTGCTTCTTCATGGCAAAAAATGCCTTTCGGTCAGTGCACGCGCCCAACTCTCTTTTGCATTATTACACCATGCATGCTCTTGATCTTAGCCAAAAAGTTCAGGGAAGGGGATCAAAGTATTGTATTGTTATGCCTAAAAGGAACAAGTATGGGGTGCGTGTTTCGATGGAGTCCGCGAAGAATGGTCCAAGGTCCAAGTCTGTATGCACCAAGGAAGAATCTTAGGGGGTGGAGACGAGCATACTATTATTGTATATTTGTATGAGCAAAACTAGAGCTGCTCTGATTTGGAACACACTGTTTCTGCATACTTAGTGGAGAGTGGGGCAGGATTAAGATACAGTCATCGTCACCAGATCATTTGCCATTGGTTTATGTGCGTGTTGGAAGAGCAGGTGACAGCAGGAAAGGAAATCTGATGGAATCCCTTATCCTTGGGGATTGCTGGTGCCATTCGAAGTACACTTCTAGTCCACTATCTCTCTCCTGTTTCAAACTTATGTTGCAATTAGTGTATTGTTAACTGTTATTTTCAGTGAGAGGATCATAAATTAAGTATAAGAGAAGCCGAGATAAGATGCCTGTATAGGAAGATAACTGAAGGAAGCTGATGACAATGATGAAGAAACCAGTATTGATTGATCAAAACCAATTCATCTGGCATGAATTGCCTTGATTTAGATACCCAATCACCCACATGGTTCTTGGTTTTGCATCTAGTATTATTACTGCAAAAAATGATATCTGGCAGGTATCTTACCTTGATTTGTATAATTTGTTTTAGTTGTATAATCTACATGAGAAGATTAATCATGATCAGCACTAATATGTATACAAAAGAAATGCCTATGTGTAAAATTATGTATTTCATCCTGCCGTCAAAATTTAGGATGGGCATGTGTATCTTTACATCCTACAGATTTTTTTTCTTACACAACATGCTGCGTAGCAGAGTAGGTCCTCCGGTAGTCATACTGCTTTCTAGGACCTATAATAATAAATAAAAAATAAAGAAGAGAGGAAGGATTAATTGGACTCTAAACAAGGTGCTAGGATTGAGCAATGATTGCAACAACCATTTGTAGCCAAATTGGGCATCACCTTCATAGCTGATGCAGCATCTATCGCCATTTGCAATTGTTTATCACCTATGGCCTCATGCCAAATCTTAGCACATTTTGTTCTATTTTCTTGGCTTTAGCATAGTAACATAGGAACAAAAGGCAAAACAAGAGTCAAGCGTATTGTTGCTCAGAGGGGATCCATCAAAGTGACACCTTACCAAACCTTTTTGATGCGATTGAGAAATTGGGTGTACTACTTCTACTGTTACTGACCAGAGAGATTATGACATTTTGTTGTAAATAAACTCTAATAGCTCGAGCAGCATTTACAGTCTCATTGACCAGCCTAAAGTACCTGTAAATAAACTGAAAATGACATGGTTTGAAGTTTCAACCAGTTGATAGCAAAGTTGATGGTGCTCTACTTTGCTTCAGGGAAGCTGAGAAAAAAAAAGAACCAAATTATTACAAACCTTATCCTATTACTATTCTGCACCAATAATGGGAATATTATTTTTCATAAAAACCATCTCCTATTAGTGTGGGAGAGATTACCTTTTGCATCAAGAAGATCTTCATGGGACCCTCTTCCAGAAAAGACTCCAATGAATCACAAGACAAGAGAAAATGGAGGATCACCTTGTACACTTCATTCCAATCTCTCTTTTATCTAGAAGGTTTTTTTTGTGCAGAATCAAATACCTGATTTTTTATGTACAGTATATAACTGCATGATTTTCACATGATGTTCCTTTTAAGTATCTTGTAATACCCTTCTACTGGTCATCATGATCTTGTACAACAATAAACATCACCTGGAAAATCAAGCTAAGGGAGATTAAAGAGAAAGTACATAAACAACACAACAAAATCATTGAGCAACTAACTTCTTTTTGTTACTACTGCAACCACGCACCCTCTCTTACATATATAAAAACATATTAAAAAAAAGAAACCACGCAGACTCACAAAAACAATTCCAAGAAAATCTCTGCGCAGATCCAAAGCCCCCACCACAACTTCTATTCTTGAGGCGCAGTCTCCATCAGCTTTTTTTTTTTGCCATCTTTTTCATGGCCGTTTGAATTTGTTTTGGCAAATGTGACCTGCTCCTCTTTGCTTCCCAGTCTTGGAGCTCGCTGCTTGCTCCCCACCCACCACCACTGGGCTCTTTCAAATTTTAAATTCGATTAATTTGAAAGCCCAACTGAAATCAAGCCCACCGGCCACGATTATCTAAGGACATCTCTTTCAGTTCGGCAGGACCTTTTAAATTTCCAGACTCATTATTTTGAAATGATAGGAATCCTTTTAGGTCAACAGAATTTCTTTTTAGGTTTGGTCTTTAAGTTAGCATATTAATAAGAAGAGAAATTTTGAAGTACAACAGGGAAAGCGTTTCTTTAATTAGAACAGTGAGCATTGAGCACATAGTAATTGCTCACGAATAGGGCTTTCCTAAGCCTGACTCCTTGTTTCTTCAGTTAGCTAGTTGATTAGAGCCAATTCACTTGCTAATGTAAAGGGCTCAAAAGACATTCTGGCTTGAACATACTCGAAGAGAAGGAATCAGTTCACAAATATCACAAGATGATGTAGCCAGTGCTACCAAGAGCACATCCACTTGAGTAACAAAACACACGACATATATAAAGAACATTATTGCCAATTGTAAAGGTAGAAGTTCATCCATGAGAGGCAGAAAAATGCATGCCGTCGCCTCTAGATTACGGCACGCCTAAATCAATAGGTCCTTTAGGTCGTCGCTCTTCTGTAATCGTGCCTAGAACTGGAGCCTGCATATTCCCTAAACACAATCGAGTGATAAATAAACTTTTTCGTTTGTAATTATCAAAAACAACATAATTTCTTGTGAGATGAGATGGCCAATACAGTGTGAATAATGAAAGCCTCTCTTTTCAAATTGAAATTACGATTTTGCCCCAATGTTTAGACCACCGATTAAACAAAAGTCATCTATATTTATTTTGTTGGAATGTGATTTTAGACCAACATATTAATTTGGCACGTTATGTTATTAGGTCGACTAAATTAATAATGTCTATTTGTTAGATAACCATTTGTCGCGATCGGTGGTAACATTAAGTCCACTAGGTAGATAGATGGTGAACGGGTTCTATCGGCTGGTCTATTATAGTGCAGAGGATATAGATCAGAGAAGGTCATATGTACCACACGTAGAAGATTGGATGACTTTTCTAACACACATGTTTGTATTTTGTGCAAATTATTCTTTCTATATATCTGTAGGAAAAAAAAGAATCCACTACGATGACTTCTTGTCATTCTACATATAGATATATCTACTATAATTACATCTTGAATGCATTTGTGGATATACATGTAATGACGGATATAAAAATTTATCGAAGAGGGAGGATCAAGTCATCTTCAACCTCTAAACCCCTTCGTCCTACCGCTCCCCTGTCCCACCACCACTAGATCCATTCCCGCATATGTACACCCAAATCGATAAATATATGCTTACACATATGTCAGTGTCTGTATTCTAAAAATGATAATAAAAATTGTTAGAGTAATTGGGCCAGGCCCATTTTTCTGTTCTAATAATTCAATAAACCTCAAAGGCCCACAATTAGTGTTAGGTGCAAAAGTGATTAGTACCAAATGGATTAATCACTAACAAGGCAATCAACTTAAATAGTGAGCCTTGGGATGCTCCAATAGACAAGTTGAGGAGGAGAACCGGAAAGCCACACGCGCGCCACCGCCCGCGTGCGCGACGGGCCGTGGGCTGGCCTTGGCCTTGGGGGAGGTTGAACGTACCTACGCCACCAACGACAACACCGCAGGAGGCGGTAACGACATCAACATGCCTGGTGGCTCACTATCCGCGGGTACCGGAAGTGCCACGCTAGGGTATAATGCCAATACTCTCTATGCGCTTTATTTTGTTTGTCTTGCTGAAAGTAGTAACAGTATCAAATATGAAGCTGTCACTTGCATGATACTTGTATTAGTATATTGGTTATCGTTTTTATGGAATAATACATGGTGTAAAATGACTAAATATCCAACAAAAACAAGTCTAATCATATATCATTAATAGATATAGTGCGAAAATGGTATTAGGGAAGAGTAGGCAGTAGTGGGGCGGGGCCGGGCCACGAGCACGCGCGGCACGATCACGATCAGTTGAAC
>Ga0182004_10004233_pt1 | contig 11546 bp, 9 predicted proteins | sample Sormic07211540_1_FD_120479 | JGI IMG/M metagenome (GOLD analysis project Ga0182004, IMG submission 120479) | Endophyte microbial communities from Sorghum bicolor roots, Mead, Nebraska, USA - 072115-40_1 MetaG | ecosystem: Host-associated > Plants > Roots > Unclassified | place: USA: Nebraska...
TCATGGAACTAGTTCCCAGAGATTTTGTTGAACTGGATCCCGTCTGGCTTTATTTCGCAATCTAGACTAGAGTTCTAGACGTGTGTGCTCGGGCTATACTTAGCTTTACTCACCAAACCTCTTGGCTTCATTGGTTCGTCACTGATAGTAGCTGAAAATATTTTATCACAATTTGTCTCCCTAAGCAGAGTATTGCATGAAAGCAATCACGGAATATTACTGCGTTAATAGAAGACAAAAAGTGGTTAAACATTTTTTTAATCAAAACTGCAGCCTGCTGACACAAAAGCTTCTCTAACGACGCGTGTCCCGCATTATCTACGACACACAAACTTTGAGGAGCACAGCGACCACGCCACAGATGAGTTCCGAGAATGGTAAAGCAGAGATTCTATCCTGGGGCAAGCAACTTGCAAGTCCTCAGAAATGGACTGTCAAACACCAATTGCTTCGAGATGGTCGACTATCAGGAGCTAGACAATTGAGTACTACTATGTCAAACACTTAAAAATTCGAGGTTAAAACCCAATATTTCACAGAAATGGGCAACAATCCGCTCACGGCTCATCCATACCACACGGCCCGCGGAGCAAAAGTTCACCAGTCTACATTGGATAACGAAGCTCCCCAGAAACGGATCCAAGCACCAACCAAAACGGAAGACCACAAAAGGGAGCTGGGCTTTAGTTCCAAAGGAAATGGCAGTAACAAAATAGTATTGGTAGTGGGTGTCAATGGTCTGTCAAGACATAAAACACTGACGTCTTTACCTTCGCACCCGTAAGCAAAACTCCTAGGTGTCGTCTGTATGTAGAGTTCTAGACTTCTGCAGGCTAAAGGTATTACCTGCCAATGAATGCAATCCCCCGTCAAAAAAGTGAGAAAGTGAAGATATACACGAAAAGTTGGTACTGATTAATCAAAGCTTCGAGAAGAAAATGCCTAAATCCAAGGAAGTTTTTGGCATGCAGGTTACAATGAACCAACAAGCAAACTGTTCAATATCAGTTGCAGGAATTTGTGAACTAGGAAAACCAGTAAACCATATGATGCTCTCATGGTTTGGCATAAACTTTAACTGAAAAGAAAAATACTTAACCTAGGGACCAAAGAAGAAACGTAACATGTAACTTAGCTTGATAGAGCTTACGGCTTCATGGATTTTAGCATAGCAGTCATGCACCTACAAGTTACAAGAGCCAAATATTGATGTACTTACCCTACTTAAAAGTCAAGTCCCGGGAAGCGTGAATTAACAGCACTGCATGGTGCTTCCCAATTCAATGCCATGTGACTTGATAATCCTAGCAGCTCCCAAAAGAATTTCTTGTTGGGCAGATAGCCACTCATCTTTTCTCTGTAAAACATAACAGAATATTTGTGTCAGGCTTCAAAGAGGAAAGGACTATTCCAACCTTGCAGTGAATTAGTAGTAACAAGGTAACATAATTTTATGCCCAAATCTACCATTGTTATAATAACCAACAGTAACAATTCGTACTCCCTATGATGCAAAAAAAGTGTGTTCCAAGAACATGCTTTAGTTAACAATTTTATCTTCAAACATAATTGTCTTTATGAGAACAACATACTAAAGTGACGTGTAATAATACTTTCATATTGTCTTACTAAACTTTTGACATGTGCTTAAGGAGGTAACATTACAGACCATAAACACATGCTAATGCGGCACTAAATCCATTAGGAGTAAATAGGTACAGCAGCAAAATTTTAGTAGAATAAATCAAACATACCATGTTTTTTAGGTTGCATCCAATGGTGAGTTCTCCATATGAACTTTCCAATCTCGAGAGATAGCAGTAAGGAACATCACTATCAAAGGACACATTTTGATTGGACCTTAACATATTCTTTATCTCCTCTGATGCAGGAGGAACCTTCTCAATATCCTCAATTCGTATAGGAATCTTTGTCACACTAGCTCGCCAATTAGCTCGTGATCTGTTAACTATCATCTGCAAGTTATTTAGAATACCGTGTCATTATACAAGGTATGCCCCCTACCAATCATGCCAAAGAACAAGGAACACAGCAGAACAAATCCCCATGGTATCATTACAAATATGTTACAACTAAATGAATTTCCAGAAAATTTTCAATCAACAGAAAAGCATTTGATGCCATACTTATGTTTTCTCAAACTTCAACTAGAAAAAACCTTTCCAAATATTTCAAAGAATATCAAATCATAAATTATACAAAATTCCTATGCTGTTGTGCATTCCAATTAGGAGTGGCTTAGCAGTCATGCATTCCAAGTTTCCAATTAGAAGTCTAAAATCAGTTTCCAAAAAAAAAAAACTAAATTCAAATTTAACTAGAAAAAAATGTGAGTGGCTTTTGCAGTCAAAATCATTACTAGCTCAACAGTGATCCATGAACCATGGCTGGTAGAGAAAATCCTTATCATGTTTATAGAACATATGCATATGCTGGAGTAAGGGCCTGTTTGCTTGGTTCCTGGCCGGCACTGCCTGGTCAAGGCAGTTCGCTCAGGTGTTCGATTTTGAACGCCTGTGGCTGGATCTGCTGCCTGGCCAGAGTTGCCTGGCTCCGGTTCCGATCCAAACATGCCCTAGAAGTGTGCACATTTGGGGTCCCGTTATGGTCTTATAATGATTATTGTATTAGCTCAATAAATTCAGGTTCCAATATCCCAAGCAGCGTTAGTCCATGGTTTCTTCATTGCATGATATATTATATATACAAGATAATGCACATAGCAAAATTAGGATAAGAAAATGCACACATGTAAAAATGGTATAACAAATATGTATTACTGTACATTCCATAACTTGTAAGCTACCATGTAGGCACAAAGGACTAAATTGTATATGACAGCATGTGCAATGATGGACATCTTTGTCCACACACATGTGTTTTTAAAATTTGGGAAATATACAGTAATAGAAACTGTTACCATACCTGACTGGAGAACAAAGAGTTGGGTACTATGACAGGGAGCTTCTCTGGATTGATCAATGAAGTAGAAGTAAGTCCAATTTCAACCACCCTACCTTCTATTGGCCCCGCCTAAAATGCAAAACTCCTATTAGCAAATGCGAGTCTGCAACTATAGAACATAGTGAGAACCTAAAAAGTGATGGAAGATAAGTATCACCAATCCAAATTGACCATTTATTATTGTTTGCAAACACAAGAAGGAAGGATGGCGTTTCTTTAAATTTCTCGTGCATATAGACTAACATGTGCTCAAAGCATAAACACATGAGAAGCATTAATCAAATTAGCAATTTAGGAAAAACATACAACAATCCTGTATGCTCACAAAGTTGAACAGTTCCCCACATCTATGATTTCTTCTTATAAAGCCCCTTACTAATCATCAGAGGGCATCCATTAGGTTGAGACATCTTTATGAATTTTCAGTTTGGATGCTTACTAACTGTGCTTTATCTCAGTAAGAACCGAATTACAGTTTACATATCCTCCAAGCAAAGTACGTTTGTTTAAAACGAACAAATTTTAGCAACGAGCAGTGACTTATCCTGAAATCATAATATCACTCCATTGACTAGTAATATTCGTTCTTTTCTCATCCTTTACAATTACAACACATCTTTTTACTCCACTATCATACAAGTAATTACTTGAGAATCTCACGGCACTTGCGAGTCACAGTACAAATCATCTTGTTATTCTTACCAACATCTATCATGAAACATGAATTGAATATTTTATCCATAGTTACACACTGTCCGCAAGTGAAATGAATGAAATTTAGAACTTATGAATCCATCATTTCAGTAAGTGTCATAAAAAACACCGAATAAATATGGCAGTACCTTTATGTAGTCGTTAATTGAGAATGGCTTAGAAAACTGCAAGGAGAACCCACTCAGAATGTTACCAAGGACATCTCTAGCAGCAAAAGCAGTAGCGACACCTAAAGTATAAGAAACACAAGATAATTTCAGTATTGTTAAAAAAAGGTATTATCTACTTCAGTAAAAAAAATATAACAGGATCATTATACAGAGCAGTCAGCGTGCATATAATATTATTACTTGCAGGCTGCTGAGCAAAAAAATTCAAACCACTATTTTTGCATTTTGCCCATATATCTATATAGGAGTCAAAACTCATAGTCCTGACATAACTGCTACAGTTTTACTTCTGCAGTAACTAATTGCAATACTGTAATGGGAAGAAAACAAAAGGGTCGCTTCCTTAAAAATGTACCATACTTGAGTAAGAGATTCTTTCAGAAACAAGAGCAACACAAGTAAAATATTTCCCCGAGACGCTTTTTTTTTCTCGAATAATGCAGGACAGTTGTGTGTCATTTCATTAAGAAAAAATAGTACAAGGAGAGACAAAGAGGCCTCTCCATGACCCAACCCCTTACAATACATTAGCACCAATTACAAAACTGAAATATAAAACGACCTCAACCAAAAGACATCTCAGGACAGAAGGTCCGGGGGCAGCAACCTAGAGAGGAGTTCGCTGAGCACCAAAGGGCACATTCCTTTCCCACTTCGTGCAGCACCGCCTGTACACCAGAATCCTATGTTTCCAAATTTCCCATGCTATCAGAATGATCAAAGTATTGAGTCTTTTTTTTCTCAAGACTCTAGGTAGCCCCTTGATAGCATTGCATCACGAACTAGAGAAACGAGAGACAGAAGGTTCAGGTGCTCAAGCAATTAGACCCAGCCTCTCGAAGATGACTGCCCAAACTTGCCTTCAAAGAATGCAAAGAGACGATGGTGTGCTGAATTGTTTCATCCATTTGATCACAGAGGGTGCTGCCAGATGTGGTAGTCCTAGCAAGGCAATCAGCTTTCCAACATCTGTTGCAATAGCAAGCCAAATGAAGAACTTGCAGTGCAGCGGGATCCAACTTTTCCAAATGCATTTCCAAGGTGCAAATCTGATAGTCCCCAATTCCCCATACACAACATTGACGTATCGAGCTATTTATGTTTCATGTGTTCTAAGTTGAAAAGATCTAGGTATTGTTTAGTTTGACAAAATCATGAATTCTTGATTTACCAATGCAGCCAGTGAAATGGACACACTTTTTGATGGAAGACCAGAGATCTAGCTAAATTCCAGCGGTAAATAAGGAATTTACTTGTGAAAGTTAGTATATTACCTCCCACACCACCAACAGTTAATATTGATTGAACAGCTACACCACAAGCTTCAGCAAGACCCATTACTCCTAGTCCAATCAGTCCCAATGAAGAAACCTTATCAAATGCTGAAATCCTGTCGCGGTCAACACTTGAGGCATCTGGTTTGGCCATAGCTTTAGCGATGAAGTTGGTTTTCCATCTCTGAAGGAACCATACAAAAGACAGAACAAATGCACCCCTCCATGCCTGTGGAAGATAAGTTGATATGCTTGGTGCAATAAGCGACGCCCTATGGAAGAGAAGCACCACAAACATAAGCATCCAGAATACAATGTTATATGTACCACTTTTTCATCAGACCATAATTAGTAACACCATGGTAAAGAAAAAAAAACATTTAGTGTTCTGGCAATGGCAGCATTAATAAACAAACAAGAATCAACAAGGTAAAAAAAGAAACGTATATTGCCATGGAACTTAGACAACATTGAAGAAACATTGATATTTGAAATGCTTATTCTAATAAGTAGTAGTTGCATATCTCTAATTTCTTCAGAAAAGAACAAAATGACTATACCAATACTGAAAACACTATAAGTTTTCCTAAAATAAGATATAAACTTGACATTCAATTAGCTCTAAAATGCAAATGTCAGAAGAAAAATATCTTTAGCACAGAACCCAACTATCAGGAGTCCAGGACACAGAAAAGATAAAGATAAATTTCTTTCATAAAGTTGAATAGAAACCTACATTTCTGAAAATGCCATGAATGTGATCAGATATTTTGCAGGATCCTCTAATGCACACCAGAGACTAGATTGGTACGAAACATCAATCTTGGTTGAGTTCCCCATGAGTGCTGCTATAGGACTTTGTGATGCATACTTGTGAAGCCTCCTTAGAATGATAGGCATGACCAACCATGCCATCATTGTACCACATAGTGTTCCGCCAAGTGGAACAACTACCTTTTCAAGATTTGGATATGTATCAAATAGCTGCTGGACATGAGGTGCAACTGCATCAGTCAGCTCCTTGACTTTCTTGCCTGCATCAGTGGTAGCATCTAGAGTAGACTTGCGAGCATTATCCAAGATCTCAATCCATGAACCCCCGCCACCACCTGCAGTGCCAACCTCAGAGCTTTCTGTAGAAGGAAGATTAGAGACAGCACTCTGTGAAGCTTCTGGCTTGATTCCAGTATCTGACGAGTATCCACGATGGAAGCTTGAAACACCTAAGAATCCTGGCAATGCACCATGTCTGGACTTTGAAGCAATCAACCAGTTAGTGTTCATACGGCATGAAAGGGGCAACATTCTGATCTTTGACACATCATTAACTGCAGAATACCAATCCACCACCTTAATCTTGTTAGCAACAGAAAAGTCAGGTTTTCTTGAGTGCTTAGCACCACTGCTGAACCACCTCAGAGCACCAGAAGATACAGACGGGCCAAAATATGTCTCCATTAGAGTCTGACTAGCAGCTGATCGACATGACCGGCGACAAATTGTTGCGATCCCTGACATAATACTTCAATGCAAACTTGACACGAATATTCCTGCGAACAAAAAGATGCCAGGAAAATTATTTTCCTGAAAATGTGCAACTGTGCAAGTTTCACAGGCCCATATAATGAAAGCGTTAATATGGTTCAGAACTTCAGATGTTTTTCTTTTCGTACAAATGAAATTTATATGCTAGAAAATGAGGATAATATCAAAATTGTTAGCAATGATGGCAAACAAAGGATGAATCATATCTCCTTATCACTTATATTTTCACCATCCTTATAAATACCTATAGAAGCGTACACCTAAAATTTCCTCTAATGGAAATTGCACTTCCATGGATCCAAAGACGCGAAGCTGATAAACTAAAGGATGCAAAGTCCGGCTACACAAATTTTAAATCAAATGTTCCTCCATCTGCTTCAGGAAATAACCAGGGTGTCAACTACCACAACATAACAACAGATTCTGTGGTTGGCATCCTAAAACTGGATTCGAACTTCTCCTGAGCAACACCAAAAATAACTACCCCACCAAGTGCCTAGACACAAAACTACAAAGGGAAACCACCACAGTTCCATTCAGCTGCAAAACGAAAACATCGCCCAAAAGTTTAGGTTCAAACAGCATACCCATCACGCCCAGCATACAGAACAGAGACCGCTCCAGCTGCTAAGGAGCAAGGACTAGTGCCGCCACCCCAGCCACTCAGGGGCGGACCCAGTAAAGCGACATTGATGTGTACACCCGATAGTTTTTGCATAAAGTTCTACGCTAGTTGGGATCATCAATCAAGTAGCCAAATAGCTTTTAATTTAGGGTTTGGGTGCTCGGTTTCTCACAGCAGGAAGGAAATAGAGGTGGGAATACCTGGTGGGTGCTCGTCGCCGGTGAAAAGACCGACGAAGGCCTCGCCACCTGGCGTGGGGCGGCGGAGGCGGCGGAGTGGGTGTCGGAAGAGAGAGAGGGAGAGCGCACGCAGGTCGCGGCCTCGCGGGGTAAACCGTGATTCTGTGGAGTCGTTGCCTACTTGCCTCGTGGAGACGTGGAGTCGTGGGGAGAGAGATAGAGCGCACGCGGGCCTGCGGCCGACGGCGGTAGCCCAGTCCGGCGTTGTTCGGTCCAGGACTCCAGGGAGAGGCAGCCGCACGGGCCTTCTCGTGGGCCGTTCTGTTCACGCATTTCTTTATCTTTCGCAAAAGAAAAGGTCCATTCTACCTCATTATAAATATTTAAACTATCACTGTAATCTGTGTTTTCCTCAACCCTAAAACCAGACTCAAAAAGTTACATTTAGCTCTAGAAAAATGAAAAAAATCTTAAAATTTCCCAGAATATTCTGATCAATGCATAAACATGTTTCAGAAGCTTTTCATAGCAAATTATAAGACATTTTAGCTTAAAATGTTATAAGACATTTTAGCTTAAAATGAAGGTGGCGCTAACCCTCCACGATTCTATATCAACATACAATATCGACCACTATGAGTCAAATTTAAATTGGGTCGGATGTCACAATTATCCACTCTATCACTACTAACATGTAAAAAAGTATCTTAAAAAGTAAACATGCTTAGACCAAATGCACATGCATAATCAATAAATATATCATCCATATATTAAAGATTTGTTGAGTTCATAATTCATTATAACTGATAGCTAAATGAGTTTTAAGTAGAGTATGATTCGTATCGAACATAGACACGTAAGTAGGATCAAGATTTGATATCATTCGGTAGCTGATGACTTTAGAATCTTTTTAGATGTAAAAAGATAAACTTGTAGAGCTGAGTTAGTGTTGTAGGATCTCATTTGGCTTCAGCGACAATCTTGAGCGACGTGGTACATGTTTAAACAATTGTTAAATTTAGGGTGCAATCTATGATAGAATTCTTATTTCTATACAAAGGAGTTTCAATATACATTAAGTACAGTAGTTTGAACTGAACATGAAGAATGCATCTGCAACCACCAATAAGATCATATTGTTCGCTGATTTATTATGAAAAAAAATGTTGGCTGATAGAAAAAATACAGCTTGTAAGACAAGCGAACGGAGTCCTCTAGACATAGTATATATCTAAGTATATATCAAAATCTATGTATCTAGTAAACCAAAACACTTTATAATTTGGAACGAAAACTAAAACGCTTTATAATTTGGAACGAAGTGAGTAGTCACCAGTTCAGTCACTAGTTGATACAGTAAGTAAGTGCAACATAGTTTGTACAAGGCCTAGATCTCCATCTCCTGATGAAGGATCAGCCCCCTCATGCGATTATACGAGCCTTATGTCCACAGGGGATGGTGCAAACTAAACAGACAACAATAAGCTATTTGTATTGCCTGACTCATTTGCTGTCTTCATCACCGGATGACATCTCGAAAAACGAGAGCACAACCAAGGGACCAAGAACCGGAGGCAAAGGAGGTGGCCTGCTAAAGGCAACCAGGGGCTCAACGTTTTCGTCTTTCGTGACGACAGATTCACTGGAAGTATTTTCGTTCCCATGCCTCTGAGGAGTAGTAATTGTCATCATCCCTGTATAATTTTCCAAAGAACAAACAGGAGAAGAAAATGTCAGGCATTCAGGAAAAGGACTGTACAGTTGGAACTTCAATCAAAATTTTGAGGAAGGAGTTGCCATACTTGCTAGTCCATTGACAGGTTTGATTTCCTTGGTTTTGGTTGCACTCTGCACCAGAAACCTCGCTGCGCCCATCATGGGATCGCAACTCTGCAGACTGTAGTCTTCAGATGAAGAAGCAAAAAGTTTAGTTTCTCCAAATGTGTTGAACAGGTAATTTTGCTATTCAATTACCTTTCGCTGTACAAAGAAATTCCATTGTTTATCTTAAAAAAGGCTCATGATACAGTTAAACCCAGTGTGAAAATTTTCACAATTTACTCTGTTTCTATTTGATTAATACTCCTATTACCGGCTGAATCATGTTCAGTTAACTCATATTACCGGCTGTTCAATTGCATAACCTGAAATGTTTGGCTCCTCGATCTTGGGATTCTATCTACAAATTAAATATGGCAATGCAGCCCATCAGGACACGAAAAGGATTACTGAATCGAGTTTGTTTCTATAGTATATTGTGCTACGCATCAGCGGAATTACGAAAGCAAATCCACGGTTTTTGCAGCTAAACAGAGAAGGTGATTTACTTGTCAAGTCAATGACAGAGAAGCTTCAGATTGCCAACAGAGCAATCCCTGCATTTCTGCTTCAGTTTGCAAGCTAGACGATCCGTGAAAGCCATTTCTGCCTCGTCCACAGATCAGAAATAGACTAAACGCGATATATTCAGGCCATGATGAGCCACGGTGGGGGAAGTCACATGATGAGAGAAGGAAAGGGGAAACGAGAAACAGAGATCCCGAAGGTCAGCAAGACATACCTTGAATCCCGATCGCTGAGCGGCTAATTCGCGCGAAGGATGGCAGCTTCGGAGAGGAAGAGAACAGACGCGCTGCTTGGCTCGGATCGTTCAGTTGTAGACGATGGACGAGGGCGAATGCTCTGGAAAGTTCTCGCGACGAGCACCGCAAGTCCGGAATCATCGCCTATTCGCCTCCGTGGCTCGACGACGCCGGGTGAGGTACGTGGGCCGCTCCCCAAAAGCTAAATGGGCCTTGATCCGATTTTAGCTTGTTTGTAGGCCGGCTCCCCGAAAGCCCCAAAAGGAGATAGTGTGAGACTGACAATGGAACAGGTGCGTGCGTAAGCTGCATTGGTGTCGCCCGTGTCGGTACTGATTAAGCTAAGCTGTACAAACAAATCTACTCAAACAAACCTATATATCTCTTACTACTTACTAGCATAGTTCATCCTGACATCGTAGGCTACATTCTACATATATGACCATCGGTCGGTGACTTGGTGCAAGGACGATTCTAGAAAAATATCAAGGGGGTTTGCAGCTTCAGCTTCTCTTCAAAATGCATCTATGGTGGGAAAAAAATCCTAGGGGAATTCATGGGTCTAGCAGCTGTAAGGGAGTTAGAGCTCCCTGGCTTGGTGCTATACAATTAATGTTCTTTAGATTTTACCTTTTACGATAGCTCATTGTGTTTCTCGATGTGCATACAGTGGTCATTTAGACATTTTGTACAGCACCAAAGAATTATCGGAGTCTCAGTTCAATGAAACGTGGAGGTTATATAGTACATAAAAACTTAGAATTTAAAAATTATTCATGGATTCTAGGATAGGTAGTAAAATTAGATTGCACAGTTTGGGGAAAAGCAACGTTTGCGTCCTACGCTAAAACTTGAGGGGGGAAAAGGGTGCGTGGAACCATTGAAACAAGAAAAGAGAATGTTTAGGGCGAATTGTTGGGGAAAGAGCACAACATGAGCCGGTTAAGCTCGGCTGCTGCCTGCTGATCCAGAGATGAACAACTCATGTGCATTGCTTTCAAGTTTTTGTATTGTGTATTTCTGATTTTATTTTCATATATAGGGAAAATGAGGTATATCACATCAGCATGAATCATGCTAACATCACTCTGCAGGAGGATGGCTGAGCAGACCTCGTCCCCACTCCGCCGGCGTTTGGCGCGGCGGCCCGGTGGCCTGCTCAACACACCTGGCCTGCTCATCACTCTGATGTCGTCGGCTGACGCGTCCCTCGCGAGAGCCAAGCACTCGCAGTGCGTGGTCAGCGCAACCGCTCCTCCATCCGCACTTGCACCGCGATGCTGATCATCACGGAGCGGCCGTGGCGTCCGGTCCATGGGGTCATCGTCGTCGAACACGCGCGGCTCCATGGGCCGGAAGAACGGCTGGGGCGACGGCGGCAGTGGCCAGTGAGCGTCCACGTAGCCACGAACTGCTGCAGGAGATCGGGTTAGAATAAGGGTTTGTTTGATTGTACATGTTAAAGTTTAACA
>Ga0182004_10004234_pt1 | contig 11546 bp, 3 predicted proteins | sample Sormic07211540_1_FD_120479 | JGI IMG/M metagenome (GOLD analysis project Ga0182004, IMG submission 120479) | Endophyte microbial communities from Sorghum bicolor roots, Mead, Nebraska, USA - 072115-40_1 MetaG | ecosystem: Host-associated > Plants > Roots > Unclassified | place: USA: Nebraska...
ATATATATATAAATATATATATATATATATATATATATATATATATATATATATATATATATATATATATATATATATATATATATATATATATAATGTTACATGCATGTATCGCAAGATTCGATGTGAAATAGAATCTTGAAAAGTTTTTAATTTTTGATGTGAACTAAATAAGGTCTAGGCTTAAAATATTCGTCTCGCAAATTACAGGTCAATTATGTAATTAGTTTTTTTTATTTATATTTAATATTCTATGCATGTGCCACAAAATTTTATGTGACGAGAAATCGAAAAAATTTTGGAACTAAACAAGGCCACATATAGTGACTTGTACAGCATCTATGACGCCACGACGGTGGTGTAAATTTTGGGTACGATTACGGCTTACTGCAGGTGTAATCTAGTTGTTTTGGCTGATAAGTTATGTAAAAAATATTATTTGTTGATTGTTACGAGAAAAAACATTAACAAATATCTGACTGATAAGTTTAGCGAATATACTGGTTGTAGTGCGTTCCCAGCAGTTGCGCGAGAGGGCAGGACGGAGACGGGGTTGGTGCCATTCTGTGCTGTGCATACTGTATGGTGAAGGTTTAAAGTCTTAAAGGCGCTAAGCTTATCAGATAACGCCTTATTTAGTTCTTGTTTAGTTCACCCTAAAAATTAAAAAAAATTCAAGATTTTTCGTCACATCGAATCATGTGGTACATGCATAGAGCATTAAATATAGATAAAAATTAAAACTAATTGTATAGTTTGTCTGTAAATTACGAGACGAATCTTTTAGACCTAGTGACTCCATAATTGAACAATATTTGTCAAATAAAAATGAAACTGTTACAGTGTCAAAATCTAAAAAAAATTCGGATCTAAACAAGGCTTTAGTTCGTTGTGTGAAAAAAAATAGTACTTTCGTTTATATATGGTAATTATTATTTAATTACGGACTAACTAAGTTTAAAAGATTCGCCTTGCAAATTATAAACAAATTGTGCAATTCGTTATTTTTTATCTATATTTAATGTTCTATGCATGTGCTCGAAGATTCGATATGATGGAGAACCTTAAACTTTTTTTGATTTTTCGGTGTAACTAAGGGTGTGTTTAGATCCAAAAATTTTTGGAATTTGGATATTGTAGCATTTTCCTTTGTATTTGGCAATTAGTGTCGAATTATGGACTAACTAAGTCTAAAAGATTCGTCTCACGATTTATAGTAAAACTGTGCAATTAGTTATTTTTTTATCTATATTTAATATTTGCGTCTAAAAATTTGATACGATAGGGAATCTTATCTTATCTTATACTCTTATAAAGCTAAACCCCACTAGAGATTTCTCTCAACATGCAAAGTATCCGCATCAACAATCTACTAAAACTTGCAATTATAGCCAACTAGTACATGTAATTATTATAGTAATTTCTTCATCTACCAACATGCATTTAGCTGTTCATATTGATGTGTCAAATCATTCAGCAAAATTAATTTAAGATAATTTTATTCATATAACTATAAATATAAATAATTTGATTTTTTTTAAATTACTTAAAATTCCCGCAGCAACGCGCGGGGTATTCTCCTAGTATATTCTTATAAAGCTAAACCCCATTAGAGATTTCTCTCAACATGCAAGCTATCCACGTCAACAATCCACTAAAACTTGCAATTACTAGGAGGATTACCCGCGTGTTGCGGCGGGTATGAAGTAGGAATATAAATATATAACTTTTTTATTAGCATAATCATGGAAATTATATCCATAGTGGATAGTGGATGATGAGTCTCGCTAATGTGGATGTCATAATTCTTGTGCTAGTTAACTTTAATGTAAATGATAATAGATTGCCGAGGTGGACACCTTGCATGTCAGGAGAAACTGATAGTGGCAAATGATAGTGGACTGCTGAGGTGGATGCTTTGCATTTTAAGAGAAATAGATAGTGGGGTTGATAGTGCACTGCTGAGGTGGACGTATTGCATGTCAAAAGAAATAGATGATGAGGTTTTGCTTTATAAGAGTTATAGATAGCCAACTAGCACATATAATTATGATAATCATCTCTTTATTTACTAACATGTATTTAGCTGTTCATATTGATGTGTCAAATCATTCAATAAAATTAATTTAAGATAATTTCATTCATATAACAATAAATATAAATAGTCTAATTTTTTTTTAAATTATGTAAAATTTCTACAACTACGTGCAAGGTATTGTGTAAATTTTTGAAATTTTGAGAAGATTTATAAACAGACCCTAGAGAAGGCATAAAGCAGGGGCTGGGGCAAGGGCCGCGGGGCAAGTGGCGCCAACTGCAGGCTCGGCCTAGTCCTGAAATAAAGCCGATAGTATAGTATATACGAGGAGGAACAGCATCGCTTATCCGCGTCAGCTTGAGCAGCGGCACATCTATCTTGATGACTGTTGTTTTGCGAGTAAAAACAACCGCTGGATGGTCGCCTATGGTTCAGGAAACGGGGAAGCAAAGAGGAGAACGTCAGAGGCAAACGCCAGAGGTGGGTGATTTTTTTTTACTTCAGCACTTTCATTTGTATTTGGTAATTATTGTTTAATTATAGACTAATTATGCTCAAAAGATTCGTCTCGCTAATTACAAGCAAATTGTGCAATTATTTATTGTTTTTATTTATATTTAATGTTTTATACATGTGCCGCAAGATTCGATATGATGAGAAATCTTGAAAAAAATTTGGTTTTTAGGTGGAACTAAACAAGACCCAAGGTGTTTTGGTTTGAGGACAAGGATGATGTGGAATATGGGTTATCTTTGGATTGTGAGATATGAATATCTATGTTGTATGTTTGGTTGGATGGATGAAATTGGATGGGATAAAAATACTTGACTAATTATATCTATTATTTAAAAATAATAACAACTAATTATACATGGATTAATATTCACCGACAGTAATCTTGTTATTATAATAACTAATTAAAAATAAAATATGTAATTAGCACTACAATTCTCTAATTGTCACACAAAACATGAGCTAATCAACATTTGGATAAGCTCCTCCACTAGATTTCTAAGGCCTTGTTTAGTTCACCTTAAAAATAAAAAACTTTTCAAGATTTCATATCACATTGAATCTTGCGGCACATGTATGGAGCATTAAATATAGATGAAAATAAAAACTAATTACACAGTTTGCCTATAAATCGCGAGACGAATCTTTTAAGCCTAGTTACTCTATGATTGGATAAATTTTGTCAAATAAAAACGAAAGTGCTATAGTGCCAAAATCCAAAAACTTTTTGATATGAACAAGACCATTTGGCCACGATATACACTGTCTACCCAAAATATTCTCTACAGTGGATATTCAAGTTTAACTTATCCATCAAACTAAACACTCTATATTCATGGATATCCATGTCTCATCTATGGATATACATGGAACCAAACACACCCAAAGAGGACGAGAGGGTGACAGTGAGCCAAATGAAAAAATATCATGGCTTGACTCGCTTTAAGCCACTTGACTGTGTTGTGCATAAACTGATTTCTTTTACTGAGTAGGTCCATGTTTAGACAAAATAAAAGATCAAAAAATATACAACCGTGGTGGATCCAGATATTAGTTGTGGGCAGCTTTTGCCAAAATACATTTAACCCCTCTACAAAATTTTATATTATATACGTTGATGGTGTTAAGTAGCTTAAAATGAACAAGGCTCAACAAGATTTAAATTCTAAATCCGTCACTGCATACAATGACTCGTACTTTTTCTGCTAGTCAGTAGTATTTTTCTCTTACAATAAATTAGCCAACAATAATTTCAGCCATGACTTTTCAGATCATCGAACAGAATCAGTGGACATGTTTCTTCATAATGAACCTAAGTAAGAATGTAAGACACTCTCGATTTAGAGCAAGCAGTGATTCTTGGATGAGCTAGATGTCGGCTCCATCGATGCCCGACGAGGCAGTAAGGCGGCGAGCAAGTGGGTGTTGTGGTGCCATTCGCTCAGTCTAGTTAGCACAGTGCGGACGTGGTGCGCCGATGCTAAACTGCTAGTGCACGTTGTCGAAGGTGGTGGGAACCAAACAAATAGTGGAGCGGGTTTGTAATCCATTCTTTATTTTCTCCTAATTTCCCCATAGCCCCTACATGGGGTCCAATCCTCTCTATTTCAAAGTTTTAATTAACAAATTGAATTTATGGATTATTTATGGTGCAATTTGTTGTCTTCTTCTAGAACTACACAATCAAAAGGGCAAAGAGAAATCCGTTTTATTCTCTAGTATGTTGTGTTCTCTAATACTCCCTCCATCCAAATTATAAATCACTTTGACTTTTTCATTCATCCACTATGCTATGCATCTAGACATATTATCATATCTAGATGCATAGCAAAATAGATGTACCAAAAGTATCAAAGCGATTTATATTTTAACATAGTACTATCTTTTGTTCACTAATCAATTGATTTTTTTATATTGCTTCCCTTATTCATTTTTATATGTTCAAAATTTCATGTATAGGTTTAGTTGTTGCTAATATGGATGAAGATACGCTATGTTTAGTTCTCAAAATTTTTGCTTTGGGCTGCCGTAGCATTTTTGTTTTTATTTGGTAAATATTGTCCAATTATAGACTAACTAGACTCAAAAGATTCATCTTGCGATTTATAGGTAAACTATATAATTAGTTTTTGTTTTCGTCTATATTTAATGTTCCATGCATGTGCCGTAAGATTTGATATGACGGGAAATCTTGAAAAAATTTTGGTTTTTAGGGTGAGCTAAACAAGGCCTAAAAGAAAGAATGAGGGAGAGTTAATTTGGTGTGCACATTTTGATGGTGGTGTATGTCGACAAAATATGGTCGGCAATCTACCTAGGGGTATGTCCAAGGTAGTAGATTAGGTAAAGGTGCGCGAGGCAACAAACTAGATGGTGACGCAAGACGAACATAAGAGTTTTATCTAGGTTCGGCTAGCGTGTGGGCATAATACCTATGTCTTGCGTCTGGTTTGTATTGATGTATGATATGAGATGATGTTTTGAGGGGGTCCCTGCCCACTTTACAGAGCATGGAGACATGGTTACAGATCTAGAAACTAATTTTAATCGGTTACAATTGCCATATCAAACAGGGATAAAACTTCCTATTCTAACAGGCCAAGATATTCCTTGATCAACAAACTAAATTTATTGCCTTGCACGGGACAGGTTGGCCTCATGTGATTGTCTAGCGAGTTAGGCCATCTTGTCTGGGCTGCCCCATGTTGAGCATGAGAGTATAGGGGTTTATACCCCCATAGCTGGTCCCCGAGCTACATGTATTGCGATGTAACACGCCGTCTTTGAGCAGTTACGACAATTTTCCGGCTAGCTGAAAGATGATCAACCACCATTGACACCAAAGAAGAAGGTTGTCTGAAGAATGCATGATGCTCTTAAGAAAAAAGAAAAAGATTTCTTTCCTGATGAAGTGTGCCCACTTTATTTTCTGTGAAGAAAAGTCATGGTAACTTGTACGGGGAAGATGTCAATCATCAAGAGCGTAGGGGTAAAAAAAGCAAGCACATTCACCGCAAGGTGAAGTATACCCACTTAGTCTTCAAGCTTAGTAGTAGGTGACGTAGGCATATGGTGTCAGGGTCTAAAAACAAAGATTCTTCAACATGACTAAAAAATTCTAACGTCGAACAAACGATACAAGATGCACCGGCAGTTGCATCGTACTAATGTAGTCTCCGAGCTTGCTGAAAGGCAAGGTATGAGCCTTGTAGCAAGGTGTAAAGAATGTCTTGAATCCTTAGAAAGGTAGGTTGGGAAAGGACTAAGCGATAGAGACCAGTACCCGAGCTTGGCTCGAGTAGTCGAGAACACAGTCCTTGAGCTCTGCTCATAAACTCTGGTAAAAAATCACGTGTGACTGTGCATGAGCCCTACTCGTAAGCCCTACTCGTAAGCTAGATGTAGCTGTGCTCAAGCTTTATTTTAGGTCCGGAGCAGTCGACAATACACTGGTCGAGTGGCTGGTAGGAAGAGTCCCCGAGCTCTGCTCATGAAGTCGAAAGAACAGTCCCCGAGCTCTGCTTGTTAGCCATGTGGAAACATCAGCAAACTCTGCTTGTTAGCTCTGCTTGTTAGTCATAGTAAATTTTAGTTTGCAAGTACTGCACGTACTCCCAAAGGTGTTTAAATTAAGCGTGATTCTTAGGTTAAATGGCATGCCTTAATCAAACTAGACATGGAGTCTTGTTTGGTTATTGAACTAAAAAAATTACTTATATAGACACTAGATATTTGGTTGGACTAATCCTTGTAGAAAACTCTTAATATCAATTTAGGAAAGTCCTAAGATAAATTCACATTAGAGATAAATTAAGGGATACGATGAACCCCAACAACATCATGCAAAGAAGACAAAGCTCATTCATTAAGAATGAAAGAACTGTAAATATCAAATTTTATTCACTTTGTTCTTCGCTACAAATTACTTTTATCTTGAACCATGCTAGGATACAGTAACTATTAAAATTTGTTATAAAACATGATAACATCTATGCTGAAGTAGTTCTAAAACCATCTTTTTATATTAGCATAATGAGATCACATGAATTATGGACAAAAACCCATATCTCAAATTTGTGGAATTCACTTGCTATGTGTCCATTAACATTTTGCATGAAAGAATGAACATCAACTATGCTTGTTCGTGGTTCGGTAGAACCTACAAACCCAAACCAAACTGACCACTTCAGTTATGAAACAATGGAGACAAGATGCTCATGAACAACTCAAGATGCAAGGAAGGAAAGGACCACCAAAAGTCGTTCACCCTTTATCACATAGTGTCATCACACTCAAGTGATGAAGGTAACATCTTAAGGTAAGTGGTCATCATTTTTCTCTTGATCTTGGTATGCACATAAAGGAAGACACAAACATATTCGAGTTACAACTTTGCTTGATCCAATTTAATTAACGCAATATGTCTTGTTCCTTAAGTTTGTCCATAGCACCACTATCTTGAGCTAAAATGTTGCATATCTTACCCTTGGTAGATGATAGTCGTAGTCATGAAAAGTTTGATACATAATATAAAGATAGATGTATTCAAGTGCTACATTCATGCTTCCTTTTGATCTTATCACCGATGTTATAATTGAACAATGCATACAACATCAATCTTATCAAGATTCAATATGCCTAAGGTTAGAGAAGAGTAAACAAAGTTTAGGTTCTATTTGTGTTTTTCCACCAACAGAGCCCATGCACTTGATCTCTACCTTGTCTTTATGAGCAGAATACACTTTGAGGAAAGTGTAGGGGACTCAATCCTCCTGATATGACCACACCAACCGACAATATGTTACAACCTCCAAGTCAAGCTACATCAACACCAACCCAAGTCTTTGATGGACTGATTACACGTAGCCGATGCATGTTAGTATTGCTTAGGTGCACCATGGAGGATGACAAGAAGACACCAAGAGTGAACCGGAGAGGAGGATCACGTTCGAGCTAGTCTAGCATGACAGAACCATCAAGAAGAAACAATCATAATGTTTTGCTCACAAAAGCTATGGAGGCCCATGAGGACTTGTTGGAAATCCTATCAAGTCTAGTTTCCAACCCAAGTAATGTTGTCTGAGTTGGATTTTGCATTGCTGAGATTCGACTAATTTAATGAAGACTGGTCAACTAGTCAGCAGCCTGCATGATGCTCAAGTTGTCGTGCAACACTGTACCAATCTACAACATTTCATGGTATAAGCTGCACATGGTGTGAAAGGTTATCAAGTTAAATTTCCAATGCAATATACCATATGTTAGTTGAAGTTTCCAAGTGGGAGTTATTGCCAAAACACTAAAGACTGCACCGACAACCAGGAGCCACGCAGAAACTCTCCAGGAAGGCATTCGAGGAGGCCCATTCACATTGTGCGTCCTAGCTTCTTATTTTCGAGTTTCCACCTATCTAGCAGGGCTGTTGCTGGTATAAATACTCCCTAAACTCATTGCAATCTTAGACTTTTAATAATCGAATATAAACCCCCCTTTGTTTAGCTGTGTGCTAACAAATATTGAGAGAGATCTCTACCCCTTTGCTCTTGTGATTTCTTTTGCGGGATTTACAGAAGCGGTAGCTTCATCCACTCCCAATTGATGCTTCTACTCTCTTCGAGGTTTCCTCGATTGATTGTAGATTGTGTTGGTTGGTTCTTTGAGAGTGTGGTTGGGAGAATCCTTGATTCAGGTTGTCGGTTAAAGACGGTGGTTGGCTTCGAGTTTTATTTGCCAGGTTACACTAGTTATCGCTGCTTGTAGCAAGTTATCTTGGCTTCTCTGAAGCTAGTTATCTCATGTTCATCCTACACCGTGAAGATCGGGACATCATATTGTATCATCTGGTATCAGAGCCTCAGTTGCCACAGTAGGATTCTTTACCCTTAGCTACATATATTTTTTGTTTCGTCCTATCCACTAAAAAAAGCCAGCAACGTATATTGTTTTAGCCTTTGTTTCAATATGTTATTTTAGTGAGTTTGGTTAAGTCGCAGTCTATTAGAGTCTTTGTTTTAGTTGGTAATCATTATCCTTCGTGTGTTCTTTGTGCCTCTTATATATCTAAAAAATTCTAAAAAATCTCTATAGCCTACATCATCCTTTGTGTCATCTTTGATCCTATCAAGTTTAGCTACTGGTTGTATTTTTGTTTCTATCATAAGTGTTCAAGTATTATATCTGATCCTTGTGTTTAGTTGTATAAAAAGAAAAAGTGTAAAAAAAGAAGAAGTGTTGATAAAGCTGAGAAAGAAAAGTTGAAATATCAGTTGCTTTATGTGCTCAAGTGTTGAACGTTATCATATCAAGTTGTGCAACCACTTTGCTGTACATGTTTGGTGCAAAGTTTTGGTTGGGTCTGATCGCAACACTTGCAATCCAATCATACTTCTTTTTTGCATCAACTCTGAATTTCTGTGCGCGTGTGTGTGATCAATTTACATCCTTCATACTTTGTGGTCAGCACTAGGCAGGAAACTTCTAGCTTGGATTGATACTTAACTTTACAATAGCTAGAATTTAGATTGCATTTCTTGTGCATTACTCCCCACCAAACTCCACATACAAGCCATCGTAATCGGTATTCTCTGATCTTGTATTCTCCCAACCATCACTCTATATTACCGTCACACATTTTTTCCTATAAGCTGCAGGGAACTCACATGAGCTTTGGTTGTTTAGAGAAGTGAGATTGTGAGATTCCACATATATATATTCCTTTTCCACAAATATCTGTTGCCATATTGAGCTAACATTTTAGGAAGATGGGTTCTAATGTTGAGATCGAGGATTGTGTCATTGTGGCATAATTTTATGAACTTTGGCAAAGTATGGAAGAAAAGCAAGATCAATTGATGCGAGACATTTAGGCCCTTATGAATGAGATTAGAGGATGTACTCCTCCTCAAGAAGGTCCCAACAAGCATGGTTGAGATGATGAAGATAGTGATGGAAGAAGAAGGGGTCAGGGGAATCGAAGAGCTGCACATAGGAGAGGAAGTGGAGGAGGTCAAAGGAACAATGATGAAAATTCTCAAAGATGAGGATGATGATAATCATTCTCAACATAGCTTTGGTCGCCGCCATCATAGGAGAGGCAACCAAAGCTAAACGCCAATTTCAGTAAGATGTTAAGAGCAACAAGTTCTTTGTTATTTGGTACGAAGAATTATTCTAGAGGAAGCAAATGAGAGGTGAAGTTTGTTGCTGCACCCTCAGTGGTTAAAAGCTCAAGTGGAGGCTCATGTTTTAATAATCATAGAACTTTTAGTGGAAGAATACTGCTGCCCCAAAACCAGCAGTATCCACCACTACTTTAGTCGGTTCTACATCCAAGAGCAGTAGTATTCAGTGCTTGAAGTGTGGAGGACGTGGTGTAATACCCAATTTTAAGGACAAAACTAGATATACACCATATGTGAGTTTTAAAAGCAAAATCTCACATATAGCTACAAATAAGGGGTAATATCAAAAGACAATGCATAAATTGTATATAACGTACATAGTAAATTAGAGGTAACCTTAGATAGCAAACAATGGAAGATAACTCCAAACTTTGGGTATTAACTCTACTCTACAGGATCCAAACTGACTGGTTGATCACAAGCCCAAAACTTCTCCTGAGGAGTGTGGGAAAATAGCAAGAGTGAGTCCATGTCGAACTCCACAAGTATAGCAACTAGATTGTATAGATTCCTTATCTCATGATCAATATGACATAAATAACGTAGAGCATTATACAATAAATAATGAGCATATTTAACACACAAGAATCATCACCTTTAATGCAAGAATCCCCAAGGCCGCTCCTGACCGTGACCTCGGCTAGAATACTAGTTTTTAACACTCTGCAGAGGTTGTACATCTTTACCTATGAGTCATGATTTACCCTTTCGCCCGAGGTAGCTAATCTCTTAACCCCCTTCCAAGGGAGGTCGGTAGGGATCACTATGAAGTCTTTCAAAGGTCTGTCTAACAAGTTAGGGCTGCTTGGTTTCATTAGTCAGTCTGTGTGATCCACCCGCAGGAATCCACGGTCTGCTATTCTCCAATTGCGCCACACGGGTAACCGCTAACGAGCTAGAAAAATTACTCATACTTAACTAAAGCCAGAGACATTATAACCCTCATGGTTGCGCTGTTGTCCCGGTTATCACTTATAGATAAATCATCAAGTTGCTAAAAAGTCATTTTTATCATTTATTACTTAACATTAATCTAGTCATAAGATCATAGTCACAGAAATAAAACTCAAATGCTATACTTGCCTGATCCAATTGCTTAATATCCAGAGCAACTCCTTTATAGAACCTTCAATTATCTTCTAGTCATCCCCTCTTAATCTTCAACGTCGATAAAATGGTTCTCGTTCTCTACTTATAGCAAGCACCACACATAGACAAACATACAAACAATAAATAAAAGAAACTAAGAACAATACACTACACAAAAGAAAATAACATATTAAAAGAGAACTAATTACTATGGTGACGAGAACACTAGAAACACCGAGGGCTATGATAAAAAGAAACGACTACTGAAATATTTATATTTTTATTATAAAAGAAACAACTACAAGTTTGATTTATTTTATACTAGTTAAGCAAAATCATAGGAAAATTATTAATTTAGATTGGACAAATCAAAATTTAATTTAAAGGCCAACTCAAATCTAGTCACATCTTACATTTAAACATTATCGTATATTTTAATTACAAATATTTCAGTATCTTTTATATACCGATTATACTTTAACTTACAAAAACAAAGCGACATGTGAGAACATCTCATGTCGTGCAGCGTGTGTTGCGCAAAGTATAATTAAAAACATATTTAATTTAATAATAAATCAAATTAGCATGTTACCTATAATCATCGAGATATAAAACCTATGTAGCTTTTAATTAGAATCTCAATTGCATAAGCATAGATCAGATTAATATTCAAGTTATAAAATTCAATTACATAAGCATATTAAAAGTTTCTACAAACATGTAGC
>Ga0182004_10004235_pt1 | contig 11544 bp, 5 predicted proteins | sample Sormic07211540_1_FD_120479 | JGI IMG/M metagenome (GOLD analysis project Ga0182004, IMG submission 120479) | Endophyte microbial communities from Sorghum bicolor roots, Mead, Nebraska, USA - 072115-40_1 MetaG | ecosystem: Host-associated > Plants > Roots > Unclassified | place: USA: Nebraska...
AATTCTAGTCTCCCTCATTCTCTTAAGCTCTTGGCAAAGCATAAGGCCTAGTTATCCCAAGCTCTTGGCAAAGCATAAGGCCTAGTTATCTATCTCCCAAATATCCACCGCGTTCATAACAGTGATAGACAATATCAACTTCAGATGCAGAGCAGTGCACCTCATTCATGTGCAACTGTTACCACTATGTTAGAAAATTCAATGAGATTTAGGCTAGAAGAGCTACTTCTCTAGGCTGTAGTACTTAGTCCCATATGATGCCTGCCTGTCTTAGGCATAAAAAAAGAGCACAGTTTTAAACATATTTATCTGCAGAATTGTTCAGTCGTAATAGTTTGAGCTTGTTTGCTTATATCATGGTTAGCCTTTCATTTATTTTTACTTTTTAAAGAGCTTGTATTTTCCTGAATGTTGATAAATGCAGATATGGACAGTAAAATTAAGCTGATGATCAAGATCATTGAAGAAGATGCTGAATCATTTGCAAAAAGAGCTGAAATGTACTACCGAAGGCGGCCTGAGCTGATGACCTTACTTGAGGAGCTGTACCGTGCATACCGAGCTTTAGCAGAAAGATATGACCATGCAGCAGGAGAACTCCGACAAGCACATCGAAAGATAGCAGAAGCATTTCCTGATCAGGTTCTAATGGACTTGGATGATGACCTTCCAGCAGAAACTTCTTCCATTGGAACTGACATGGACAATCCAGACATGGCTCCATATTTCCTCTCTTTCATCAATGCTAGTGATTTGAAAAGGCATGCTAAAGGTAAGCCTACAAAGATTTGCTGTCGTGAATGTAATATAAAAAATACAATCCATGTCATACAAAATGTGCTCTTGCAGATGACCAAGATTATGAGAGGCTGCATAAAGAACTAGCAAGCTTATCACAGGAAAACCAAGACCTCAAGGACAGGATCTCGTCCATGCTAGAGCAGGGCAACAAGGCTGAGTGTGAGATTCTTCACCTCAAGGAGTCCCTTGCTCAACAAGAAGCAGAGAAGGAGGCTGCAGTTTCACTGTGCCAGCAATCAACTGCTAGATTACAAAACCTGAAGTCTGAAATTATGCATACCCAGGAGAAATTCAACAGGCTGAAAGAGGAGATGCAAACTGAACCGCAACCCTTGAGGAAAGGAGATGAACATTTCTTTTTACTTGAAAGAGCTAATCAGGACTTGCACTTGGAGCTAGATAATCTGAAACTTCTGTTGAAACAAAAGCATGATGAACTAAATGAAAAGCAAGCCGGGTTGGAAAAGCTTCATATCTCTACAGAAGAAGAGCATCTCAAGCGCATGCAAGCAGAAATGGCACAGCTTTCTTTGGAAAAACAATTATCACTGGCACAAGACAAACTGAGGCATTTGGCTCTTGAGAAGCAGGTTGAAGTACACAAGATAAAGGAGATCGAAACAAGCAAAGTTGTGCTTCAGAAAGAACTGCAGAAGATTCTTGAAGAGAACCAAAAGTTGAATGATCAAAGTCACTCTTCTTCGGCAGTGATAATTCGTCTGCAGGATGAGATAATTTCTATGAAAAATGTGCAACGAAGACTGGAGGAAGAGATTTTTCAGCATGTGGAGGAAAAGAAGACACTTCAACATGAGCTTTCTCATCTTAAAGAGGATAGGAGTGACTTGGAGAGGAAACACTCTACAATCAAGGAACAGATAGAATCTGTGAACTTGAATGTAGAATGTCTACAAGCACTTGCACAAGAGCTGAGGGATGGCAATGTTGAGCTGAAAGAGATTGTCAAGAACCATGAGAGCATTGAACTTGTGCATATTGATAATCTGAGAAAGTTGGAGAGGATGTCAGAGACAAATGCACATTTAGAGAAGTCTTTGTCAGCTGCCACAGCTGAGCTTGAGGGATTGAGGGAGAACAAAGTGGCATTAGAAGAATCGTGCATGCACTTCAGATCCAAGATTAGCACTCATCAGTCTGAGCGAGCTGTTCTTCTTGCGCAGATTGAGGTAGTTTCTCAGACCATGGAAGAGCTACTGGAGAAGAATGTATTCTTGGAGAATTCATTATCTGACGCTAATGCTGAACTTGAGAGTTTAAGGATGAAGTTGAAAGAACTGAAAGAATCTTCAGAGGCACTCCAAAATCAGAATTCTTTGCTTCAATCTGAGAAGAGAACTCTTGTCCACCAGGTATGACTCAAAAATTACTATTTTCCTAACAGCAACAAAGCCTTTTAGTAGGCTAAAAAGGAACTATTTTCCAGCTTTCATAAAAAAAAGGTTTGGTCCACCTTCTCAATAATTACATTCTTATTTTAGGTTGAGGGCATCACTGTAACTCTGCTGAATTTGGAAAGGCAATACAAAGAATTAGGAAGGCGACACTCAGATCTGCAGAAGGAGAAGGACTCGGTGCTTGATGAAGTGATCAAGATACAGGAACAGATAAGGCTTGAGAGAAAGGAGCATGAAAATTGTACACAGTCAAGCAACACTAGATTCGATGCACTACAGAAAAAGATTAGCCTATTGCTAGAAGAGGGTAGGAACAGAGAGGTGCAGCTTGGAGAGGAGGAGCTCAAGATTGTCAAAGCTCAGATAGAGATATTTGTCTTGCAGCAGTGTTTGAATGACATGGTGGAAGTAAATTCTGAAATTGCAGCACAACTGCAAAAGAACAAAGAAATATGCAAGGTCCAGGAGGGGAAAATGTACAGCTTATCACAGCATAATCAGAAACTAACTGAAGGGATTGATTCAGTAGTGAGAGTATTGCATCTGGATCAGAAGTATGAATCCTTAGACCAAATGAAGCTTGAAATCATTGTACAGCTCATCTTAAATGAGATAAGCTGCCTGCTGAATAACATATCCGATGCCCAGGATGTGAAGCAGAATGAGCTTGTTGAGAAGTCACTTGTTGTTACACTTCTGGAGCATTTTGGGCAAGAGGTGGCTGACTTAAGGTCAGAGCGGAATGTCTTGAGGCATGATCAGCAGATAAAGAATGAGGAACTGCTCCAGCTGCAGAGAGAAAAGGAGGAACTTATGAAGATAAGTGATGAATTCTTGGAAGAGGTGGAGGCTCGTAATCACAAAGTGGATGAGCTAAAGGCTGAGGCGAAGTTCTTAGTTGTAAGGCTCTCGGAACTGCAAGAGTCTAGGAGGTCATTGCAAAGCGAGATCACCAAGCTATTACAATCGAACTCTTTTCTATCAAATGAACTAAATGACTCCATTGAGAAACAGAAGATGTTTGAACATGATTTCAGCAATCTTGTTACTGAAGCTGTCAGCAAAGATATTCTTAGTGTGATTTTTAGAAGCCTTCACGAAGAGAGGACATTGCAGCTGAAGTCTTTGCATAATAACTTTGGCTGTCTGCAATCAGCCGGCAGTGAGCTTTATCAGGAGATCAAGATGATGAACAAGAGGCTTGGAGACATAGAAATTGAGAACAAGTACCTTGGCAAAGAACTAAGTAGAATTATGAGTGTTTATGGTGGATCTATTGTGCAAACTGCAACAGGAAAAGGAAATCTAGGGCGAAGAGACCTTCTGAATTCTAGCAGGAAAACCCAACAAGATTATCATGTAAATATGGAAGTGGAACAACAAGATGAAGTTAGCAGTGCTGATTTTCAGGAATCAAATGAAATGCTACATGATGAGGTGCGTAAGTTAAGGGGTGAAGTAGAAATGCTCAGGAGCAAGGAGAAGGCTGCGTTCAACATCAAATCTTGTGATGAAGAGATAATGAAATTGCTGGCTAACATGCAAATGGCTATCATGAATGCAGCTCTGTTCAAGGAGAAGGTCCTTGAGCTCATCATAACATGCGAGAGTTTTGAGATAAGTGCCATGGTACAGAAGGAGGTTCTGAAGGAAGAAATCATACAAAGAAATTCGTATGTAGATGAGCTAAAGGACAAACTAAATGCTGTTGAGATTGAGAACAGAAGGCTGAAGGTCGACCTAAATGGTGATTTCACAATGTTAGGGTCATTGCAGTCTGAAGTCAATGCCTTGGAGGAACAAACCTTGTCCCTTGCCAACGAACGCTTGCAAACAAATAAGCTCAGTATGGAGGTAAAATATTCCCCTTTTCCTGTTTGATTCAAGTAATACTGTTCCTGATATAAATTTATAATGCTATCCTGTAACAAGTTTACACTTCTCTACTAGTGACTTGGCACGGTAAACTTTCCTATTTTTTTTACAGTAATCGCTCATTATAGGGCCTGACTGTGACAGTTCTAATTCCTAAATCTATGCATGAGAACTGAAATTTATACGCCTATTTGTCTTCTAGGAAAATGCATTATCTCCTCACCTTGTGAAGACCACAACACGATCCAGTGGCGAAGAAAATGCATTGAGGATGGTGAAGAGCATGGAGCTGCAGAAATTGCATGGAACAATCAAAGCCCTTCAGAAGGTGGTCACAGATACTGGTGTCCTCCTGGAACAAGAGAGGCTTGATTTCAATGCCAATTTGCAAGAAGCGAAGAAGCAGATTGAGGTGCTAAAGCTCAAGGAGATCTTGGATGATGATATAATTGAAATGAATTACGAGCAGATGTTAAAAGACATACAGCTTGACCTCATTCAAACTTCTTCAGGCCGGAAAACTAGTCCATTTGGTCAGGAAAAGAAAAATGTAGCACAACTAGATGACAAGATGGTAAACTCACGTGGCACCATCGGGCCAAGCCATGGACATGTGGCTGATGACTTCAGACCGCCGCAAAGTGAGTCATTTGGGAGAGAGAACAATTTAATGGTTGTGAAAGAGCTCAGCATTGACAAGCAAGAGCTACCGAGGCCACTTGCCACGGAGCCGCACGAGGAGTGGAGAAACAAGGTCGTAGAAAGGCTGTCTTCTGATGCCCAAAGGCTTAGCACCCTCCAATCCAGCATCCAAGAACTTAAAACAAACGCTGAAACATCTGAAGAGCTAGAACTCGAGAGCGTCAGGTACCAAATAAGAGAAGCTGAGGGTACCATCATGCAGCTGATCGATACCAACAGTAAGCTGTCCAAGAAGGCTGAGGAGTTTACGTCTCCTGATGGTCTCGATGCGGAAAACAGTGACTTGAGGAGCAGACATCAGCGTAAGATCTTGGAGCGTGCAAGGAAGATGTCTGAGAAGATTGGGAGGTTGGAGGTGGAAATGCAGAAGGTCCAGCAGGCTCTGCTGAAATACGAGGAGGAGCAGAATAGCAGAAAGACCTCAAAAGCCCTGCAGCGGCGGTCCAAAGTGCAGCTCGTAGAGTATCTCTATGGTCGACGGCGGGACAGTCGCAAACAACAGCGGAACTCGCCTTGTGGTTGCATGAGAGCGAAAACCATCGATGACTAACTCGCCTTTCATGCCCTGCTTTTTTTCTAAGGCGTAATGGAAGGCCAATCTTGTCAGCTTCAGAAATGTATCAAGTCTTCTGTTTTATTCATGTTCAATGTAGATAAATGAGTGCGTGTATAAGGGTTGTAAATTGTAGCCATGTACAATAACCCTCTGTTATAAATGACCGTTCAGCTTGTAAAATTATTGCTAACATTTTGCTGCTTGTAGCTTCTGATCATGTTCCATAGGTCTAAACTCTGAAGAGTATTTTTCTTTCCATAAATAGGAGAGGACATAGAACTGGTTTGAGTCTTGGACGATATCATTTTGTGTGAATTTTGTACAAAGATGACAGAAAAGGAAACTAGTATTTGCTAATTCTGCTGTCGCAAGGTTGTCTACTGAGATTATATTCTGAACGTGGCGAACATCTTGTCGGTGAGCTGCAGTTGATCATTTGTCTGAAAAGTCGGGTCTTTTGACATGGTCTTCCCACGAGTAAACCCATCTTCCATCTCCTGACGATGGACAGGGGCAGTCAGTCTTGCATCTCAATATTCTAAATCCTCCATCCCTTTTGTGCCTCATACATAGGTCATAGCTTGAGATTGCTAGCGTGAGGTCCTCCAGGCATGAATATGTCAAACCTAATCATGAGTTTACTAGTAGAATATATGACAGCATCACCTGAAGGTTTAGCGCGTCCATATATGCCCTGTCCATGTCCCCTTTTTCAACGGTTCTGTCGTCAGTCCTTCTGTAGCCAACCGTAAGACAGACTTGTGTTAAGTGTAAGCAATAGTACTTATTCACACAACCTTGTTTCAGTGATTTTTACTGGATCGTTGACGTGGTGCCAATTCTTCATGTTTTACCCTGTCAAGAGGAGAAGTGGAGAAGAGGTCAAAACTCTGGTGTTCTGGTCATTGCATATTGGGTTGGCGCTCATGACGAGGGACCTCAGATACTACTAACTAATTAACTAGTCGGTGGACACTACATAAAAACATGTTTGGTAACCTAATAAATCACATTATTTGGACAAACCAGGCTGTGTGGTACGGTCTTGCTCTTGCAGTTGCCGTTTTCCTTTGTATACCGTACCAACTACCAGCCATGCCTTCATCTTCAGTTAACAATGACACAATTCTTCCTTTTTTAAACGAATGAAAAAGAAAATAAAAGGTAAACACTAGCTGCCTTTAGATATCGATCTGTCTCTCCCAGAGGGCTACATGTCATCTGCTTGACCAACTGCATGCATGCATGCATGCACATATATACTTTGTGTAACCCTGGTCAAACTCAAACGGGCCGCCCGGGCATGCCTGCGTGCATGCTTCCATGTCGTTGATCAGGTCACTTGCTCTCGACTCCAAGAAACCCTCGTGCAGAAAGGATCAAGTTTCTTGACCCTGCTTCGTTCCAAGACCACAAGTGTATGTGTCAGAATATATATGAAACGATCATGCGTTGAGCTTTCATGTCTGACACTGGAAGATGTCACCATGCATGTACCAAACGGATGGATGGATCGAGGGAGAGCACAACAGGGCTGGGGATTCTCCTATACCAGTTTCTTTGCCTACAATTCAAAGAGCAGCGTGCATGAAAGCTCAGTCTCATCAACTTGTTGCGGTTCTTGAGCTGTAAGCTTCACCAAAACCAAGTGGAGTGTTTTTTTTTAAATATAGTTGAAGAAGAGGTTATAGGAAGGGAAATCCGTCTGAAAAATGCTCTGTCGATCGAGCTAGGAAAGTTCCAAGAGGATGCCAATGCAAGTGCATGCCCGGGGTTAGTGAGAAACAAGCTGTCGGCGACACGCGTAGAGGTTAATCTACCTTGCTTGGATAGTAATAATTAATGTATATGTAAAAATATAGTTGGAGAGGAAAAAAGGGAGCAGGGGGTGTAAACATGGACCTAAAACCGCATTTCCTTTGATTTACAGTGGCAAGATTAGATTCGGAGCTAGTGACGCGATCCCACCAGCTACCATTTCTCCTCTCACCTACCGGATTGGGGCTCAGAGAGCTAGAGTTGTGCCTGTCAAACCAGAGAGAGAGAGAGAGAGAGATGCAAGAACACGTTGGTTTCTTTAAGCACCAAAGATGTGCCAACAAGAGATAGGTAAAGGATCAGGTCAATTTCCAGCAAGAAAATGCACTTCATCGATCGACCGGCTAGCTAGCTTTCAGCATGTTTTCCTCTGACGTCTCCATGTGCGTTCCGGCCGCCTCTTTTTAAAGCACAGACATCAACCTAGCACACGTTAATCTTTGCTCTTGTGTTTTGGGTGTGCTTGCTTTTTGCCAATGAATCCTCCGGCCGGCCGTGTGTGTGATTCAAGCCGGGTGCGGGTCCAGATCAGAGAATCAGATCATATACTGTAACTCTCACGGCGCCGATATTGGGATGAGATGGACGGCGTGAGCAGCAGGGCGTTGGTGGCGTCAGCGTCGTCGTCGTCGTCGTCCAACATTTCCATCCCAATGTCGTCCTACAAGACAGGGATGGCGACGGGAGATGAACGCCGATATGACCTCTCACCCGATTCCCACCATCATCTGCTGCGGGCTACTCTGCCAAAAACCTACAGTCCTAGTGGCAAATGCACTCGCTAAACTACATAGTGTGTCAATTCGCGTAATCAATATATACACTGTGACTCATGTAAATAGTACTCCGTTCCTTCACAAAAGTGTGTGACGCTTATTGGGTTGCAATCAACAAATGAAAGCTTAAATACTCAATTGCTTAATTATTGCACAAGTGTGTAGAATCAGTATGGTAATCACGGCTCACCAAAGATTGAATCTTATGATTTGCTATAATTTGTAGTATGTTGCAAAATCAATTCATATTGTGTTTTGGTGGAACGTCCTAAAATGTGTAGTCAAGCTCTCTAAGCTTAACCATTAATCGGCTCTAGTTCTAACCCCATCTATCATAAGTTATTGAACCCATGGCCACATCATCACATATGCATGTAAACATGTGTCTCTATTGATTGTACAATGATACACGTACATGATATACACACTCATCACCTACTTTTGTTGTTGAAGCCACATCAGTTATGCTGAGGAAGTCATCAAAGATCCATATTGTTCAAGCGTGACTATTATGATGTGTGAATGATATCACTGAGCAGTGGCAGTGCAGTGGCTCAAGAGGATAGTGTATGGGCACTCCCTGCTATCTCCCACACTCCCAGCACCTAGACATAGCTATAGGTGGACAAACATTATGGACGCTTTACTTCTTCATTGTCGTCGCCTCGGCCCACCCATCCCCATCCTCCCAATGCCTTTCCTTGGCATCCTACTCATCTAGTCTATACATGCTCTCGGGGGTAAGGTGAAGGCACTCAGCCACCAACGAGTGTGGCAGGGTGGCGCTTGCCAGCGCTTAAGGGAGGATGAGGACATGGCGGCCAACTTCTGGGCAAGTCTCGGGGCGCATAGGGTGGAAATCAGGTCGTTATGCATGGTCGTGTGTTCTCTGAAGCAAGGTGGGTCGATCGATCTCCAGTGCCCATCTACCACACAACTGATGCCCTTCCTTGGCTGCACTGGCTCCGATGATCTTTGCCCCCTTTCCTTGATTCTCACGCATGCCATCAGCTGTTCATGTAGAGGTAAACCTTGCCTTCCGATGATCTTCGCTCCCTTTCCTTCATTCTCACGCATGCCATCAGTTGTTCATGTAGAGGTAAACCTTGCCCGGTGTTTCTGTGTTGTTGTTGTGTCTCTGTGTTATGCTTGTGTGTTGTGTTTCTATGGTTGTGATGTGGCTTTATGTTGTGCCTGTACAATGATTGAGGTGTAGAGAGACCAGAGGTGCTAAACTACTTGTTATTGCTTACCTGAATTTTGTTGATGAGTAGGTCAAAGTGGTCAATTAGTGGACAAGTTCTTACCTTCTAGTGGTGACATGGCAAGATCAATAGCTTGCATTGCATGGACCTTTGATATCACACATCTCCAACTGATTCCAAAGAAGCTTGTTGAGATAGATGGACAATGGCATTCTTAGTTTGTGCCTATGATTGATGGGAATGCAAATTTATTAATTGGATCAGTCATTGATTTTAAAATTTCTCAGCAATTGATTGAATGTTGACATATTTTTCTATATTTTCAATTTTTCTTAGACTAGCTATGGAGGATCGAAGGTAGATGTATTTTAGGAACCATAGTACTTGTGATGAGTATTTAGATGGTATTAAACATCATTCATAAGAGCTGTATAGGTGGATATGTTGAATTGACACAAGACATCTATATATTATCAATGTTATGATTGCGGGAATGGAAAGAAATACTCAATTGCAAGTCCTTGCCCACTTGATCATCCGAGGGTTTGTGAATTACTATAAATGTTGGAACAAACATGGCGAAAGTGTTAATGATCATGACCTACAGGCTGGTTCTATGGACTAAGGATTCTATGGTAGTGGTATTGGTCATCAGGATGGAGAGGAAAGACTTCCTAGAACTCATGTCGGTCAGGATGCCAAGGACTCTTCGGCAGTCAGGATCTCAAGTGATGATGACCTAGCAGATATTGGTGCCAACTATGTCCTTATGACTGAGAATCTAGATGATATGGTGCATGATGCCTTGAGGTTTGATACTCTAGTCAGTGTAAAGGGGACAATGAATGCTTCTAGTGCTAGATGACACTAACACCCTATTAGGATGTAGATATTCAGGCTTAGAATTCAGCATTGGCATTTACTATCTCTGAATACAGTTGTTTGGTTTGGAATTTAGAATTGGTATTTGTCCCAAATGCTAACTGGTATCCACTGCTTCTGTGCTCCCACATCCCCAATACTAAGCTCTCCTCCTCCATGGACAAGACGCTATGCTCGAGCTCTGCCCGCCATGGCCAAGGTTGAGCTTCCCTAACGTTGAGATCTGCCCCCACTTGCCATGGACGCCACCGCTGTTGAGGTCCCTCATCCCATTGCAGTCAAGCTCCTCCCCCATGGACGCTGACAATGAGTCTATCTTGAGGACGCATATGCTTTTGTATCCAAACATGAATCACATTTGAGCTACTTGCTAGTATTCCAAAAGCCAATTCAATGGCCCTCCAAGCAATAATATTTGAATTGTGGTCATTTCAATACCATGGCCACTTTAGTATCCAATTCAATTCTAGCCCCCCAATATCCACATTCAAATGGGCCCTGAGACTCTATGGTAAAATAACTCAAAGAAGGGGGTTTATGTAAGACACTGATGTTCCTTTCCCTAGTCTCATCCGTACGAGCACATGAAACGTCAGTTTGATGGCACGAGAGACATCATATGCTCCAAGACATTTCACCGAGGAATACGTCTATGAACAGGTAAAGGATGTCGATGTTACACTTGGTAAGGAAAGCATCGCCATTTGAAAACGAAAGTGTGATACATAATGTCATGATAAGAATAGGTGGAAGAAAAGTCAATTACATAGGAGCTACCTTACTTGATTGATATTAGTAGTGCATCATAGCATCGATGAGATGTGATCCCTCCTATTCAAGGCCCTCTATTTCGATTTAGGAATCTACTTTATAAGACAACTATTTTCCCAATGTGAAGTTAAAACTCAAGCACATGTTGTACCTCTTATTATAGACTCGCTCTCTCTGGATTTTATTAGAAACATAGATTCTAGATCCTAGACTCTCTTCCCGCTGAGAAATATGTGTTTAAGCATACATCACATTGTCCTACTATACCAATGAGCTCTAGCGACGACAAGACGGATGGAAGAACAGATAGGTCTAGAAACGGCGAAGAACAAGTGTCACCCGTGTTGCTCCTAGGGACAACGTGGGGGCTTGGCATGTTCCTTACAGGTGTTCCAGGAGTGCTCTGTATCAAGATAAAAAATTCACTAACCAAATGCTGCTTTTGGTATCTTTTCTAATTTCAAATGTAGATAGTTTTAGCCCTTTTTATTTTTCTCTAAATGTAAGTCATCATAGAACTTGTATGCAATTTTTACCTTCTTATTTCTTCTTTAATCTTTGTCCTACCTTACAGATTCTACTAATGCCACAACTGAATGAGTCATCTTTTCAAAATGAGATATGGATAAACAAAGGATATCAAGATATTTGTTCTACTTTATTGATCCTACTGCATATATTAGATATAAAATTACTCGTATTTGGAACCAAAGGGAGAGTAGCTAGATGCATATATAAGGAGC
>Ga0182004_10004236_pt1 | contig 11544 bp, 8 predicted proteins | sample Sormic07211540_1_FD_120479 | JGI IMG/M metagenome (GOLD analysis project Ga0182004, IMG submission 120479) | Endophyte microbial communities from Sorghum bicolor roots, Mead, Nebraska, USA - 072115-40_1 MetaG | ecosystem: Host-associated > Plants > Roots > Unclassified | place: USA: Nebraska...
AATCGCCTGGAGACATCCAACCCTCAACAGGTGTATGAAGCCGATTTTGCGACGTGTTAATGTTGATAAACAAACTCCCATCTTGTTCGCGTGAGAAGCTGTACGCACACCCCCTACCTGGTGTGCCACTGTCGACGAAAGCTAGTCGGCAGTCTACCTTGGGGTATACCCACGGTAGTAGTTTATCGGTAGACGGTGCGCAAACTACGAACTCGATGGTGACGCAAGACACGACAAGTTTTTTATCCAGGTCCGGCCGCCGTGTGGGCGTAATACCTACGTCCTGCGTCTGGTTGTATTGATTTGCATTGAGATAATGTGTGTATGACTTGTCCTCTAGGGGACCCTGCCTCTCCTTATATATCGTGAAGGGACAGAGTTACAAGTAAACTATCCTATTTGGTACAATATCTTGTAGCCTTGCGATGCACGTCGACCAGCGTCATGCGCCGCACGTCTTCATCTTGTGAGCCGAGCCACCTCTGATGATGCGGCCCATGAGGGTATAGGGGTTTATACACCCATAATTATTGTCTCGGCAAAACTAATCGCCCCCCCCCCCTCTAATCGCCCTCGCCCTTCCTTCCTTCGCGAGCACGTGCGCAAAACCGTCGCAGGCTGATAACTCCGCGTGCACCATCCTGAGTTTTCACGATCGTGCTCACACAGCTCTAGCCATGATCCTCAATCTTTTGCTCTAACGCACATCAACCCCATCTCATTGTTGTCCTCATCCCCAATGCCCCATCGCTGCTACCCGCTGCCCTGCATACCTCCATGTCCCGTTCGGCCCCTTTAGCTACCTTCGTGCCTGCTCATGGTATATCCCATCTCTTTGCGCCATCGGGCCAAGGATGGTGGTGGATCTTGCGCACCGGCCGAGGAAGGAGCGGCGGACCAAGGAGGTGACAGCGGAATGATGATGCGGCGGGATGACTGTGGAATCGAGTTTACCGCTTTTGTATCACGCGTACACGCCCAAGACGAATTGTAGTCGTCCAGTTCTGCGTCAAGCGACCACCTTCTATATGAGTTGCAGTCAAATCAAAAGTGAACGGGGTAGCTCGCCGATGTCGTCCAATGAGCATTAGTCACCACGGACATGCGACAATCTCCTTCCACCTGTTTTGAAATTTCTTCTCACTGGTTGCACAACTTTATTTTTAGCAGCCTCAATTGTACACCTCGGACTCTAGGTCATCGTTGAACTTTTTCTCCACACCCTTGTGCTCCTCTTCCTTCGCACTGTCATCCATGCCCACGAACACATGTTGTTTGCTTGCATTGACGCATAAAGAACACTACACAAACAGCCAGCAAGTAATGACTCATGGACCAATGATTGAAAACTAAACTTGGTCACAACAAGAGAGGAAATCGATTGGTTGTGTAAATATTATTATATAAGCAAAATACAATGTATATCCAGTTAGTTCACAAGACAACAACCTACGGTCCTGTCGCTCCCTTCTTTAGGCCTTCACCCTAAAAACCAAAAACTTTTCAAATTTATCACATCGAATCTTGCGGCACATACATAGAGCATTAAATATAGACGAAAACAAAAACTAATTGCACAGTTTATCTGTAAATCACGAGATGAATCTTTTGAGCCTAGTTAGTCCATAATTAGATAATATTTGTCAAATAAAAACAAAAATGCTATAGTACCGAAATCTAAAATATTTTCAGAACTAAACAAGGCCTTAGCATAGTCGTTCCTCTTCTGATTTTGGTCACCAACTCCACCTCTACGTACCTAGGATTATAGTTTGATCTTTCTCTTCAACCTCTAGCGATGGCATCAATACCGGTGTGCTGCTCCTCTGTTGGCTCAACAGACACGCTTTTAACCGATGCTTTGCACAGTTAGTCCATCCAAGTACATTCGTCTACGGCCCCCACTAGTGGATTTGTCTTCGCCATCGTCATCGAGTTGTTGTCTTCCCTTTTCAGATGCAGGGCTTCATTGTATTTTAATTTTCTTTGGAGGACATCTTTTGTAATACATCTGTTGTGATAATATAAAAAAACTAGAATCTTCTACAACTACAACTAATCTACTCTAATGAACTAAACAAGCATCCACTATACAACCAAACAAAAGATACGAAGTAAAGGTCAAATATGTTGTTTGCAAACCACCCATTGTAAGAGATGAACGCGAGATTTATCCCAAACTATGTTCTCATTTTGGCGAGTTCCCAAACAATGATTCACATACTAACTTATGTGACAAGATAGACCCATGACTTTGGTGATTTAGTAATCAATCAAGTGGGTCACTCCAACTAGACATGAGCATTCCACTACGAGCACAAAGAGTCGACATGAAAGGGTAATAGATGGTGAAAAATAGAAAGCTAACAAATTTAGGAGGTATAGTAGGAAGCGCCTAGAGCTACGTTTTTTTTGCCTCCACTATCCAAATTAGGGATGAGAGGTCATTTAGATAGTGTTGCTAAAGATACACTTATAATCCTTAACTTAAGCTATAAATCCACTTGTTGCTATGAACCATCTAGCCTAGCTAAGGCACCATATGCTACTAGCACGCGGTGAAAGAACATCCAGTGTGCCTCATCCGATTAGCGGTGTTTGATTGAACAAAAGTCGTTTTTATATCTTTTTATCCCCACAACAACTTTTCTAAATCTTCTACATACTCTAGAGAGACATTTCCGTTATTTATTTTACTATATTTGGATAACTAATTAAAGAAGTTGTTGGAGAACGTTTTCATCAAAATCTCTATTTCTTATAATTAAGAAAATATGGAGGATTCTTTCTTAAATTCGCTATCTAAATCATCATTAGAGATTCATTTGTATAAGAATTGTTTTCATAATCTTTCCACTCTCTAATTTTTTTATATCTTGTGTGCATTTCAGAGAGCTATTCTTGTTTTTTATATTTGGCTAGTGAGAATTTCGTAATACAAGATGACTATATTTGGTGTTGGAGCATATATTTTTTACCAAAATCTCTATTTCTAGCAATTATAGAAAGGATAAAAAGTCTTTTTAAGTTGCTCTAAGAGTTTGTTTATATCCTTCTTAATCGACATGAATAGAGATTTTGGTGAAAAAATACTACATCCTAACAGAAGCTTAAATAGACCTAAATATTGTTATCCCTTAGTACCCATTTAAGGCGGTCAAAGATGATTTTAAGTGAGTTTAAAGAAACAAAGAGACTTTTTAGATGCTTTCATTTGGTAAAAAGGTTATGGCTAAAATTACTGCTGATTTATTACGAGAAAAAAAAAAACTTACAAAACCTGGTTTAGTTTCTAAAACTTTTAAAGGTTCTTTGTTACATTAAATATTGCGACATAAATTTGCGAGACAAATCTTTTAAATTTAGTTAATCTATGAATAATAATTATTAAATAAAATAAAAATACTATGATATCTCGAACCAAAAAATTTCATCACGAGGCGTGAATGGGAAGCTCAAGTGAACATCTCCATTTTTTTCTTCTCATCAGTTGCTATCCCTACGTCCCTACCTCACTCAGTTCCGAAGTCGATCACATCACGCAGCGAGGAAGAGAGGGGAAAAAAGGGCAGAAAAAACCTTTGAAAATCCCAAACCCTAACAAGGCTATAGGCGAGCGGGATCCATGAAGATCCCGTTCGTGTCCAAGCGAACGCACCGGTCGAGCGAGGCCGCGGGCCCGTCGAACCCGCCTCCGGCTGTGCCGCAGCAGCCGCGGTCCCCGGCGAGGTCGGCGTCCTCGTCGCCGCCCGGAGCGGTGACCGGCGCCGCAGGGGAGGATTTCATTTCGCAGGAGGAGGAGTACCAGATGCAGCTGGCCATGGCGCTGTCGGCGTCGGCCTCGGTGTTGGGCAGCGGGGGCGCCGGGGACCCTGATGGGGAGCAGATCAGGAAGGCTAAGTTGATGAGCCTCGGAAGCGGAGAATCGGGTGCTGCTGGCGATCGGGGCGGGATAGACTCACCGGAGTCGCTCTCACGGCGGTATCGGGTAAGCTCCTAGCCAATTCAGTTGTTTCGCTGTGTATATCTGGTATATTGAATTATATCTTGGATTGCATGGTTAGACTAAGAAATGCTACTGGAGCCTAAGGCCATGCACGAAACTGGGCATGCCCATACCATCAGTTAATTTTCAGGTACAATTAAGCTAGATTGATACCTTAAAACAGTTTTAGCACTTTAGTCAATTAGTTACCAATAATTGGAGTGGAAGATTTGGTGTAAAATATGCAGATTTTTATACCAGGATGTGTAGCTGTTTCCACATGACAATAACGCTAAGCATTCAAACAAGCATTCAGTGTTATCAAGTCGTCTGACTAATCGTGATTAGTCGGGTTGATCGGTGCCATGGCGATCAGCTATGCACTACGATTATAATTGTGACTAATCATGATTAGTCGGGCTGATCGGTGCCATGGCCACTAGGATCGATTAGACGATTTGATAACATTGCAAGCATTTCTCTATCATTGTGTTAGAAGTACTAATGATCGATTGAATGGATGGGAGACTGTCAATGTTCTAGATCTCAGTACCTCAATGTTATGTGGTTCCTTGCTTGTGCAGTTAAAGCTACACCTATTTTGAAGTATATAAAACATATTGCATCCAATGGAAGCTATGATTTGAGTGTTTTGTTCTGAGCCCATACACAGTTATTCATAGTGCAAACAAACATAGTTATTCATAGTGCAAAATGTGCAAACAAACATGAATAGTCCAACTTCTATTCTCTTCCAGCAAAATGTGCAAACAAACATGAACAAAAACAAAAGGATCTTGAAGCTTTTAAGATACACAGTTATTCATAGTTATAACTTATAACTATAAGGTACACGAAGTAGAGTAGTGAATGCTAAAAAGATTGCTTTTCCCAAACAAGTAGAAGTTGGACTTGAAATTAGTGCTACCTGTTAGCATGCCCAATATTGAAGATTTGAAACCAGTCTTTATTTTTGCTAGATTTTAGGAGTGTTCTCAATGCAAGTCCTGGGATTAAATTGGAAAAAACAAGTGTTCTCACACGATTTCATGTATTCTAATATAAGTGAAAGTATTAGTAGCACTTCTATGGCATATTAGTTTCCTCCTTGATTCGACCCGATGAATATGACATGCGCCAAAAGTAACGTATGTCAATTACTTCCCATGGATGGTTGCTATAAGTAATATCTGCTCCTTTTTTTATAAAAAAAAAATTATGGTTCATGACAATTGCCTTGCATTATAGCTGTTTATACTGGTGCCTTGCATAGAGAACAAGAAGTCGTGTCGTAGGGTACTCTATTAGATTTAGAAGTTTATAGTGTCATTTGGAAAACAGCTGGTTTTCACACTACTGGTAACTACCAAGATTTTCTGGTTCCTGCTTCTTTCTATACCCTGAGGAGCAGTGCACTGAAAACATGTAGACAGTATCCTATAGAGGGAAGCTGACGTAGCAATCATGTCAGGTTTATATAAGTAGTAGTGTCAGCTTATGGTGTATCTTAATGGTGAACCATGTGGCATAGGGTACTCTATTAGATTTAGAAGTTTATAGTGTCAGCCTATGGGGTATCTTCATTGTGGCCTATGTATCATCATAGGGTACTCTGGATGCTGTCTTAGCTCGTATTTTGTTTTGTTTTGGCAATTGGCACTGAACCCTTGATGTATCCTTTTCTTACTCTAATATTTATTCTAACTTATTTAGGATTACAACTTTGTTGATTACAATGAGAAAATTATTGATGGATTCTACGACATATTTGGCCTCTCAGCGGAGTTGTCCAGGCAGAAAAATATTCCATCGCTTGCTGAGCTTCAGATGAGCATTGGGGATCTTGGATTTGAAGTGATTGTGATTGACCATAAATTTGATAATGCCTTAAGGGAGATGAAGGAAGTAGCACAGTGCTGCATGTTGGGCTGTGTTGACATTTCAGTATCGGTGCGGCGAATAGCTGAAGTTGTTGCAGAACATATGGGTGGTCCTGTGATAGATGCAAATGAAATGTTCACGAGGTGGTTAGGAAAAAGCATTGAGCAGAGGACATCACACCAAACAAGTCTGCTGCCAATAGGCCGCATTGACATAGGCTTGTCTCGCCACCGCGCCCTACTTTTCAAGGTTGGCTCCTTAAAGTAAGCATTATGTATTTAAGTACCATTCATGTTTCTCATGGAGTATGTGCTACCAACTCTTCATTGACCTGTTCGTCCAGAATTATGATGGATATATATAAAGTAAAGTTATAACAGTTTTATGCCAGCATATAAAGAACCAGATTTTACATTAAATTGAATAAATCAACTTAAGTATTAACCTTTATGTAGATACTTTTTCTTTCAGACCTATCAGTAAGTTGCATTTTAGCAATACTGATGCTGTTGAGTAATGAATCAAGAGACATCTTATTGCACACAGAAACATGAACAAAATAAACATGGGATTACCAAACCTGGGGAGTAGTGTATAACTGCAGCAGAATAATTAATTAGCACACTTCCATATGGCTTTTGCAATATGTGGTGTCTAGAAGCAAGCTTTCTCTGGTCTTGCTGATGCAAACTTTTGTATCCATGCAGATTCTTGCTGACACTGTTGGTATTCCATGCAAATTGGTTAAAGGGAGTCATTACACTGGTGTTGAAGATGATGCTATTAACATTATAAAGATGGGCAATGACATGTATATTCCTACTTATTCATCATTTTAATCATTAAGCATCCACACTTTCACTGTGAAAATAATCCACTTATGCATTATGAGTCAGTTGTTGAACAATGTAGCTAGATTATTTGTATCTTTTCCTGCTGATTAGTTTCATCCAATTATCTTTCTCCCACAGGGAATATTTGGTTGATGTGATGGCTGCCCCTGGCACTCTTATTCCAGCATATTTCTTTAATTCAAAGGGCACTTCGTTGAAGCCCCATCAAACACTGATTCAGAATCAGAGTAACATGGACAATGAACCAGTTGCGTTACATTCTGAGTGTAAACATAACCAATTGCATATGCCTAGCAATATCAATTGGGTATCAGGCAATCATTCAGGGTATGAGAAGACAACTGCTTCATCTGCTCAGGATCCTTGGGCTGCGATGTTACCAGTGAGTGCTGGATGTAGTGCTAGCGCACCCTGTGCATTGACAACTCAGCAGCCATCAGATCAAACATTAAGTGCAGGTGCACTTTCAAAGCAGAAAGAGGACATGGAATTACTTCCTGACCCTCAAGACAACGTGTCCACAAAAATATTTTCGGGTCTTAATCCTGTGAGGGCTATTGGATCTGGGAAAAGTTCAGTGGCACTAAAGAGACTAGAAAACAGAAACAATGAATTCCAAAGACGTAGAGAGAATGTAGCCCCAGTCCCTGCAAGATCACAACAGCCACTTGTGATAAAAAACTGGTCTGCTTTTAATGACATTTCCAACAACAAGCAGTACAACTTTGCTGAGGGGTTAGTTCCTCACAGAAATACTGTCGACAATGCTCCATCATCATCTCAGGTGGGCTGGTCAGCTGCGCAGCATTATAATTCCAATGCTGTAGAGCACAACAATAAGTCATATGTAGCACCAGTTCATAAATATAATAATGGAACGATTGTTACCTCAGATGTGACCACAGCCTCTACCTCCACAGAACGCCTTGATGGCTCAAACATGGAAGCTGCTTCTGATTATGACATGATTGGTACCCCTTCTGTGAACACGAGTTGTATGTATGGAATTGGTAGTGTTGTAATAAAGGGCCCTTGTGGTGATGTAGAGAAATGCCCCATGCATTCTAGATACGATAGTCAACTTTCTGTCAATGCAGATGGATTTGGTTTACAAGTGAATGAGAACAAGGAAAACTATGGCAAGCCTGACCACAAACAGTTATATCCTGATCCAAGGAAGTCTTCTGAAAGATCCATGGGTGCACCAAAGCAGCATTTGGGGTCTGTCTCTCCATCTCAAGTTGGTTCTAACAGGGTTGGCATAGTGTTGGAGGATGTATCTGAATGCGAAATCCTCTGGGAAGATCTTGTAATTGGTGAAAGAATTGGATTTGGTACACTAAATTTTCATCTATCCTCTACTGTTTTATCCATTTGAACTTAAATAAATATTTATCCAGCATTATGATAGAAAGCTATACTTTCTCTTTGCTCAGTATGTCAAATCATAAGTATGTATATTCCATTCTGTTGTGTCATCTGAGCTACTATGTTCCATTGACTTGCATAGTTATGTTCTTGATGTGTAATGACTAAATGAATTTTCTCCTTTCAATATGTTTATAGGTTCATACGGAGAAGTATACCATGCTGATTGGAATGGAACAGTAAGCAGTTTTGCATTTTAACTGAAACTTACATTAAGATAAGCACACTGCACACACGTCCTATAATTGTTCTATCTTCTGAATGGATTTCATGATTTCTTTTGAGTTGTATTCTGTTTATTTACAGGAAGTAGCTGTAAAGAAGTTCTTGGATCAAGAATTCTATGGTGATGCTCTGGATGAGTTCCGTTGTGAAGTAGGTGAAGAATTTGCTTTTGATACCCACAAGTTTTTGTTGAATGCTGCTTTTTTATTTCAAATACAGCTCCCTTTGCTGCAATATTTGCTCATTCAAATATTGTCTTTTTTAATAGGTGAGGATTATGCGCCGTCTTCGACATCCAAATATTGTGCTCTTTATGGGTGCAGTAACAAGGCCCCCAAATTTGTCCATTGTATCAGAATATCTACCAAGGTACAACTAGGTTTGCTGTAATGATTAATGAAACTCCTTGACCAAGATATGTGTAGTTCAGTGATTTAGCAAAAAAGGAGACTTGGTAGATGTAACATAGAACTTTTTGAAGCCGCTTAGCTGGTACTGGTGCAACACTTTATGCATGATTATATAACATGAAAAGATATAGTATTGAAAATAGTAAATTTGTAAATGTTATATTGCTATGGTTGACTAGCTTGGCACAAATTTGCCTACTAGTGTACATGATACCATGGTCTACATAGACGTGCTCAGTTTTCCCAACAAAATATTCTGTTAGGCTAAAGTTAAACTTGTTATCATGTATCTTTTGTGAGACTTAAATCAGTGCTGGATCAAATGGGTCTTCTTTAATATTGTCTTTAATCCAATTGTTCCTTCTTTCAGGGGAAGCTTACATAAGATCATTCATCGTCCTAATTGTGAAATTGATGAGAAGCGTAGGATTAAGATGGCTCTTGATGTGGTAAGAGTTATTTTTTTTCATTGTTTATTTCCATTTATTTGTCCATGCTCCATACTATGGTTCTGTTCTCTCAATAGGCAAGAGGCATGAATTGCCTCCATACAAGTGTACCAACAATTGTTCACCGGGATCTAAAATCACCAAACTTACTGGTTGACGATAATTGGACTGTTAAGGTATTTAAATTCCCTTTGGGAATTGAAGCCTGAACTCTTGTTGCTTACTATTTATGGATTAGTGTTGGCTAACAAATTTGATATACATAGGTCTGTGATTTTGGACTTTCTCGTTTAAAGCACAGTACATTTTTGTCATCTAAATCCACTGCTGGAACTGTAAGTGCCTTGATTTTTAGATAGTAGAATAATTCTTTATGTTTAGCTGTGGTAGGAACACCAGGTAAATTTCTTATATAATCTAGTTTCCCCTTGTACCAGCCAGAGTGGATGGCACCAGAGGTATTGCGGAATGAGCAATCCAATGAGAAGTAAGTGATTTTCTAGTATCATTTTCAAATGCTCTTATTTGTTAGCTTAGGGTGAGACAAAGTTTCAGTGTTTCAACTAAATGCCTTAAGGTAAAACCTGAAGCAGGTTTTGTTCTACAGGTAACGAAATCACTAACTTGAATTTTATGGATAAGCGACTATTGCTGGACGGAGATTAATTAACTCATAACTCCGCTTAGTGGAATGTGGAATCAATGGCTTTATAAACTTGATATAGTACAATGGAGCCATTGGCTGTTCATTTTGGCTCTGTTTGGCTGACATCCACAACAAGCCACATCTAAGCTGCGGCAAATTGTGGCACTCAAAATATGCGGCAAACATTTGGTGAGTTTTGGCCACGCAGAACACTGAAGGGACGCCGAGCCAGCCAAACTTTGCCAGAGCTTAGTTAGCAACCAAACCTGAGGCTAAGCATGCCACAACTTAGGCGTGTATGTCTTCTCACTCCCTCCATTCCAAATTGTAGGTCACCTTTGGCTTTGTCCTATGTCAAACTTACTAACTTTGACCACTTTTTAAGAAAAAGGTATCAACACCTAATTTGATGGATTGAGAACTTAATGAAACTAATTTGATGTTGTAGATTTTTGCGTGTTTCTCTACAAATTTGGTCAAGTTGAAGCTTGACATAGGACAAAGTCAAAGCGAAGTATAATTTGGATCTGAGGGAGTACCTCCTAATTCATTCATGGACTGTCCTGGAAAATATTGTTTTAGGCTTGTAGCTTCAGTCTTCACATGGAATTCTACAGCTCTGCAGTTTAATTCTTGCTTTTTGTTTGACAAATGTTGAATTGGATACCTGTGTTCACAGCTTTCTGTAGTACAATGTAATATGTAGTTTTCATGGTTAGGCCTTATGAGAGGGATTCCTAAGAGTGATGGCTGATGATATATTTCTAATATCTAAGTTAGTCACATTTTTCATTGATGTCTTAGTTCATCCGTGGTTACTTAATTATTTTTACATAACCAGTATCTTACACTAAAGGGTGCACGTAACGCTTGTGATGCCTTGGAATGATCTGATTGGTCATTGTCGCCACATGGAGCACGTAATCATTAGACTAAACATCAGTTGTGAATTATCTTGTAGGGATCAGAACTTCCATACAACATGACTGAACACTGTTATTTTCTTTCTGAAGAATTGGACTCCTGTTCCCAGTCTTTGCCTTTTCTTTCTGTTGGCACATTAAAGTAAAACATTTGCAGTAATACACATTCATCTCCTGAGTTTTGCAGGTGTGATGTTTATAGCTTTGGTGTCATCCTGTGGGAACTTGCTACGCTAAGAACACCCTGGCAGGGAATGAACCCCATGCAAGTTGTGGGTGCAGTTGGCTTCCAGGGTCGACGGCTTGATATTCCCAAAGAAGTTGATCCTTTGGTGGCAAAGATCATTTGGGACTGCTGGCAGAAGTGAGTTTCAGATGTATACGTTTATTTTAATTCGTACAGGCCGAACATGATTACTTCTAGTATCATTTGGTTGAACATATGATGTTTTTGTTGTGCATGAACTAATACATGCTCTGCTTCTATTGTGATTCACAATTTCCAGGGATCCAAATTTGCGCCCTTCTTTTGGCCAGTTAACAAGCTACCTCAAGCCATTGCAAAGGCTAGTAGTTCCTTCTCATCAGGAGATGCCGAGCCCGCCTGCCCCACAATAAATATGGGTGAATTACACCCCTTGAGGTTATCATACAGTGAATGAGAACAAAGGAATATAGTTTTGTCACCATATACTAGGGTTCACTAGTCTGCAAAGGCATGACTTGATTGAGAACCCCAAGTA
>Ga0182004_10004237_pt1 | contig 11543 bp, 7 predicted proteins | sample Sormic07211540_1_FD_120479 | JGI IMG/M metagenome (GOLD analysis project Ga0182004, IMG submission 120479) | Endophyte microbial communities from Sorghum bicolor roots, Mead, Nebraska, USA - 072115-40_1 MetaG | ecosystem: Host-associated > Plants > Roots > Unclassified | place: USA: Nebraska...
TCCAAAATAGGTAACAAGGAATTCAGGATAACAATCATCTATGATTTTGCTAAGGTCATCAAGGTGGACACATGCATATGATATATATATTGTATTAATTGTGTATAGGTAACAAGGATAATCCCCAGTTATACTTGTCTTGATCAAAGCTCTCCTGAGCCTGCTGGTCTTCAAAAGCTTGGTCTTGCTCACCAACGTACGACTCACCGTCTAAACTCGATCAACGATCACACAAACAATCGGAGAAAACATACACGAAGCAAACAAGGCTATAATTAGAACAGTATACCAATCATATAAAAACAGTATGAAAAGTTCATAAAATGACTCTACGCATCGCTACGATTTCATAGACGTAAATATCACGAAAATCGGGGTTAAAACGTAGAAAATATGAATTTTCTAAGATTTTATATAGAAAACTATTTAATTAATTAGCTTCACGAAAATAAAAAGTTTCAAACTGAGTAAATAATTTTACTAACATGTAGAGCTCATGATTATGAACCTAACGTAATTTGAATGGGTTAAAACGGAATTAAAATGAATATTTTACAGCCAAAACAACTCAGTGGCAAACTTGTAAATACCAGAAACGTATTTTAGTTCAAACCGGCGCGGAATACGTTTTTAAAACTGAGAAAGCGTATTTCACAAAACGTGCTTTGGACTGCGGGTTCTATTTCTAAACACAGCAGGGACTCTTTAGCAAGATTTACATCGAACCGTTACCTTCTATTCCTGGCCGCTGGATCTCGATCTAACGGCTCCCAGCGCGCCAGGGAAGTGTCGGGCGACGGCCGACCGCCGGAGGACTGACCCGACGCGGCGGCGCCATGGCCGGAGCCGCGAAGCTCGCCGGCGTCGTCCGTTCTCGCACTTTGGTGCACCAAAAATTAAACCGAGAGCACAGGCCGGTGGAGAGAGATGTTGCGAGCTCACCTAGAGGGTCGGTTTGGCCGGAGAAGGAGCAGAGAACTCGCGCCGTGGTGGAGAAGATGCGCGGCCACGGCGGGATCCAAAACGCGAGGTTTAGGGCGGCTGGGGCTTTGATTCACGGTTTAGAAGCAAAAGAAAACTGCGGAGTTGGAGAAAACACTTTATAAGATCTCGGTTGGCAGAAAAGGAAACGAAATCGCGGTTTCCCCGGGGATCGATTCGGCGGAGAAGCTCCCGGCCGAGTCCGGGACACTCGGTGGAGGGGATGACTAGGCTGGCCCACCTGTCGGTGAAACAAAGAGGTGGGGCCTAGGCGTCAGCGAGAAGAGGGAGAGGGAAGGAGGCGCACAGGCTGCCTGGTCAAAAGCGAGGAGAGTGGGCCTTCGGGCCAAAAGCGGAAGGGGAGATTTTTTTTTTTCCATTTTTTTGTTTTGTTTTCTTTTGTTTCTTTTTATTTCGAAGTCTTTTCAAGGCAGTTTAAAAATCAATTTGAAAATATTTTGACTTTGATCATAACCACACATTGAATAAAACATATGCTCCAATATGAATGCACAACCATGTTGCTAAACCTATGGTAAATTTTAATTAAATGAAAAATATTATTTTTCTATGTTTCATGAGGACCAAAATTCATAAATAAATCATTTTTTCACCTATTTTTAAGATGAGCAAATTTTAGGGTGTTACACTTATACATGACAGTGATATATATGGCCACAGAAAAAAGAAATAGTTTCGGTCTCTGCTGCAAAATAAGAGAAAGTTGAACACAAACTAGAGGAAATAATTAATAGCCAAATGGGTTGTCTCCCTCATATATATCATTTCCCTACAACATATTAACATTGCTACAAAATTCATAGATGCAAAGGAATTGGCATTGTTTCAGAAATGGAAACAACCTGAATAACTACCAGCAAATACCAACAACTATGAATATGCTCATAGATATGGATGTCCCAATATACCTGGTTCCATTTTATGAATGAAATGTCCATACAAAACAAAAGAATGGAACTTTTGATTGAGAGTGATTGTTTTCCATGTTTCGTTACATTCTAAAATGTGTTACTAAAAACAACTATGTGAAACTCTCCACTAAGAATGGCCTTATTAGGCCAGTTTTCGTGTGAAATTCATGCCAATTAAATAAGATGACACAATAGCAAAAAAGTGTGGCACATGAATTATGAGGACAAAGAGTAGGTGAGCTTCATCTAGATGAAGACTAGTGCACATCATTTCCAACGTGAAACTAGGTGAACTCTACTACGAGCATTATGTTTCATCCCCACATGTTGGAACTGAGTGAATCTTCACTATGAGCATTTCATTTTATAACACTATGAAATATATATTATTAAATTTAAATGCATAGATCTATAAAATGTGTGAAATGAAACTATGCATCAGAGTTGATGGATCATCAATCACGGCCAAGTTAGTCAATGAATTCCCCGCCTTCAACATATCCAGCTAAGCAAAATTCTAGTGTTGTGAAATACAAGATAGTTTGGTGTCGATATTGTTAAGGGAGACATCATGAGTTAACTTGCGAAAAAAGAATGGCATTTGTGACAATTGTGTTGGGCTCAGTCATTTCACTAGGGAGTGTCCCAAGCCAAATTCAAAAATCTTGCTTGACCGAACCAAACAGATGACATAGGGAGTAGTGTGGTGGTGGTACACAACATCGGAGAGGTCATGGAGGTCCCATCTCATACAGGATGTGAGATTTGGAGGTAGAGGAGGCACGTGAATCTTCTCCCTCTGGTCGGTGCTCACGGAAAAGCAAATTCTAAATGATCTCTCTGTTTGGTGCAAAAGCTGATCTGTAAACATAAAGGGCTAATACCCGATTCAAACGTTAAGGCGTGACAGCCGATTTGACCTTACAATCGACAAAGATGGTAACTCGAACACTTTGGTCCCGACAACAGCGATGCGCCCGGATGTCACGGCCAAGAGGTGCTCACGCGGAACTTGAGAACACGCCGAGTTTGACTCGACGAATTCCTAAGTACTCGTAGTAAAAAGAAAATATGACGAAGTCGTCGAAAAAGTAGATGCTGGAATATAAGTAAAAACTTGTGTTTGATTGATTGATAGATTTTTACATGGCCCTAGGGTCTACATTTATACCCTATCCAAAGAGCTACAACCAGACACGACTAGGACTCGAATTCCAAACTAAACGGAACTCGTACACAAAACGAATTCTAATAACTAAGGAAAACATAAAACGACCCTCTTGTGCCGACCGGGGCACCGCCACAGATCAATCGGCAACCTCCACGCTTTTCTTCAGAGCCATCGGCAGACCTCTTGTTGTGGCCATTGACAAACATTGATACTGGTCATCGGCACGAACACGTCACCACCTCTGGACTTAATCACATTCAGTTGTTTCCCCATCGGCAACCACCTTCATTGGCAACTTCCCTGTAGACTAGTTACCGTTGCTTCATCTGCCGATCTATACTTTACTAACCCCAGGTACGCGTCAAAAGATACGTGTCCAAAAACGGTGTCAACACTCTCTCTATGAAGTTTGATTTCACTTAGGGTGTTGAAAGGTCCTAATATGGCTAGAGGGTGGTGAATAGCCTATTTAAAAATTAACCGGACGCGTAGGCTCAGCGTTCGGTGCCTGCGGTCAGAGCGTCCAGTGAGTGTTTTTCAGTGAGAAACACTCCGACGACTTCTCCAAACTTTCCATCGGCGCAATAGAAAATATGCATTTCATTTTCTCAAAAGCGTCGAATCCCGCCGAAATGGCCTTAGTTAAGATGCGGACCACAAGTCCAACTACATTTGAAGTTACTAATCTCTGTGACGAGCAGACAGGTGGTACCAAAAAAGTTGAAAAGTATTCCCTCCATCTCGCAAAGCGTCTCATTCTCACTTCCAAGAAGTTAAACATTTTTAACTTTAACCAAATATATACAAGATATTATTAATAACTGAGGTATATAATAAGTAACATTAGGTTAATCATTCAATATATTTATGTAACAAACTTATTTGGAGATACAAATATTGCTAATATTTTTTATAGATCTAATGAAACTTAATAAAGTTTGATCAGCACCAAACCTCATGTGACTTTCCTTTTGGGACGCAAGGGAGTAAGAGTATATCGCCCAAAATTTCATGTGTGGAATGGAACTTTCGCAGTATCTCTTGTTTTTCAGGTAATTTACTTGTCCTTTTGCTGTCAGGCTTTCTTCCAAAGGTGGTGGGCCCAGAAAAGCCTGACAATCAAGGCCATAGTCCACAAACTGGTTGATTCCGGTCAGCTAGAGTTCATGTATGGAATGTGGTTGTCCTTCTTCCCTTTGATCTTGGCTTCAGATTTTTTTTCTCATCTCAAAAATTTCTCATGAATGTTATGTTCAGAAATGGTGGGTGGTGTATGCATGATGAAGCTGTTGTGCATTACATAGACATGATTGATCAGACCACACTTGGTCATCGGATGATCAAGAAACAGTTCAAAAAGATTCCAAGAGCTGGCTGGCAAATTGATCCTTTTGGTCATTCTGCAGTTCAAGCTTACTTGCTTGGAGCAGAGGTAACTGTAAAAATCACATTTGGGATGACGTAAAAGTTCGTGAAGGAACTAAAGTAAAAAAAAAAACTTGGATGAATCTAGAAGATAGAAATCTACAAAAGCATTGTAACTGTTCTTGCCTTCTTATTCAATAAAACAAAAGGTGAACCATTTTACATTTAACAATGTTTGCTTTAATGCAATTTTAGCTTGGTTTCGATTCTGTACATTTCGCAAGAATTGATTACCAAGATAGGGCAACGCGAAAAGCAAATAAGGGCCTAGAGGTTATATGGCGTGGCTCAAGAACTTTTGGTTCATCTTCACAGGTTGTTTAATCTACATATATTTTTGTACATCACTATATAGTATTCAATAGCATGAATGACTAATTTGAATTTCATAAAAATCCATTTAACTATACAATTAAATTGCAGATCTTCACGAATGTATTTCCTGACCATTATAATGCACCAGATGGCTTCAGCTTCGAAGTTTTGGCTGAAAATGTCATACCCGTTCAGGTAAATATTTATACATAGCAAGTTTCATGGTCATGAAGTTTACTGATGTTACTTATGAAACCTTACATTTATTTCAATCAATAAACCATTTCTAGGATGACATGTCACTCTTTGACTATAACGTCCAAGAACGTGTAAATGATTTTGTTGCTACAGCCATAGCACAGGTAAACCTCCAACTTCCGACGACTCTTGGTCGGCTAGAGCGATTTGAATTTATGTTTCCAACTAAAAACTGCAACTCACTTATGATGAGATGTTTTGATAATCAGGCAAATGTTACACGTACAAACCATATAATGTGGACCATGGGGGATGATTTTAACTACCAGTATGCTGAATCTTGGTTTCGGAATATGGACAAACTTATTCAATATGTGAACAAGGTATTGCTAGTCTTATCCAACCATGACAAGTTTGAATGCATAGTTTTCATGTACTAGACTCGTGTTTGTTATTTTTGCAACTTTATTGCTAAAATGATATATTTTAATTTTCTAAAAGATATGATTTAATTCTGCTGATTACAGACATGCAGCATCTCATTCGGACAACACACACATATATACAAACTTTCAACAGCCAGCATATTGAATAGTTATTCAACGCGCTAGTGGAGTGCCTCTAAGCTCCGGTGAAACAACCCAAGAATCCTACACCAATAACTATTTCAAAGTGACACCTTAATTATTTACCGTGTTTAGCATCCTACGAAAGCAAATCGATATATGTGATGAAGCTTTAACATCTGCCTAAACACATTGATAAATGTGAATTTAAACATAGTTCCAACATGCCTGCTATCGTAAACTATATATTATCTCAACAGCATTTGAACAGTAAGATAACAATGTCATGAATACTGCAGGATGGCCGAGTGCATGCATTATATTCTACTCCGTCCATCTACACAGATGCTAAACATGCATCAAATGAATCTTGGCCAGTAAAATATGATGATTATTTCCCGTGAGTTCTCAAACCTAGTAGTACAACATGAAAATTCTTATGCTAAATAAATCTTATGCTAATTAAATAAAATAAATTTGATGCTATTGTTATACTGCAAATTGCAGCTACGCTGATTCAACAAATGCATACTGGACTGGGTATTTTACAAGCCGTCCAACATTCAAGCGATACATTCGAGTGTACAGTGGATATTACCTGGTATAATAATTATTCAAAAACTACTACATGAATTGTGCTCCTATGTATATGATGTATCAAGAAATTTTTGAATAACCTTGGAAAATGGCTCTTGGCAGGCTGCACGTCAAATAGAATTTTTAATCGGTAGGAGTTCCTTAGGATTGTTCACTTCCAGCTTGGAAGATGCAATGGGTATTGCCCAGCATCATGATGCAATCTCAGGTACTGCAAAACAGCACACAACTGATGACTACTCGAAACGGATTGCTATTGGCGCATCAAAGGTTCACAATTTCCCTTGCAGACACTTTTTTGTTAAAATGTCATTATGTTTTTCAAAGAAACGTTGATATATTAGCTACTCTTCTCATTCAGGTCGAAAAAGGTGTAAACATTGCTCTGACTTGTCTTACCAACTCCAACAAAACATGTGCATCCTCTACAGTAAAATTTAGTCAGGTGAGAAAATGTGTGATCTATATTTTGTGGCCCATTATTTCAGAATTTTTTATGCTTCTTCCATATTTTTGCCGTGGGCAGTAAATTTTCTTACCAAAAGGAACCTGATAGCCTCTAGTTACTTTAACTGTTTGGTATTATATCATACACTATTTTATACTATATTAGCTCTTTATAAATTGTTACAAGTTTTTCATCTGTAATTCTTAAAGAGCTTGATTACCTAATGAAGCTGTCTCCCTTGGTAATTGAACATATAGTGTCCACTTCTAAATATAAGCTACTGCCCTTCGACTGAGGAAGCAATTTCAGCAACAAAGCATTTAGTGAGTACTACATGTTTTGTCATTTTTATAGCAATTAATATTTTAGATATTTACATGGTCAGTTATTGCAGGTTGTAGTTGCTTACAATCCTCTTGGATGGGAACGTAGTGACTTCATAAGGCTTCCCGTAAGTGACTAAAAACATCACTCAACACTTCTTCAGAAATCACTGACCAAAATAACATTTGGATCAAGGATCAAGGTCATTTATAGAGGAAATATATACCCTAAATTTGTAAAAATACCAGGATAAATTTGCTGTGCAACTCCTTTTATTCCTTGCTTTTTGAGCATCTCTACTTGTGCAGTTACATGTCCTTTAAACATTTTCAGGTCAATGATGAAAACCTTGTTGTCAAAAGCTTTGATGGAAATATTGTTGTGTCACAAATAGTTGAGGTTGATAATGTGACAGGCAATTTAAGAAAGTTATATGTGAAGGCTTTTCTTGGAGTCGCAACAGACAAGGCCCCTAAGTATTGGCTAACATTTCAAGCTTCTGTGCCACCAATGGGATGGAATTCTTACTTCATTCTGAAATCAACTGGAGCTGGTGAATGACTTCATTTTAATATTTTATTTTCATCAAACTGCAAGTCCATGTGAAAATATTATTTTTTTATGCCAGCAAATAATATAATTCTTTTTGACGCATGAAACTGCTTAATCAATAGTGGAGTTATGATATAACAGAGTAAGGCATGGTGTATCACATATTCACATGTCTCATAACTAGCTTAAGTTGTTACATCAAATAATTACTTACCACAAGGGCTTCCAAACTTTATTTTGGCTATTTACACCAACTTCAACACTTATCACTATGTAAAATTGAAAAAAATAAGTCCTTACCCAGCAGGATTGGTTATAGTAATATTTGATTAAGATGATAGATTTTAAATTCGATCATTTTTTAAGTTAAGATACATAATTTTTTTCCTACCACCTGTCTAGGATACAACAATACTGAGTATGTCCCAGCCGTGGTTTCTCCAAGTAACCGCACAATTGAAGTTGGACCAGGGCATCTAAAGATGTCCTTTTCTTCAGCATCTGGACAACTAGAGAGGATAATCAATTCGGCCTCAGGAGTGAGTCTCAAAATAAATCTCTTATTTTAAATTAGTCCTACATATCTATCAATACAAATAAACTTTCAACTGCCATTTATCAATAGATGTATCTTATCCACATTCCGAACTTATGAAGGCTAGCTCATAAATGATCCATATATTGTTATTTGCAATGGATTTGACCTTTAACTTTTGATGCATTTGTACTAGTTGGAAACTTGTCATATTAGTTTTATTTAAACTGTAATATAATGAAGAATAGAATAATTATTATACTACTTAGTAATTATACTCTTTCTTATGGTTTATATCTACCTATGTTATCCAAGGATGATTGACATGCATCAAAGTTCTCTTTTTCCATGATATTCATTCAGTTGCACATTGTTAGTCTTGTGCGCATTAGGAAGTGCAAATTGTATATAATATAGTAAAACTAGATTATTGTTGATGCCACTATTAGATATAATCATATATAGGCACTATTTTTCTATCAAACTAGTGCAAGTATGACATGGTTCTCCTAAATATTACTTAATTTTTCGGTTTGCTATGTCTGCAGGACCAGTATTTTTAAACAAAAAAAAAATTGTCTACCACTATTCTCCTAAACAATGCATACCATTTGTCTATTGGGAAACATCAATACATTTATTCTTTGACAAATTGTTTCAGGTGGACTTACCGGTTCAACAAAGCTTCCTTTGGTATAGATCGAGTAAAGGAGATTCCTTGGACCCACAGGTTTTACTAACGCATGGACTTTTCTCAGTTAAGACATATATTTTGACAGCACTAATGTGTTTTTATGCTAGGCATCTGGAGCTTATATATTTAGACCAGATGGTAATACACCAACTATTGTTTCATCATCGGTAAGACCTTACAGGCTACCTATGTTACTATTTCAATTGATCTATCTTCCCATTGTCCTATTTTTAAAATGTATAAGAATAAATTTTCTGTTAATGGTAACTCAATTTGTTGGTTCTTGATGTATTTTACACAGTAATATTGCACAAAAAAGTGGCTTAAAAAAACATGGACACTATTGTTATTAACGGTAGTATAGGTTTTGTTGCATTTTAGCGTCAAGGACATAAAAAAATATAGATTGGAACTAGAGTTTTTTCCCACAATAGGGTACCCGATTTTCATTACTAAAGCAATGAATTTGCATAGTTCATATGTTTGCATGAAAGAACAAAACAAAGGACCAACTTTGCCTTAATCATAGGCTAAGGGCAACCACAAACCAACAAAGTTCAAAGAAATACTCTAGGTTTCCACCTTGACCAAAACTAGAATACCTCTGAATCTCATTGAGAGATGTGCCAAACAGTAGGGGTTGCAAAAGTTGGGGTAAAAGAGATAATAGATCTATTTTTTGATCAATTAAATGTTGGATCTCTCAATCGGCTATGGTCCTCGATATATATAGAGGGGTTGGTCTTATCCTGGCAGGAAACATATCCAAGATGTAATTTGCAAGTCTGTCACATCAAAACACGAGCCAGAACCAAGTTGAACTCAAACCAGACTTGGACTAGGAAAACTGGTCTACACACGCTCGCACTAAGACAACTCCTACAAGGGGGAGAGACGTCAGATTGAAGAGATTCACCAAGATTCAGAAAGATGATAAGGAGTTAAGTGTAACACACTATAGATTCTATTGGTGACTCTGCCTTGGGGTTGCTAACTCAGGTTATCAGCTAACTAGGCTAGCTACTGGGTGGTTGCTAGTTGGGTATCGTTTTTGTGTGGTTGTTAGATACTCCATACTGACTGACACATGTTCCTCTATATCGGCTAATAGGGTGGGTGGTCTCTAGATGACTTGGTTCGGCTCTGGTGGATGTACCGTGGGTTCATGGATACTCTAGTAGGATCCTTACATTTGAGTTACTAGTTTACTCTAGTGTTTTGACTCATCAGATGTACCAAAGTGCATAGTGGATGATTTGGTAGGAACTACGCGCTCTCTGGTTTACTAGATGTGAGGGTTTATAATTCAGTGACACTCCAATCTTAGGTTGGACACTATGTTGCTCTTGCTTTTAGGGTTTGGGTGCCTCTAGCACGGGATTTATTAGGTTCACGGGAACCTATCGGACGTTCCGTCTCATTGATGGGTTCTCCACCAACTAGGCAACAAAAATCTATGCTCCATGTTCTAGGACTGGTTGATTGCTTATTCGAGGTGAAAAACATTCGTGCATGTGTACTAGTTTTCTAGGGCATTCTTAGGGATTCTCTAGGATATGGCTAGTCGACTCTTTAGCTAATAGGTGCACCTATTGGTTTACCTAAATCTCATCCCATGAACTAATAGTGACCAATTCATGAGATTGGGTAAGAAGGCTTACAACAACATCAAGATCCACAAGATGTTAATCTCTATGATAATGGATTGAGCTCATCTTGCCTTTTGTGGTGAGTGAGATATAACTACACTCCATGATCCATTCATGCAAGAGAGATTGGGATAAGGGTTCGATAGAAATCCACAACCAAAGAGACGAGAGGTCTTGAGCTAACCATGATCACTAGGCAAGGATGACTTGGCCAATGAGATGATGATCTTGGATTGCATTCCTCCACTTCATCTCCACCTTCACCTTCATCTTCAACTCCAACTCCATATTCTCTCTAGTTCATCCTCACTCTTGTTCTTCTAGAGAGAGAGGGAGAGGGTGACAAATGGGAGAGTGAGTGAGTTGGAGCTACATTCAGTTGGTGCTAGATATTTCCACTTCGTGCATGTGACATATGGGTCCATGGCTAAGCTGATGACAACTCATCGTCCATTCACTACATGTAGTTTTGTCACCAGTGGATGATCTGATTACTGTAATACTCGATTTTAAGGACAAAACTAGATATACAACATATGTGAGTCTTAAAAGCTAAATCTCGCCTATAGCTACAAATAAGGGGTAATATCAAAAGACAATGCATAAATTATATAACATACTTAATAAATCCGAGATAACCTTAGGCAAGAAACAACAAAAGATACTCCAAACTTTGGGTATTAACTCCACTCTATATGATCCAAACTAACTGGTTGATCACAAGCCCAAAACTTTTCATGAACGGTGTGGGGAAAATAGCAAGAGTGAGTCCATGTCTAACTCCACAAATATAGCAAGAAGGTCTTAGATCCCTATTGGGCATTCTTAACGTCATTACCAAAAGTAGACTTAGTTTTCTATTTCTGATAACGGCGCCAAAAATGCCAAACCTATCCCTCATGCCACTTAATCCAAGTTGTCATCCCCAGCATGACATGAGAGACGTAGTATTGAAATATGCAATTGCGCTTCTGAATAAATAATAAATGAGATCTGTAAGCGCACAGATTAATACCGATGTAGCATTTTAACTGGGAAGTATTCCAGGTATCGTTATTTATATTTTTACCACTGGGAAGGGATTACTAACATCAGTGTTGATTATGGAATGAAATATGGAACTGAGTATCTATCATTGCATGTGTAATAGAGAGCA
>Ga0182004_10004238_pt1 | contig 11542 bp, 11 predicted proteins | sample Sormic07211540_1_FD_120479 | JGI IMG/M metagenome (GOLD analysis project Ga0182004, IMG submission 120479) | Endophyte microbial communities from Sorghum bicolor roots, Mead, Nebraska, USA - 072115-40_1 MetaG | ecosystem: Host-associated > Plants > Roots > Unclassified | place: USA: Nebraska...
GGGTGGGGGTGGGTTTGGTTGGTGGGGTGGCGGGGGGGGGGGCGGGGGGGGGTGGGTGGGGGGGGGGGTGGGGGCTACATTTGTTTAGCGGGAGCACGTTTTGTTTCCCTTTTTGATCCGTTCCCAGCTGGACTGGGCGGCACGAGTTTCGGTGCACTCCCACTCGCACGCCGGGGCGTGAGCGTGGGGCGGCCTCTTGTTCGGGACAGACCGGGCCGGACTCCCACGACCCATGTGGTCACCGAACAACCACACGGGGTGACGGTGCCACGAGCCGCACAAGTCAAATTGTTCAACGGACAAGAAAAGGAACGGATGCGACACTCTGCACTGTGCATTTCTAGTTTACGGCGGCGTAACGTAAGGTGTGACCGGTGGACCAGTGGTTGGAGTATTTCGTATGCAGCGAGAGCGGCGAGATCCCGTCCCGGGAAGCCCGACGTACTCCTCCCTACATAGGAGATCCCGGCGCGGCTCTCGTGCTTCGCCGAGGTCTCGACGGTTCCTCCCCGGCTCCCGGCGTTCTGACGGCTCCTCTCGGCTGGCTAACCACTTGATCATCTAGCTCCTTCACACGCGCCAAAATCATGAAGTTGTCATGGCTCCCAAGGTCCCCAACTAGGATTTGATTAAGAACAAATTGGGGAACCTTGAGAAAGAGGGAGATTGAAACGTGCCGAGATCAACATCGCCGGTTCAATCAAGGACCCTGAAAACACGTGACTCATCACGTTACCCGGCTTCGCATCTTCTTCCTTCCCCGGTGGTCTTCCTCTCCATCCCGCCATCCTTGAGCCCTTCTTGTCCTACCCTGCCTTTTTCATCTGCCGCCCTCAGTCGGTGGCTTCCTCGCCGTCGACTATGCCGCTGGTTGCACCGCCCACCACCGCCCGTCGACCCCATCCTCCCCCCTAAATATAGTGAAGCTTATTGTCTTCATCCCATCCTCACTCCCGCCCCCGTCCCTTAACCATACCCGCCCTAATCCCCAGGCAGGACGCTAGCTACGTCGTGACGCCCCCACCACTAGCCCCGTCCAACAGCCATCTCACTCGCCTCCACTGCCCCCAAACCCCTTTGTAAGGCCGCTGGAGAATAGATCTACTTACCTAACCCGGCAAACTCCTCGTCTCCGACGCCGATGACGCCGATGAGCTCCTCGCTAGAACCCTTGCCCCGTTGTTGTCTTCTTCTTCATTTCTGGTGGGGCACAATCACGGGCACGAGCGTTGTGTGCTCGGCTCCAAGGTGACGCAAAAGAAATTTCATTCAATCAATGGAATATAAAGTTGTGGACTGCAGCTTCAAGCATAGTTATGGGCTGCAGCTTCAAGCATCCACTAATGAAACTACGACTTTCTAAAAAAATAATGAAACTACGAAAATATCTAAATGAAAAGAAAAAACAATGTTATGCACTATATAAAGATAACTATATATACCGATGATGCACATTATGGTCTTATGGAGTACACACCATAAGAACCAGATATTAAAGGCACGCGTTTCAAAATAAATTAAGGAAAACTATACATGACCATTGACAATTTTTTTTCTACCAATAATGTAAATTTATTATTGTATTCAGTACAGTCCTAAAGATGAAAAGAACAAAAACAAAAGTAAACAGAAGTATTTTTCAAAGAAAAAAAGCCCGGTCTATATTATGGCAAAAAGGAGAACATACTATATGCAAATCTAAAATTCTTTGGAAAAAGAGAATCCAAATAAGCATCGGATCTATCGTCCTACGTGAGTAATCTGGCAATTGATCTTTAAGGCGAAAAGGCAACTATTGATCCACACAAGAAAAGGTATAAGATGAGCAAAATTTAAATTTACCGGAAGATCTTTGTGACAGACATGCACCAGAGACTCATCAAGAGCGGACAAATACAATAAAAAAAATCAAATAAACAATCTCAAATTACCATGATAAAAAGCTAGCTACCCGCGTAATGCTATTTACACGCATCATCTTGCTAGTATTCATAATTTAAATTGGTATTTGCCTAAGGCTTTTCCAATAACATTTTACTATGACAACCCATAGAGAAATCCTTTACACAGGATTCATTTTATCTAGGAGGCATTTATCACATAAAGAATTTCATAAACAACATATACGCTTACATGTCAGTGTGAGTAATGTCGTCTTTGTGCTATGGTCTACCGGGTGATGATCTTGATGCCAGGATAGATTTACTCACTTTATACTTGAAGAAACAGATGCGACAGTGGGTGCATAAACAAGGTTGTTGCAATTTTAGTGAGACCAAGTTTGGTGATACTATACCCACTTGCAGTCCGGTAACAATTCATAGACTGTGGGTTGGCATAAACAGGGTTATTGCAATTTTGATGAGGCCAAGTTTGGAGATACTGTACTCAGTTGCAGTCCGGTAACAAGTACAATAATCCAATTCACTTATCTTAAGGGTTTTGCCTCCCTGCTGAGAGTGAAATTATGCATTGTTGGACCATCTCTTGGACTCTTCTCTTCAGAAGCTTATCTTTCACGCCAGAAAGCATGCTGCGGTAGAAGATCTCCAAACGATTAAGTTCATCAGTGTCTGCTGCATCCAAAATGTTCTCAAATTCCTTTCTGATATCAAAGACAGAAGATTCCTGAAGTGAACGTGGTAGCGCCCGTTCATCAAGTGGCTTACGAAAGATTGAGATGTGAAGTATATTGGCATATCTCTCCATCAGTGTCAGTTTTGATCTTAGGAATTGCAACTCCTCTGAGGCAGCAGATAGCTTCTGAGTTAACTCGGTGCTAGTGCGATCATTCACTCTTGATGTTGATCCTCCCGCTTGGTCCTCATGGATCTCTTGGAAGTTCTCATCAAGAGGAGGCCACATCACAACACAGGGTATGTAACTGTCAGCAGTCTGGCCTCTCCCAAGTACACCACTGCGGCCTCTGCCCCATGCCCACATCCTATACCCATCACCAGCAACAAGAACAGTGTGTGCAGCTCCACAGGAGATCTGCACTGGACCAAGAAACCTGAACCCATTTGTCTCAGGAGACTGAACCCTTATTGGATATAAAGCATCCCCTTCATCAACTCCCGAAAAGCTAGCATCTGGGCACAGTCCAAGACCTCTCTCCATTCCCCAGCACCACACCTCTCCATCAGAGGAGACTATGGTTGTGTGGAACAATCCACAGTCAAGAGAAATAAGGAAGGATCCGGTTGGTAGTCCATCGACAGGTTGTGGTGAGCAAATGGTGGCTGTGGTTCCATGGCCAAGCTGCCCCTTGTCACCAAGGCCAAATGTCCAGCACCGAGATTCTATCTGGTCAGAAGACTTCTTATTTGCGAGGACTGCAGTGTGGGAAGCCCCGCATGCAATTTCATACACCTCCCAAGAAGATCCTTCGCTAAATGCTGAGATAAGCACAGGACGAGATCTACTTTCCTTGTCACCTAGACCCAACTGACCATGGTTGTTATTTCCCCAAGCATAACAAACAAGGTCACCTTCAGTATAGGTCTCGCCAACACTAACTGCAGCTACTACATGCTCATTACCACAGGCAACCTTAACAACAGTGTGTCCATGGAAATCCCACACAGGTAGTGGGATAGAGCTACTCGAAATACATAACTCTCCAGCATCAGTCTGCTGTGGGCAACTTCCCCACATCCAAAGCCCCCCCAAACTGTCTATGGCAAATGACATCATGCCACCAGCTTTGACAGAAGACAGCTGTAACATAACATACATCACGGTTATCAAAATAGAAAGCTAAACTTTCTTAACCATCTTAAAGCTTATATGGTTTGTGAATTATTAAAACTGATGGTACGCTCATACCTTTAAACAAGTCTGATCACGTGTGTTCTGGTCTTCATCATTCAGTGTTTCAGGAGAACCTAGATCCTGAAATTGCTCAACCAAACATGGAAAAAGGGAATTCTGATCCCCATAACCAAGTTGACCATCCATTAAATAGTCAAGGAAGTGAAGTACACCCAACAATGGCAGGGATATCAGTTGAGAGATTTGCAGCTAAAAAAGTTAAAAATAAAGTCAAAGAGGTGTAAAGGATACAGAGATTGTAACCCCATGACCAGAGTGAACCTTCATCTGCCACATTGAACTTATTCAGCAATCAGTATGCACCCATTTCACATGTATGCTGATGGATCGTGTTAAATTGCTTTTGGCACAAAAAGATGCAGCGATAAACATTTTGCACATAATGGAATTAAATACTCACAGCAAGTGCAAACCGTAAAGTTATATTCATTCGAAAACCTAGATAATCTACGGATTTTTCTCTGTAGTGGCCAGTGTGACGTGGTGGATTCAGCCTTTTTTCCTTTTTCATAAACTGTGGATTCAGCGGTTCAGCCATTTAATAGCAGGAAGTCCTAGAAGACCCTGTTCGGTTTGCTGATGCTGATTTATTGTGAGAGCATGGTTCCTTCGTTGAAAAAGTACCGTTGATAAGTTCAGGTGAGAAAATTGGAAGGCAAAGATATTGAATGGCATGTGCAGGAGCGGCCGTAAACTTTGGGACACAGTAACGCAAACCCAATTCTACGTGGCTGGTCAGAGTGTTGTAACTACTCGCGTACTTCTTCTAGAATAGCTTAACTTGGAGCACACAACAGCTTCACAACAAACATAAGCAGAGAGCGGATGAGGTAACAGAGCACGAACCGTCCAGCGCAAGGCTATGGTAGGCACCAGCGGCGACGGCGACGAACCTGGGCCGCGGTGTCCCGCCGGCAGAGACCGCGGGCGCCACCGCGGTGGGGACCAGCTCGTCGTCCTCGCGGCCGGTCCCGAGGCGACCGAACGGCCCCCTGCCCCAGGAGTACACCTGCCCGTCACCTGCAATTAGAGAGAAGCCACGAAACCTCACATCAGATCACTGAATACTAAATCCCGGCGAAGGGGAGCAGGAGAATTCGCGCGAGTAAGTGGTGACTCCACTCACCCGTGAGGGCGAGTGTGTGGGCCTCGCCCGCGGCGACGGCGACCACCTTGGGCGGCATCTGCGGGCGGCGGCGGGAGTGGGTGGAGAATGGACGGCACGGTAGATGAGGAGGATGGGGAGGGGAGCGTGAGCGAGGACGCGGGCATTACAATTCACAAGTGGAGGCGCCGCATTACCGCGAGCGGCGGGCGAGCTGGGTTAAAGGTTGCCGCGGCGGTAGGAATTCAGGCAAAGGAGAGGCGCTGAGGACGACTCCAGTGACCCGGACGGACAGCAAGGCACCGGCAAGTCGGCAAGTCATCGCTGAGCGAGACCCGATCACTTTGGACCGATTTTTCCGAGGTCGCCGGCGTAGGGGATGAGATCGGGATGCACATGTTCCCTCTTCCGATGATCCGATCCGTCCACGGCTGGGTTTGTACGTGTCGCGCGTTGCGTCGCTGCGGACGGGCCTGCCGAGAGCTCGTGGCATATTCGCGGTAGTTGGTGTGATGATTGGGGGCAGTGGAGTGTTGGCACGGGACTCAACTGGATCTTTAGACCGCGAAACTGCACGTTCACATCCATGTCATTCTAATCTGTACAAACAAGCAGCGCGTAGTAATATTACATCGCCTTAAACATGTTTTTGAGCTCAGTCGATAGCTATCTTACAGGTACACGTACAGCACTCTCGCAGGATTGTGAACCCAGACAACATTGAGGTGACGCGGCGCATCAGCATCCAGGAGGGTATGGGTTCAGTTGAATACACAGTACGAGTACACACAGAGGTGCATCGGATCACACCTCCTCACGGACTTGACAACCAGATGACATCGATGACGGCGGAAGCCGCGAGGAAGACGCAGCTGAGGAAGGCACACGCGATGGAGACCGCCGAGAGGTCGCAGAAACGTGGCAGGGGCTTGCAGAAGTTGGGGAGGGCCGTGTGCCGGATGCCGGTGCGGTTCAGATTGGCCACCGCCGCCGCAGCGGATCCAGCGCTCATCATTGCAAGCGAAAACACCTGTCATGTTGGCAGTAGATAGCTGTTATCCTTTGCATTCCATGGAAATGCTGACCATTCATTCATAGGGCTCCAGATGTTCAGGTTGTATTCGATGTGGTAAAGAAAGTTATCTCTTTGTAATGATACAACTAACGAGGTTAGATTATGCTAGTAGCTTGGAAGATAGGTTAGCCTGGGCTCGATTGGTCAAAAGGCAAGGATGAGCCGATGAACCACGCTTTGGAAGCAAACAAATTAAAAAGCTAAGGACAAGCATCGGAAATAAAAACCAAGTCTCCAGGATTCTTATATGGATGCTGGATTATATGGTTGTCGTGTTACGCTACGTTCAGATATCCTATCCACAACCACTTTAATGTTACTTTGACAAATGATATAGTAATAAGATACCAATAAAAAGAAGATACTACATCCATATCCAGCAAGAGCTGTCTATGATCTGACCGGTACACAAATATGCAGCACACTACTGAGGCATTTTAGATCTGTGATGATTTGGCGTCGCTACCTTCTCTCTTGTAACTCTCCTGACAGCTTCAGTTAGCTGGAGCTCTCTTTTGGAATAAAAATCTGATGGGGAAGCTCTCTCCCTGTTTGAATTCAAAAAAACTACTAAGGCATTTTCTAATTGGAGACGTCACATGGAAAGTTCATGTTGTTTGTGTGATATTCTGTTAGAAGCTCCACCTGATGACTCGAATAAAAAGTTGGCCCTGTTTAGTTTCCCACCTAAAAAATTTCCATCCATCCCATCAAATCTTTAGACACATGCATTGAACATTAAATGAAGATAAAAAATAAACTAATTACATAGTTTGGTTAAAAATCGCGAGACGAATCTTTTAAGTCAAGTTAGTCTATGATTAGCCTTAAGTGCTACAGTAACCCACATGTGCTAATGATGGATTAATTATGCTTAATATATTTGTCTTGCAGTTTCTAGACGAGCTATGTAATTTGTTTTTTGATTAGTTTCTAAAAATCTCTCCCGACATTCTTCCGACACATTCGATGTGACACCCAAAAAATTTTCATCTCCAATCTAAACAGAGCATAAGCTCATTAGATTTAAACAGGTAGGGGCAGAATTGGATAAACTTGGGCTTTAGAAGTGGGCCTGTTCGGCTTCTCGTCAACACCATGCTCTGCGGCTGCTGCGTGGCATGACACGAAAACACTGTTCGCCGGTTGTGTAGCAGACCAATTAATATATTTTTTAATTGTAGATTTAAATTTTTCTCTAAGTCTCTAACTCTAAGATTAAGTAAAATAGCTTGTAGGTTCATTTCACCTCACCAAAGTGCCTTTATACATGGGTAGATGTATTCTTGAAAGTGTGATCATAGCCCAGGAATTGGTAGATAGCTTACACAGCACCAAAGAGTTGGGTATACTGCCTCCGTCCCAAATTAATTGTCGCTTTTAGTTTCTGTGCCACAAGTTTAACTTGATTTATAAAAAATACGTGCAATATTTGTAACTTCAAATAAACTTTTATTTTAGATAAAACTAAACATAACCCTACAAAATTTGACATTTTACAATTCATCGTTCCAAAGTAGTTGATATTTTGCATTTTGTATTCCACAGGGAACTAAACAGGCCCTTAGTGTGCTAAGAAGCCAAAAAATTTATTACAAAAGTCTACAGCAAAAGGTCAAAGGCCAAAAGCTGCAGCTCAAAGAAATGGACCCTAAATTGTTCTACTCATTTTCCAGCAAGATCTTTGTCTAACTAGTCCAAACTCGAAGTTGAACTAACTCAACTAACACTACCTACACTGGCAATGGCTGCTGACCCGCCCATCAAACATCTAGAGAAAGCACAAAATACATGATGCAGCCACAACAAACAAGACGAAATATAGTACTATAAAACAACAAATACTAGAAGTATAGTGACGCAAAAAATACGATAATTAGATGGACGTCGCAAAATCACATAAAAATGGTCAAGAAGGCAAGAACTAGCAGACCTGATCCCCGGCAAAAAGCAGCCATGCGTGGCGTCTAGAAGGAACAATGGGGGATTTCTTCACGGCCTTGTGTGCAATCAAGAGGAGTTGTGCCAGCGAGTAGGCAGCTGAAGCTGTAGACATCGCAACCAAGAATCTAAAATCATGAACAGCACCACCGGAGCAAGTCAGTATTTTCTCTAAGCATCAGTACACATTTCAACTTCAAACGGCGCAAAAACTTACTGCAGGGAATAAGAAAAGGACCAATTGGCATCGAGCGGGATCTCGATGCCAAAGATGGTGAGAATGCCTCGCTGCTTGGAGGACACCATTAGCGACATCGAGAGCAGTGCCATCACCATGGCTACAGCTCGGGTTGCCACCATAACCACACCCAGCCGTGGCCATCTTGGCACCGGAGATGTGGTCACCTGAAGAGCCTCAGGCTCCAGCACCATCTTGCTCCCCGCCGGTGGCATCTGGATGCCGACCACCGAGTCACTTCGGCCATTACCAATGGAACCCATCGGTGCTGCTCCTGGCTGGTTTGGTGTTTACTAGTAGACGGTTCAGTTTAGGCAGCCTTTTTCCCTTTTAGCATTAGGCATTAGAGCAAGTATTATAGTAGGCTGTAAGCCAGCTAAATGCTGAGGTGGATGAGAGAGAAGAGGAGAGAGAGTAAAAGCGGGATGTAAGCTTACAGCCGGCTCAGACACAAAAACCAAGAAAGTCTGCGAGACAGACAAGTGGGCCATGTATTAATAGTGATGAGCTAACTATTATATGAGTGGGCTGCAAAAAGGCTGTAAAGAAGTTTTACAGCCCGCAGCTGGCTGTATTATAATACTTGCTCTTAGCATGTTGTGGCAGCAGTATGTGGTGCACCCGTGAGTCCTGTCTGCACTTGCTGTTCGACAGTATTTGGAGACCAGACATGGAGACAAAACAGCTCAGCTTTCCAGTACACTAGTGATAGGATTTAGCAGATTGCGGCAGTACTTGCCACGTGTCATGTGGAAGAATCTTATTTGAAAACTGGTCACTTTAATCCTGTGTATATTTCCTATAAAAAAATAATTCAGTGTATACTTAACTATACTTTGCAGTCAGGTACCGAGTTTTATCGGGTGTGTGACCCCACCAATATAACCAATGAAAGACTCAAGAAGCACACAGACACCGATTCTTCATTATGAATCTGGTAATTGAAATTTAGCATCTCTCAGAGTCAAGCTCAATTGCGTACAAGTAAAAGAATTTGATGGGAACATATCTCTAGACATGGATAAAAAAGACGGATGCTAACCTAGTTCGAGCAAGTAATGGAAAAAATATTGAAGTGTAAAAATGGCATAGAACTTATAAAGAAGAAAAAAATACCTGTGTGATTACCAGATGTTGATGCTGATGCTAATTTGTTGTGAGAGAAAAACATTGTTCTGTGGTTGGAAAAGTACGGCGGTTGAGTGCAGCCGGAATCAGACGTACTTTTCTTGTTTTCCTTCTTACATTTGCTTCAGCAAATACACTTGTTGTGAGGTCCGTGCGGCCACACTTGGCACACATATCGACCAACGCACCGGGCAGTGTCACAACAAGCTGGCCAGAACGCTAGAACTGTAAGATGCACTTGTGCATCTGCTTGGACAAGCCAACATCACCAAGCGCAAAGCATGCCAACACAAAACTCACCATGACCAGATGATCCGGTGCCATGCCGTGCCTCCGCAGCTCATGAAACAACGTCAACGCCTCCTTGGACTCGCCGGCTTGCGAGAAGCCGCTTATGAAGGCGTCCCCCGGTTCGTGTTTTCGTCGAACACCCTGCGGGTCCGGATCGCCAGCCTTCGCGTAGCCGCTGATGAGCGCGCTCTCGGTGAAGGTCTGGCGCGAGAGGCCGCCCTTGGCAGCGGCGGCGTGGAGCTACAGGCGTAGGGTGGAACCGGCGGGTTCGGCCTTTGTCGCGGCCTTGAGGACCGAGAACGTGTCGCGGTCGCGCCGTGGGGCGTGGGCTATCATGCACACGGCGGCGCGGAGCGGGGCGACGGCGAGCTGAGGCGGAGGTAGGCACAGGGTCACGGCGTTGGAAGGGCAGCAGCAGGAGGCCGCGGCGTGAATCACGGCGGGAGGCTCACGTCGGTACAGGACTCGAGCCGGGCGGCGGCAAGGGTCGGCGAGGTGGGGAGCCACGTCGGTGCAGGACTCGAGCCAGGCAGCTGCAAGGTCGGCGAGGTGAGGGAAGCCGGAGGGAACCGAGATGCGCGGTGTGGCGAGGGCGGGAGGAGACGGCCAGACGGGTGCATGAGCGGCGGGCATAGCACGCACATCAGCAAATTTGAATTCTTGCGGAACGGTCTCTGTTTTTTTTTTCTTTTTTTTTTTTTGCTCCCTGAAGTTGGAGCTGGTTTACAGAGTAGGAAGCAAAAAGTTCATACGAAATTTCACAAAAATTAGGACCTTCAACTCCATCAGGAGTTTAGAATTTCACAGAAACATGTTCGGTTTTGTTTTTCCAACACTACTTCAGTTTTTGAGTAAAAGCCTCTCGCAACAAACCAATGCAGCCAAGGCGACATCTACCTTCACGGTCTCACCATGATCTCCTCCTCGAGCCGCTGGGCGACGCCACGCGCGAGTTTGTCCAGGAACGCCACGAACCCCTCTAGCGTCCAGCCCTTCACCGGGTCGGCCTCGAACGACCAGCTGACCGCGCACCCGGCCGGGTCGTGCTCCACCCGCACGGTGGCCCGGTACCTGCCGAAGCCCTTGTTGCTGTCCAGCAGCTCGTAGCTGTACCACCGCCCCGCGTGGTCCGTCTCCAGGAGCCGCTCCTTGGACCACCCCACGGGCTCCCCCGGCGCGGCCATGTTCACGGGGCCCTCGCAGTAGCGCACGCACCCGGGGGCGTCGGGGCGGCCCTCGCCCTCCGGCTCCGGCTCCGCCGCGCCGTCCACCTCCATCTCCACCACGCGCCGGCACGTCCGCACCGTGGACACCCACCGGTCCAGGGAGCAGAAGTCGCCCAGCAGCGCCCACGCCTCGTCGGGCGTCGGCCCGGACGCCACGGCGCGCACCGTGCCGCGCCACAACACGGCCGCCGCCTCTTCTTCCCGGGACGTGTCGTGATCCATGGAATGGAGTGGAATCGTGCGGCTTTTGTGTGTGACTGAGTGTGTGTAAAGTGGCGATGCGATGCGAGACGTGCGCGACGGCGAGACGTGGAGTCAGCTGGTCCTCGCTGCAACGCCGTCGACTGCTGGCATGTACAAGTGTCCACCCGCAACTGGGCAGAGTAGCCTGAATGCCTGATGCGCGTGGCCATGCATGGTTGGTACAAAGGTCAGTCACATGGTGAGATGTCACTCGCTGAGGTGTATAAAAGTGGTCGTGTCCAATGGGCAATGGCTGCCGTAGAGAGAGAACCAAAACGTTCAGGCATAGCTTAGGCCTTGTTTAGTTCCAAAATTTTTGGCAAAATGAACACTGTAGTAATTTCGTTTGTATTTGACAAATATTGTTCAATCATGGACTAACTAGGCTCAAAAGATTCGTCTCGTCAATTCCAACTAAACTGTGCAATTAGTTTTTATTTTTATCTATATTTAATACTCCA
>Ga0182004_10004239_pt1 | contig 11542 bp, 2 predicted proteins | sample Sormic07211540_1_FD_120479 | JGI IMG/M metagenome (GOLD analysis project Ga0182004, IMG submission 120479) | Endophyte microbial communities from Sorghum bicolor roots, Mead, Nebraska, USA - 072115-40_1 MetaG | ecosystem: Host-associated > Plants > Roots > Unclassified | place: USA: Nebraska...
AATCATGCACTAACTAGGATCAAAAGATTCGTCTCGTGATTTTCAGCTAAACTGTGTAATTAGTTTTTGTTTTCGTCTATATTTAATGTTTCATGCATGTGCCACAAGATTCGATGTGACAGGAAATCTTGAAAACTTTTTGGTTTTCAGGGTGAACTAAACAAGGCCTTTCCGTTTCTAGAATTCCACAGTAATCACGACCCTAATCTCACCTCACCTCTCACGTGGACGTGATCTCTTGTCTCTGATTCTCTCAACCTGAATTCCTATTCGGCAATCGGCATACGGCTTGTCGACAGTAGCAAGGAGAGGATCGGAGGCAGGCGCCACGCGGCACCAACCAGCATGGTATGAATCTAAAATTTATTTAATTAGTCCTTGTTTAGTTCCTAAAAATTTTCTTTCATCTCATCACATCGAATCTTTGGACATATATACACGGAGCATTAAATATAGATAAAAAAATAACTAATTACATAGTTTGTACCTAACATTGCGAGATGAATTTTTTGAGCCTAATGAGTTTATGATTGGACACTAATTGCTAAATAAATACATCAATCCATTGTTGGATGAGATTGATATTGAAACCATCATCGATGGCTTCACATCAAAAAATGTTAGAAGAAATTTTTGAGGTAATTTACTATGTATACAAATTATTTCATATGAATATTGTTTTTGCATTCACTTAACTATTTATTAGTAATATTTTGTATATATAGGTGTATATATTGCCATTGGGTAATACTAGTATTATTATTATGTTCATGTAAAAAAGGTCTAAAATTTTAGCTTTCGTTCTACGTCTAAAATTACTCAGGACCGGCCCTGTATGGAGTTCCAACACTTACGCAAACCCTCCTCCATTCCAATGGACCATGAGGTTCAGCTCCAGCTCCAGATAGGTGGCCAAGAATTGAAGAAGCAGCAGCAGCAGCAGCACGCATGCCCTCAGAAGCTTCAGCGGATCGATCCACGGTCTGTCGCGCGACCACATACAGCCGATGGCGATGGCGATGGCGAAGGCACATGGCCGGCCCATCTCGTGCTGCCTCGGAAGGAACAGCGACCGATCCATCCAGAGCTCGGCAACTCGATCCCTGCTATGGAACAAGCAGAGGCGATCGAAGCGGGTCCGTGTCGCGCGTGCCAGGATTCTGATCTGCCTTCACCGGCGTCGTGGCTGCGGCGCGGCCACGTACGCACGCATGTGGTTCTTTTTTCTTTTGCCGCCAAAGCTTCTTCTCAGTCCGCTGTACCTTGGTGTCTTGTTCCGCTGTACCTGTGTGCACTGTTGCTAGCGCGGCATATGAGACCATACCCGGCAGTACGTATTCTACTGATCCGAATACACTTGGTCATCTCTCGACGTCTTATCCTAGGCTAGGCTGTTTAGATTTGAAATTTTTTGGCTAAAGAGAATTTTTTTTTGGAATTGGAGCTTGGGAACTAAACAGGGTCAAAAAAATTTGTAGCCAAAATTTTGAGCTGCAACTATGCACGCACTTCTATGGAAACCCACTAATGACAACTGCAACTGCATGCAGCCCAAGTTGTCTCAGAAAAAATTTGTCAAACTAAACACCTAAAATTGCGTCTAACCACAAAAAATTTTACCACTTTCGCCAAAAAATTTCAAATCTAAACAGTGCTCCATGACGTGATTGACGCCTTGACGGCATGTCTTTGGGACAAAATCAGACAAGGAACACGTGTTTTTTTTTGCTCCTAAGGGCACGTGTGCTTGCAATATGGACCACATGTAGATTCGTGCTCAGCGTCTCTCTCCTACCGAATACAAACCTCAACGTATTATACTGATCCAAATACATTTGGTCATCTCTCGACGTCTTTTCCTACACTAAGTCACCTATACTGCTCCATGACGTGATTGACGCCTTGACAGCATGTCTTTAGGACAAAATCAAACAAGGAACAAGCGTTTTCTTTTGGCCCCTAAGGACACGTGTCCTCACAATATGGACCACAAGATTCGTGTTCAGCGTTTCTCTCCTGCTGAGTACGAATCTCAAAACAAATCATGTGATTCACGTTTTGAGGACATGTGCTTTTAGAGGCAAATTTTACTTTACTGCAGTCTCCCTTTTTTCTTTTCAGTTTTTGTTTATATCTTAAAAAAAATAGAAGTGGGCACACGTTTTGATATTCAAGTTTTTTTTAAAAACATCTTTTATTGAGAAATAATATATATATATATATATATAGGTAGTCTAATAACATGTAGCGCGTTTTGCTGGACTATCTGGACAACTAAAAATGATATTTCCTTTATGAACAAACAATAATTTCGTTTAACTGAGGTCTTGTTTAGATGCAAAAACTTTTGAAATTTTGATACTGTAGCACTTTTGTTTGTATTTGATAAACAATATCTAATAATAGACTACCTAGGTTTAAAAGATTCGTATCACGATTTACAGACAAACTGTACAATTAATTATTTTTTATGTATATTTAATACTCTATACATGTGTTGTAAGATTCGATATAAGAGGGAATCTTTTAAAATTTTGAAATTTTGAAGGGATCTAAACATGCCTTAACAATTGTTGACATTCAGCTTGATGAAGCATTGTTGTCCATGTATGCATCATGTTTCTCATGCCTTGGTTGTGGTTGGTTTCGAGCCACATATTTGAGTGGTTCTAGGCTTCATTTTGTTAGACCTAGTTATAGATGCAGATATTTATAAATATGAGCGTACACTTATCTTTATGAACGTATACATATACACCTTACTTATGAGCACCTCTAAAGAATCGAGTTGAACCGGCAAATCTCGAGATTGACGAAATCACCGCAGACGCCTGACTATCGAGAGGCACGTCGTCTATCACTGAAAGCATGTCGCCGTTAAATTCTAAAAAAAACTAAAAAAATACGAGCACCTATGTTAAGTCAGGAACTTGAGCCGAGTGGATAGGTTTCACCACAAAATATCCAACCTGCTAACCTATGATCATCCTAGCTATAGAAATCTAGCATGAGGTGGTGGACACAGCTTGGCTGCTTTGCTCGTAGCTCGCCGTGCACTTCATGTGCACACTACAGTAACAGGCTCGTACTTATGCACGAACAAACCAAACAGCTAGTCAGCTATACCAAGCTAAATTGATTCCCCACCCCACCCACACAAAAAAAAGCTACCAAGGCTAAATTTGCCATGCTACTTTTTTTTTTCGTTTTTGCTTTTCTTCATCTAATAAAATGAACGACAAAACTTTTGTCGAACCTTTCAGAAAAAAAAAATGTCATGCTAGCAGGTAGCGCATGAGGTGCACACAATTTGTTAGTGCCATATTCGTTCATTGATTCATTCTGCTTAGGGTCATTGTGTCGACCCTGAACATGTTACGGGTGCATTACATAGGGATCCAAATTCTCTTACAAACGTCTATTTAATTAATTAGTGAACTAAATTATTTTCACAAATTGTTTGGCAAGCTGATAGAATCTAGGTTCTTGGAAGGAAGGCAAAAACATTGTTTTATATGAAAAAAAATATCATAGAAATAGACCTTACCTAAGTTCAGTATTGAATGAATAATTCTCATTCTTCGGCATACATGCAATTCGATCAGAGTTAATCCCTCTATAATGCACGTCACGCGACAGCCGATTTAATTTCCTGAACAAAAAACTACTGCCATTGCCATTTGGTACAGTATACGAGGAGAAGCTACCTCCAGAAAGCAGAATATGAATATGAATATGAATGCTGCTACCTTGAGTTGGACAAGCAGGAGACCGGTCGATCGACTGGTCTGCCTCCGCCTCTCAGCAGTGTGGCGATGTGTAGCAAAATCGCCTCCACACTCAAACGCAAAAAAAAAAAAAGGAGGTGGGACTGAGACCTGTAACTCCAGTGTGCAAGCGATCGGAATTGAGAGATAGAAATGCTCAGGAAGAGACGAAAGTGGCGTGCATCCAAAATTTTAGGGGAAAAAACACCACCACGCACCACGGTTTGACTTGTGTCCTTTTGACATTTTGGGACTTCTCCGAAACTTAAGGCTTGTTCGATCTATGTATGAGAAGCAATTGAAGTAAGGTCCCGTTTTGGCACGTCTGTACTTCACTTAAAGCTATTTTTAAAGGCTTTTAGCTCTATGAATAACTCTATCGATAGAACTAGAGCTATTTTAGTAAAACGTTTGATAAAACAGCTTCTTCATTAAAATATGCTTTCATAGAATACTACGTAGAATGAGCTGAAGCTGAGAGAAGCCACTATTTTTAGCTCATTCGCACGCCAAAACTCTGAGAGCACGTTTTAGAAACTTTATCCCCCGTTTGGTAAAAAAGGGCTCCTGAAGACGTTGGAGAAGTTCATGTTACTAAGGCCAAGAAGTGGCGCATACAAATGAGATGAGATGAAGAGGTCCGGTGTGGAATATGACTATAGTTTAATGAGAGTTTTATAGATATTAAATAAGCTACCACTTAGCAAATATATCGATGACATAATATTAATAAAGAGAGTGATATTCAAAGTTTCATTGTCTACACTGTTTTCAAACTGTAACACATAAAATCTCCACTAAGACTGATCTTAGTGGAAGCAATAACACTAATAGCTCCGTTCCAAATTATAAGTCATTTCAAGAATCTTGGAGAGTCAAAATATTTTCAAGTTTGACCAAAAATATAGAGAGAAATATAAAAATTTATGTCATAAAATAGGTACACTATGAAAATATAACTAACAAAGAATCTAATGATACTTGGTTGGTAGAAAAAATGTTATTATTTTGCTATATAAATTTGGTTAAACTTGAAAAACTTTAATTCTCTAAGATTTTTAGAATGACTTATAATTTGGGACGGAGGGAGTAGTAAGTAATTATAAGTAGTAAATCATAATCATTATGGCTGCTTGTTCTTCTAACACTGATACTAAGTTTGTAAGAAATATTAAAATGAGGAGATAACCACATATCTAGTTGTCCAGTTCCCGTCCCTCTAAATAAACACGAGACTGAACCAATCCACTACCATTTCGCTAACTAAGGCCTTGTTTGTTGTCAAAAAATTTCAAGATTTCCCGTCACATCGAATCTTGCGGCACATGTATGGAGTATTAAATTTAGACGAAAACAAAAACTAATTACCAATTTGTCTGTAAATCGCGAGATGAATCTTTTGACCCTAATTAGTCTATGATTGGACAATATTTACCACAAACAAACGAAAGTGCTACAGTACTCAAAATCCAAAATTTTTGCCAACTAAACAAGGCCTGCCAAAAAAAAACAACAAGGATCATCACATCCCTCTAACTAAACAGAAATCTTAATCATTAAAATTAGGGATGCATCCCGCTATGTCTCCGAACCAAACACAAGCTTATATACAATCTAAGCATATAGAAATAGTATATATCTTCTATATCTATAACTAATAGATCAAACTTCTACTCTTAAAATATATGTGCACATGCAAATTCCTGGACAAAGCATTAGATTCAATACAATAGTTCATATATTCTTAAGTGGTTGCTCCCTTACAGTTATTAATCGCGAAGCGATCATATAGCTTAGCGGAAGTTGAACACACGAGTTGTAACGAGCAGGAAGAAATAACTATAGACTACAGAGGTGCCCCATTAATTTTGTGTAAAACTCTGAAGAAAATCACAGCAGCATGAGTGGGTGGACAATGCTGTTAACACAGTAGTTTCGCTCAACACAATCCAAATAAACAAAACTTACGCATCCACATTTGTACTGTACATAGCGACAATGTCATTATCAAAAACCCACCGGCAAAAAAAAAAAAAAGGCAACCTCGTGCGCGCATGTACATAGTTCATTTCGCGCCGCCGCCGGCTACTTGATGGCGGCGTGTCACGTCCGGACTGGCACGTGAGCGCGGCCGTGGTGGTGGTACCGTGACGCGCCGTCACCGGACCTCTTGGCTGCTGCCGCGCCCGGGTGAGTCGGCGGCCGGACCACCCGCACCGGAGTGGGCCCCACGCTGACCGCCTTCTCGCACCGGCAGCTGCTGAGGAACCCGCCGCCGCCGCCGCCGCCGCTCTTCTTCCGGCGGGCGCTGCGGGACATGGCGGCGGTGAACCCGGTCTCGGGGGACTGATCTGGCGGGACGACGTAGCGGAGGTCGTCGACGCAGCACGCGGACGCGGCGCTGGAGAAGTTGGCCATGCTGGCCGCGTCGAACGCGCCACCCTCGGCCGTGGCCACGCTCCACACCACGCTCGCCTCGCTCGCCGGGTACATGCACTCGCTCAGCGCCGGCTCGGCGGCCACCGCGGAGACGTAGGGCAGGTCGTCGTCGGCCGAGTTGCGCCGGCTTCCCCGCCCGGGGTACGTGGTCGGGTACGAGGAGGACGCCGCGAAGCTCTCCAGGTCGAACAGGTCCGAGCTCGCGTCGCTCATCGCTTCCTCGTCCACCACCAATGGCGCAACCGCCGGCGGAGCACGCGGGAGCAGCCCGACGCGGCTCGCCAGAGGCACGGTGGCGGGCGGAGGGTCTGAGAGCATCACCGAGTCCTCGTCGATGGGGCGGAACACCTCCAGCGACACGCGCGGCGGCTCGTCCAAGATGCCGCCGACGCCGCCGCCGCTGACGACCCTGGCCGCGCCGAGTGCTGGGAACGTGAACCCGCCGGAGCTCAGGACGCGGCGATCGATGTCGGGATTGCTTAAAGCGGTGAACGGCACGTCGGCGGCGAGAGGGAACGCGCGGCTCCCCGGCGTTACCGTGACCTTCACCTTGGTGGGCACCTCCTCCTCCTCCTCCTCCTCGGTCGCCGCGGCTCTCGGAGGAGACGGGTGCTTCGCCTTAAAGATGGCGCTCTCCAGGCACTCCTCCACGGCGCACTGCGGGCTGAACTTGGCGTGGAAGTGCGCCGTCGTCGCCGGGCTCCTCGGCTCGGACGCGACGTCGACGGTGACCGCCTTCCTGCCGGCGCAGGGGCAGTCGCGGCCGAACAGCGTCCAGCGCTGGCCGTTCGAACCACCACCGGTCCTCCTGCTGCCGCGGTAACCCTGATCGCTGCCATATACCGCCGCGGCGCCGGCGCCAATGCTCCCCGTGTGGTGCTGCTGCTGCTGCTGCCTGGCCGCGGCCAGGTGTCCGGCAGAGAGCAGGCCGGACCGGCTGTTCCAGCTGGCCTCCGACGACGCGACGGTGCGGCCGCTCTGGCTGGCCACGTCCGCCACCGATGGGACGGACAGCCGCGGCGGCAGGCCGTAGTCGTGATCGTGATCAGGGAGCGCGAGCGCGGGCGCGGGCGGCGCAGGGATCATGGCGGCGTCGCGCCTGCCGACGTCGGCCGCGCTGAAGTAGCGCTCGGCCGTGAAGATGCCGATCTCGGCGCCGCTGGACCGGCGCCCCGACGACGGCGCCGCCGCCGGGCGGAGGTGGACGCCGGCGCCGGCGGCGGAGAGGCAGACCGGCCGCGCCGGCGCGATCCTGTACCTGTCCATGCGGTGCGGTTGCGGGCTCTCTCTCGTTCGTTTGTCCCGCAGTGAGAGCGAGGGCACTGTGGCGTGATGAGACGGGGGGGAAGGAGACGGAGATGGGGGCGTGATTTGTAGGAGCAGGAGCGCGGGTGCAGCCAAGCGAGTACAGACTGGAGGACGGGGATGGCCGATGCCGATGGCGAGCGCGCGAGGGGAGGAGTACGGAGAGCCATCAGCGAGTGTAAGCGTCCGTGACGTGCCGCGGGAATTTTGTTTTTTTAAAAGCGTGTGGCTCTGGTCGCGCGGCAGCCGGCAGGCATTTGTGATTTGTGAGACGGGGACGCCGGCCGCCGGCGGTCCGCTGCTGCGTGCGGCGTGCGACGTGCCTCGACCCATCGGGCGAGCGAGGAGGAAACCTACACGGTATTCCAAGCATGCACGAACCTAGTTTTCCACTCCATCACTCAACTTAAACCATGATTTACATTGGATCATTTCGTCTCGATGATCTAAGGTCTTGTTTAGTTTCAAAATTTTTTGCAAAATAAAAATAGTAATACTTTCGTTTGTATTTGACAAATATTATCTAATCATGAACTAACTAGGCTCAAAAGATTTGTCTCATCAATTTCGACCAACTGTGCAAATAGTTTTTATTTTCGTCTATATTTAATACTTCATGCATCCATTTAAAGATTTGATGTGACGAAAAATCTGAAAAGTTTTGTAAAATTTTTTGGAAACTAAACAATGCCTAACGCACAAGTGGGAGTCCATTGCTTGCTAGTATAGAGTTACAGTACTGGTCGACGAGAAGTGACAAGACAAGCGAGGCCTTTTGCCGGTTCATGGATTTTCGCCCGGGCGTGACAAGGGCACAAGGCTGAACAAGAGGCACGTCAGCCACAGCTACTGTACCTACTTGCGTGCATTTCATCATTGATCTAAGGAAAACTGTGACGACTATATTCAGAGTCTCTACTCAGACTCTCAAATCTCACCCTCAAACCCTTGTTTCAGAAGCTCACTCCAAGGTCACCTATCCTACCTTTCAGTTTTCATCTTTCGCTCGCTTGTCTTATAAGCCGTACTTTTCTACCAGCCAACAGTGTTTTTCTCTCACGATAAATTAGCGAATCTACCCCCTCCCCCCGCCAGCGGCGGGGGGTCCGATTCTAACCGCTGGATCTGCCATCCTCGCTAGCCAGAAACAAATTCTCGACCTTTCTCCAGTCTCACCCCCCATCTACTCATCAAATGTTGCATAAATTCTCAACCTTTCTCCAGTCTATACCCCTTCCCCCTCTACTTGGCGAATTCTGCAGCCCATCCCCCTTTCGTTGCCGAACCCTAGCTTCGGCAATCTCCTCCAAACCTGGCTAGAGTCCACCTCTAGATTTCCCCGAGCTTGAGCTCAGGACGGTCTCAAGAAACACCTGCCCCTTCCTCTGGTCTTATCTCCCAAACTCTGACCGCCCGAGCTCAGAGGTACCGAGCTCAACCTCCTCCAGCCAACACCCACGCCATAGCTCCGGCCATCCTGACCTCAGCTTGCACGCCCGATCATCAATTGCCATTGAAGTTCAACCCAGCAACGATTTGATTTGAAAATGATCTGAATTTCGCCAAACTGTAGAAAGCTAATGCCTTCACGACAAAAGCATGCCTCATTAAAAGATAAAGAACACTAAAATTGCTTGTTGGAAATAAAAACATCCCCACTAAAATTGTTTGTTGGAAACAAAAACACCCTTGACATCTCAGCAGTGGATATCCAGCGAAGGCGATGAGATCACAATTATTAACCAATGAAGACTAGTTGGCATTTTACTTGTAAATACTGAATGCACTCACCATACCATTGAGCGTGACAATACTTTCCAGCGCTAGAATATCTCAAAAGAACCTCAGCTCAGTGTACACTGGTCACAGCACCAACTTTTATTGGACCACAAAACATAGCCCAGTGCTAGCTATACATCAAGATATATCCAAAATTTATAAACAGGGCACATATAGCATCCATCCACGAGGGGAAAAAATACCATGTACAAAAGCATCCCTCGTTAAAGAGGGCAAGGAGTGATAAAGAAGTCATGTTTCATAGAGTAGGATGGGATGAGTCTTGCATAGTTAGGAGGATAGTTTCTCAAGGCAGGCGAGTTATGTAGAGGAACTGTTGCACCAATAACTTACAATGGTGAGGAGCTTCTTTTCTTGTGCATGTCGTCATGAGATGCAGAGGGGGCAAAGGAGGGTGCATGCTTTGCTACATGTGAAGAAGAGCGGGCAAAGGAGTGCGATGACACAGCATGATAGGATGATGAAACCAGCTGTGCGGTGGCTGGTATTGTACCACCTACAAATCAATAAAAATAATTTCAGTGTAATATAATATAAGTGTCATGTCTTGCAGTGAATGTGTTGAAAAATGATTTCATGTAATAGTCATATTAAACAGAGGAAACGTGAGGTGATATCAATACTTGCCTACCATGCATCTTTACTCCATTCTGACTATCTATTAATAAAATAAATAAATGTTGTATGCTAACCATGAGAAACATCACATAGTATGTGGTTTCTGATTGTGACATGCGTTACCAACGGCCCCACATCAATAATGAACAACACAACTACATGCCAGTTATGTCATTATGTGTTGACGATTCATATAATTCAGCAAGGAAAAGAGGGGGACAGTTTACGATCGAGGATGTGCATAAACTTCTATTACAATAGTCTGGCGTCTCATGAACATGCTAAAGCTTCAAAATCCTAAGGTGGTGTCACTGCTGCTTATTATGCATTAAGCATTAGCAAAGCAAACTCGCCACCCCCCACACTTTGTAGAGAAATTAAGCATTAGCAATTTAGCATATATGATTGAACTTGTAGGAGAGCCGAGGTGAGACATGCATGTACATATAATTGAACTGATTCACCCAAAATAACCAGTAAAAGAATGGCTTATGTATAGTTTAGCACTAATGCTTAAGGTCCTACATCACAAAATCTAGAGATCAAAGCCCCATGCAGGCCAATCAGGACAAACCTTTTGAAAGTAAAAATTAACTGCTGAGGTTCCCTTCTTCTCCTGTTCTACTTTTGAATGCTTTATATCCAATTAAGTTTATCTAACCTTTAGCAGGGGACATCATGGATGGAAACAGAAAAGGTGAAATTGATTTGCCACAAGGTAACTTATCAAGGATGGCGACTGGAGCATTGCCGAAAGCAAATATGGATGAAATTTCTATGGTATATTAACACTTAAATGAGTAATTTATCATTAGTGAATAATATCACCATCAAATGGAGCCAACAAATGGAACTTATCCAGAGCATAAAATCTCTATAAATCAAGAATAATTGTATCGAGCATTGCCATGATAATAAAAAATCTAAATTTTTTGACAGCAAAATAAGCACACAAAATAACTAAGCAGACAAAAAAAAAAGGTACACACAGAAGACTGACAAACCTGCTAATCCAGCACATGCAGAAGAGAACACAATAACTGGTGGTGCCTGCATACAAGGATCAACATGTGATCAACTTTTTATTGTTCTTGACAAAAAAGACTGCTCATAATTTCTGCCCTCTTAACTTGGTGCAGCTATGGATACATACTAAGAAATCTCAACATGGCACACATTTGTAAACATATCTGATTTGATGGAATTGTTAAATAGAACACAGGGTCTGATTGGATATTTAGCACTGCAGAGATAAAGTCATGAATGGTGTGCTTAGAACATTAGAACGAAGTATGTCTTGATATCTGCTATAGAATGAATGTTACAACTGAAGATTGGCGGAGCGTGGGGAAAAATTAAGGGGGGAGCTAATTTCAGTATGCATTTGCATATTGTGATTTATTACAAGCCTGTAAACAAACGAGCAAGTGCACATGTCGGTTGCTGCAGTTCAGAGAGCAAGTGCATGAAAGAAAGTTCCATGTCTCATATCTGCATGACAATATGAGCTCCAACTAGGTGCGTACAGCATGTACAGAATTGCAGGGCAGCAGTTTGCTTGCATGCATCCATGCAGAATACTCCAAGGCAGGGGGAGGGGGGGGGGGGGGGGG